>Ga0255774_10000192_pt1 | contig 56653 bp, 40 predicted proteins | sample 101ome_17_FD_179972 | JGI IMG/M metagenome (GOLD analysis project Ga0255774, IMG submission 179972) | Coastal salt marsh microbial communities from the Groves Creek Marsh, Skidaway Island, Georgia - 101407AT metaG (version 2) | ecosystem: Environmental > Aquatic > Marine > Intertidal zone >... | reverse complement strand
TGGCCTCCTTCGGTGCGGGCATCCCGCCCCTGACCCTCGCCGGCCCCACAGGGCAAGGCGGCGCCCTCGCCCTGGCCCTGATCGGCACCACCGTGGTCCCCTATAACCTCTTTCTCCATGGGCGAGCTTTGCTCGATCGTCTGCCCCCCGCGGAGGAACCGGGCCCCCGCGCCGACGCGGCGCTTTATCAGAACGCCCGGCAGGATACGCTGCGGGCAATCGCCGTGGGGGGCCTCATCACCGGGGCAATCTTGCTGCTGGCGGCGGGGAGCAGCGCAGACGGATCAAGTTTGGAGCGCCTGGCCGCGCCCCTCCGCCCCTTGCTGGGTGCCGGGGCCGAACCCTTCCTGGCCCTGGGGCTCTTTGCCGCGGGGCTGAGCAGCGCCCTCACCGCGCCCCTCGCCGCAGCCTGGGCCCTCGCCGGGCTCCTTCGCTGGCCGCCGACCCTGGAGGATCCCCGGACCCGCCTGACAGCCTTTGCGGTGCTGGTCGTGGGCGCCCTCGGCGCGGCCTTCGGAGGCCAGCCCCTGCAGATGATTCTCCTGGCCCAAGGGGCGAATGCCCTGGCCCTCCCCTGGTTTGCCTTTCTCCTGCTGCGCCTGGCCACCCTACGCAGCCAGAATGCAATGCTGCGCCTCGGCCCCTGGCTCGTGCTCGCTGGCGCCCTGGGCCTTGGCGGCGCCCGATTCTTCGCCTTGCTCTAGGTCAGCCGCCTAGGCCCGCAGCCTAGGCCTCTGGCGCTTTACCCCAGCGATCCAATCCTGGCGCCCGCCGCGGCCCATCCGCATCGCCCATGAGCCGCACCAGCCCGCTGACGCGCATGACCTGCCGATCTTCCCCGTGCCAATGCCCTTCGAGGAACGCCGTGGAGCGCGTCGCCCGGAGCACCCGAGCCTCCCCCTGAAGCACCGTGCCCGCGGGGGCCGCATCGAGAAAATCCGCATCCACGTGCATGGTCATGCCCGCACGGCCCGTCAGCAGACGGCTGCTCATGGCGATCAGCTGATCGCTCAGGGCCAGCAGCATGCCGCCGTGGATCGAGCCAAAGCTGTTGCAGTGGGGGTCCTGAATGCGCACGGCAGCGAAGGCACGATCGTCCTCCACCTTGCACCAGAGGCCGCCGATAAAGTGGATAAAGGGTGAGGGGGTTTCGTAGGGCTCGAAGCCCGCCGCTCGAAGCGCCGCATCGTCCTGCTGCGCAATGCCTACTGCTGCCATGCTTCTCTCCCCTATTACCCTTAAGCTCGCCTTGAACCTTCGCCGCAAGCCTTACCGCGCTCCGGCGCTGCTGCGTGGGCAGAGTATACTTCGCCCCCGTCCTAAGGACCCTTGGCATGAAAGCGCTGTCCTCCCCTACGCTCCAGGGCATGGCCTGGATGCTCCTAGCGAGCCTTGCGGGCACCCTCATCGACACCGGGGTGAAGGCCCTGTCGAGCCACTACGACACGCCCCAAATCGTGCTCGGGCGCTTGGTCTTTGGCCTGCCCTTTGTGCTGCTCATTGCGGGGGTTCGGGGCGATCTGAAAAACCTAAAGCCCAAGCGCTGGCCCGGCCACGGACTCCGGGCCGTGCTCTCCTGCGGGGCGACCTTCGGCTTCTTTTTCGCCCTAGGTCAGCTGCCCCTTACCCTGCTCGTGGCCCTCTCCTTCACCGCGCCCCTGCTCATTGCGGTACTGGCCTGGCCCCTCCTCGGGGAGCCCCTGGGCTGGCGCCGGGGCCTCGCCATTGTGGTGGGCCTGGCGGGGGTGTGGGTCATGATTAACCCGGGCAATGCGCCCTGGAATCCCGCCTACCTCGCGGTGGCCGGCTCCGTACTATGCTGGGCCGGGCTATCCCTCAGCGCCCGGCGCATGGCCGAGGAACCCGCGGGGGCCATGGTGCTTTCCACCATGCCCGTCTCCCTCGTGCTCGCGGGCACGCTAACGGTCTCAAGCTGGGTGCCGCTAGAGACCTGGTCCCTAGCGATTTTCTTGGGCGTGGGGGCCGCCGGCGCCACGCTGCACTTCAGCGTGATCATGGCTTACCGCCTCGCCCAGGCGGCCACCGTTGCCCCCGTGGAATATGCTGCCGTGCTCTGGGCCAGCCTTTTTGGGGCGCTATTTTTCGGCGAGGTGCCCAACGGCCCCATGGTCGCGGGGGCCGGGCTCATCATTGCAGCAGGGCTGATCGTGCTGCGGGCCCGGGAATAGGCCCGGGCGCGGCGCGCGAAAGGCGGAGCCCACGTAGGCCGCCAGGGCCTCCGTCGCAGGAGCGAGCTCAGCGCTTTCCGCAAGCCAGGGCGCGGGCGCCAGGGGCGGCGCGAGGGTCATGCGGTAGCTGCGACCCTTTTTATTCATCACCTCATAAAACAAGGTGATATCCCGAAGCTGGTCCGAGAGGCGCGCGGCGCCGTAGAACACCGGGGAATTCTGCGCCCCAATGTGCATGGGAATGATGGGGACCTGATGGCGCCGGGCCAGGCTCAAGGCCGTGCTCTGCCAGGGCCGCTCCCGGAGCTGCCCCCGGTCCCGGTAGGCCAGGCGCCCGGAGGGGAAGACCACCACGAGGCGCCCTTCGGAAAAGGCCCGCTGCGTACCCCGAAGCGTTTCCCGCATGCGCGCCCGGGAGCGCTCCGCCACGCGCCATTCCACGGGAATGATCACGTCCTCCAGCGCCGGGGCGATGCGCACCGCATCGCGATTGGCGAAGATCATGAAATCCGGCCGGCGGGCCTTCAGAAGGTCAAAGACCGCAATGCCGTCGGCGATCCCCGTGGGATGGTTTGCTACCAAGAGCGCCGGCCCGGTGCGGGGGATATGTTCGGCGCCGGTGACTTCAAGGCTTAGGCGAAGGGTTTCGCTCACCACCCCAAGGGCTTCGAAGCCTGAGCGCCCCTGCATCGCATCGGCCAGCGCCACGGCTTGGCGATAGCCGAGGAAGGGATAGAGCAGGCGCCGGGCAATGCGCCCCCCCAGGGAGGGGCCAAAGAGCCGGGGGGCGCGCTCCGCAATGAGCGTATCAATCATGTGCACCGGGGCGGTCATGGCACAGATCCAGGCTAGGGCCCAACCGCGCCCAAGGCCGACAGCACCACCCGGGCCAGAGCAAGGCGAACGCTCGAGAAGGCGTGATCCCCGGGAAGGGTTTTCAGCGCCGCCGGGCTGTGCGCTTCCACCAGGGCCCTCTGCAGCGCCTCGAGGCGCGCCGGGGACACGTAGCCATCCTCCGCCCCGGCGACCAGGGTGACCCGCTGGCCGACGAAGTGCCCGGCGCGGGCAGCCAGAGAGAAAAAGCTCGGGTCTTCCGTGAGCTCCGCCACGAGGGCGGGGCCGCTGGTGCCCGCGAGGGGGCCCGCAACCCAGCTTTCAAAGCGCTCAGCGGTGGCCCGAGCCGAGGCTTCATCGGCCGCCAGGGCCTCAGCCAAGATCCCAAAGTCCGGGCCCGCGAGACTCACCACCGTACTCACCCGAGGGTGCCCTGCGCCAGCGCGAAGGGCCAAATAGCCCCCCATGGAATGACCGACGAGCGCCCGGGGCTGGGCGTCGAGGGAAAAGCGCGTTTGCACCGCCGGATCATCCAGCCAGCGCAACATCGCATCGATGTCTTCTAGGCAGTGGCGGAAGCTGAAGGTCCCGGCGCTGCCCCAGGCTCCCCGGTAATGGGGAAGGAGCACCGCGTAGCCCGCGCGGCGCAGCACCTGGGCCAGGTCCTGATTCCGCTCCTCCCCAGGCAGCCCGTGAAGCAGCACCACCACCGGCGCCGGGGCCTCACCTCCGGGCAGGTAGAACACCGCGTTCATGACGGCATCGCCGCTGGGAATGGCGGCGGACTCAAGGCTTAGCCCGGGCACCCGCGGGGGCGGGTCCTCGGTCACGGGATCAAAGCTCATGGCGGCCCCCCCTTGGGCCCAAAGAAGGCCCACGCTCATGGCGAGCCCTAGCACGCATCGCCATCCCCATTGGCTGCTCCATCGCCTCATACCTGGTCTCCCTTGGCCCGGGGCGCACCATGGCCTAGGGCGCCGCAGACCACAAGCGCCGAGCGAGGCCCGAGCGGCGTAGGGGCGCCTGCATCAGACAGCGGTCGACCGCCGCTGGCGCCGCAAACAAGCGCACGCGCCTCTGGGCTCGGGTGACCGCCGTATACAGAAGCGCGCGGTTCAGCAGCTGCTGCCCCCCCTCCCCAAGCTCCGAAGGCAGGACCACGGAAACCTCCCCAAACTCCGACCCCTGGCTCTTGTGAATCGTGCAGGCGTAGGCCGGCTCAAAAGCCGGGAGGCGGTCGAGGGGCAGGCGCTTGGGTGCGGCCCGAGCGCTGGGAAAAACGGCGACCAACCCCCCCTCCGCCGGCCGAACCATGCCGAGATCGCCGTTGAACACTCCGAGGCTGGGATCATTCCGGAGCACCATGAGGGGCATGCCCGGGAAGGGGCCCTCGGCGGGCACCGGCACCCCGGCGGCCCGAAGCGCCGCAATGACCTGGGCATTCAGCCCGCCTACCCCCAGGGGGCCCTGGCGCGTGGGCGTCAGAAGGGTGAAGGCGCCCAGCTGGGCAAGGAGCGCCTCGTCCTCAACCCCAGCGGCTTCCTGCCGCCACAGCGTGAGGTAGGCCTCCCGGGCGTCCTCCAACGCCGCCTCGGGCACCTCCGAGTAACGAAGTGCATCGTCCCCCTGGGTCAAGGCGACCCAGGCATCCTCGCGCCGCCCTTCGTTCACCGCCGCCGCAAAGCGGGCCACGACGCCGGAGGGATCAAAGCGATAGCTGCGCTGCAGGTGGCAGAGGCAATCCGCCAGCGGAGGCACGGTGGCCTGCTCATAGGGACCAAGATCGTCGCCCGTGAGCGCTTCCAGGGCCCGGCAGCGTTCGCGGGACAGGGTCGGCTGGCCATTCCCCGCGGTGAGATCGCCCAGCACCTGCCCCGTTTCCACGGACGCCAGCTGGTCCTTGTCCCCAAGCAGAATGACGCGGGTTTCCGGCGCCAGCGCCGAGAACAGCTGCGCCATGAGGCGCAAATCCACCATGGAGGCCTCATCCACGAGGACCACATCGGCAGCCAGGGGTGCATCGCCCCCCCGGGAAAAGCGATTTCCATAGGGCTGGTAGCCCAGAAGCCGGTGCAAGGTGACGGCCTCATCGGGGATCGCCGCAAGCCCCGCTTCCAGGGCCGGGGGCAAGGCGGTTTTCCCCAGGGACGCCTTAGCCCCGGCCACGGCCTGGGCCAGGCGCGCCGCAGCCTTCCCCGTGGGGGCAGCCAGGGCAATACGGACCGGGCCTCCCTGCCCCTGCTCGTGCTGCAGCGCCGCTGCCAGCAGGGTCAGGGCGCGGGTAACCGTGGAGGTCTTCCCCGTCCCTGGGCCGCCCGTGAGCACCAGAAGGCCTCGCTCCAAGAGCATGGCGGCTCCAAGCCGTTGCCAGTCAATGACCTCCCCCGGGGCGCCGAAGAGCGCCTCTAGCCAAGCCTTCAGTTGCGCCGGGACCGTAGCCAGGGGCGCGGGCTGGGCGGCGCGGATACGAAGGGCATCGGCAAGGAACGCTTCGTAGCGCGCATCCTTCGCCAGGTAGAGGGCGTCCTCCCAAAGTACGAGGGGCGCCGGGCCCGCCTCCGCCCCGAGGAGCCCCGAGTCCTCGAGCAGCGAGGCCCAGGCCAGCCCCGGCGGGGGCGGCACCTGCTCCAGAGGCAGGCAGCTGTGCTGCGCCCCTACCCCCGCCTCGAGCTGCTCAAGCAGCGTCGCCAGCGCGCGGTGAGCCTCCGTCCCCGGCGCATAGCGGCACCAGCGCAGCAGCGCTTGGCTGAGGGGCCCAGGGGATTCGGCGCGAAGCGCCATCAGCGCACCTCCCGGGAAAAGCAGTGATCCAGCGCATCGAGGAGCGCAGGGTCGGGATCGTCAGCGAAAATGCCCAGGGTCGAATCGGGCGCCATGCCTCGCAAAAAGAGATAGCGGACACCGCCGAAGGCCGCTGCCCCGGAAGGGCCCAGGCGCTGGCGAAGAAGCCGGCGCAGCGCCACAGCGTAGATGAGGTACTGAAAGGCGTAGTGATGGCTGCCCATGGCCGCCCGAAGGCCCCCTTCGTCGTAGGCCTCCCGGTGCAGGCCGAGGCGATTCGACTTGTAATCCACCACGTAGTAGCGCCCCTCTACGGCGAGCACCACGTCGATGAAGCCCCGAAGGAAGCCCGTGAGCGTCTGCTCCGGAAGGGATGGCATGGGATAGCCCGCCTCCCGAATAAGCCTCTCGAGCTTTGGCAGGGCGAAAGCTTCAAGCCGCAGATCAAAGGCCAGCTCGGCCCGCTGCTGGGGAATATCCGCAAGGGCACGGCCCTCAATGATAGGGGTGGCGCGCACGGCGCGAAGCCAGGTCTCCACGCCTTCCACGCTGACCCCCGGCGCCCCCCAAAGCCCGTGGCGACGCAGGCATCGCTCTAGGTGGCTCGGGACGGCCTCCGACGCTCCGGGCCAGCTTTCCAGCATGTCGTGCAGGCATACCCCGGGAATGGCCCCGGCGGGAAACTGAGCCGCCGGGGGGCTAAGGGGCGTGGGGTTCTCAAGCCCCGGGGCATCCCGCCCCTCATCCCCAAAGCCCGCGGGCTCCGCGTGAGCCTGCAAATCCTGGCGCAGCAGGCTCGAATAGCTCACCCGCGCCTCCCGGGCAAAGCTTCGCGGCGCGATCGCCTTCGCTGGGGCGAGGGCCCCGCCCTGCCCCGTTGCCGCTCGGTTCTGAGCTCCCATGGCCTCGGCGGGATCGAAAACCTCAAGGGGCCAGCCCGCGGCGGTAAGGGCCTCGGCCCAGGCCTTCGGAGCTAGACCCTGGAGCCCGAGGGCATGGGCCAGGGCCGAGCCCTGCTGGGCCGCTTCGCGCTTCTCCCCCTTCGCCTCGGGCAGGCCGACGTACACGGCGTGGCAGGCCCGGGTGAGGGCCACATAGAGCAGACGCAGGCTTTCCCCAAGCTTCTCCCGGGCCGAGGCGGCCTGGGACCGGGGCGCCTTGCGCAGATCCACGGCCATGGCCCCCACCGCGGGATCATGGAACAGGGGGAAGGTCTCCTCCTGCTCTACCCGGGGGAATGGCAGAAGCACCACGTCGTACTCCAGCCCCTTGGCACCGTGCACGGTGATGATCTTCACCAAATTCTCATCGCTCTCAAGGCGCTGCTGATGGGCCTCGTTGTCATCGTCAGCCTGCCGCGCCTGGGTAAAGGCCCGGAGCGTTTCAGCCGCTCCCCCGCCGGTGCGGTCAAAGCGCTCTAGGCACTCCCCAAGGTGCCGGAGGTCCGTGAGAATCCGGGGGCCCTCCGGTGCCTCGAGGCAGCGGGCAGGCACGGCATAGGCCTCGAGCAGGGCAAAGAGCGCCGTCAGCACCCCCTGCCGTTCCCAGCGCTCCCGGAAGCCGCGGAAGCGCGCCTGGTGCGCAGCCAACGCATCGACCTCCACCAGCGCCGTCGGCGGCACTGCCAAAAGGGGCGTCAAAAGCGCATCGCGCAGGCCGCCCCCGTCCTCCGGGGCCGCCATGGCACGAAGCACGCGAAACACATCCTCCGCCGTTTCCGTGGCGAAGACGCTTTGCTTGGAAGCAAAGGCCGAGCCCAGGCGAGCGGCCCGAAGGCAGCGCTGCAGCCGAGCCCCCTCGTTGTGGGTGTTCACCAGCAAGGCGCACTGCTGGGGCTTAAGGGGTTTCCCTTCGATGGTCGCCTCCGCCAGCAGGCGCTGCAGCAGGGCCACGGTGGCTTGGGCTTGGGCTTCGTCGCTGCCCACGGCTGCGCTTCGGTAGAACCCCAGAGCCGGCGCCGGGACGCCGTCCCGAGCCCAGGGCGCGGCGGGGGTCTGATGCGCCGCGCTCACGGGGTCAAAGCCCATGGCTTCGCTGAGGAAGGGATTCGGCTGCTGCTGGTAAAAACCGTTGAGCGCCTCAATGACCGGGGGCGAGGAGCGCCAGTTCTGATCCATACGCAACCGATCCCCGTCCGGAAGGGCCTGCCGCGCCCGGAGGTAGGCGAAGAGATCGGCGCCCCGAAAGCCGTAAATCGCCTGTTTGGGATCGCCGATGAGCACGAGGGTGCCCGGCCCTTCGACGGGATAGAGGGCCTCGAAGATTTCCAGCTGCACCGGATCCGTATCCTGGAACTCGTCGATAAAGGCCAGGGGATAGCGGGCAGCGAGGCGTTCCGCTAACGCCTTGCCGCTGGCGCCGCGGAGGCTCGCCGCGAGCTGAAGCAGCGCATCCTCCGGGCCCCGCAGCTGCCGCTGGTCCTTGTGCGCGGCGAGGGCCCCCTGAAAGGCCCTAAAGAGCGTATGGGTCAGCCCGGCTTCGAAGGCCTCCGCAGCGTTCAAGAGCGCCTCCGCTGCGGTGGCTAGGGCGCCTCCGCTAACAGCGCTTTGCCCCTTTTTGACCCGGGTTTCGGCAAAAGCTTCCGGAGTGAAGGCCCCTAGCAGCATGGAATCCTTCTTTTTCATGCCCTCCCCGAGGAGCGCCTTAAGGGCCTCGGGCAGCGCCGTCTCCGTTCCAAGCACGGCATCGAGGGCGCTCTGCAGGCTGGGCTTGCCGGGCCCCCGAGACTGCGCGTTGTAGCGCTCAGTTAGTGCCCCCCAGCCCGTCTTGGACTTGCCGAAATCCGCCAGCCCAAGCACGGCGGGGTCCTCGTTCCGCCCCGCCCAGGCCGCCCGCAGCGCCGCTAGGGCCTGCGCAAGGGCGGCGCCCAGGGCCTCGAGATCCTCCTCAGGCACGCCTCGGAAGCTCAGAGCACCGGGGGCCTGCCAACTGCTGAAGAGCCGTTCGCACTTCTCAGGCTCGGCCCAAACCCGTAGCCAAAGGGCCTGCACGGACGCCGACGCGGCGTAAAACCCCTGCCGCCACGCCGTGCGCAGGGCCTCTCGCTGCAGGGCCTTGTCGTCCTCGAGGTTTTCGAAGGTAAAGGGCGTCGCCTGCTCCAGGGCGCCCTCTAAAAGGGCGCGATGGCAGAAGCCGTGAATGGTGAACACCGGGGCCTCGTCGAGCTGGCCGAGAGCGGCCCGAAGCCGCGCCTGATCCCGAAGGCGATCGGCGCTTTGGTTCCATAGCTCGGCAAGAAAGGCGTCCTTCGGAGGCTCGGGATCGAGGAAGGCCTGCAGGGCCCCTCGAAGGCGCTGCCCAAGACGATCCCGGAGCTCCGCCGTCGCCGCCCGGGTGAAGGTCACCATGAGAATTTCGTCAATGCGAAGGGCCGGCGCATCTAACGCCTGGGGCGCCTGCTGCCCCAGCACGGCGCGAAGGACCAGGGAGCCCAGAGCAAAGGTTTTTCCCGTGCCCGCGCTGGCTTCCAGGAGCTTGCGCCCCGCCAGGGGCATGCGGTGGGGATCAAAGAGGGTCATGGAAGGCCCCCCCGAGCTTCAAGGCTTTCCTGCACTTGCCCGAGGGAAATCAAGCTTTCCGCCTCAAGCAAGGGCATCAACACCTGCTCCGCGAGGGCACAGAACCGGTCCCGGACCGGCGCAAGGCCCTGGGGAAAGGCCTGGCGCGCGGCAAGCGTCAGCCCTTCCGGGATAGGACCTCGCGCCCGTTCCGGCCGCCACTTCGCCACCACGGAAGCGAATTTTTCATCCCCAGCCTTGCCCTCGCGGACCGCTTCGGCCCAGGTGCAAGACGCATCTGGAAACAAGGGTAGGGGCTCCCCAAGCCCCGTCTGAAGCAGCGCAAGGAGGGTCTCCAGCGCTGCCTCGGGCGCCTCCGGCGCCGTCACCACCGTGGCCTTTTCCGGCCCCAGCAGTACCCCATGGCGCCCCCAGCCCGCCGCCGCATATAGCAGCACCTTGATCCATAGCCCCAGCCGATCCTGGGCGCGCAGGGCGCCAAAGCGCTGCGCCCGGACGAGCCCATCGGACCAGCGCAGGCAGGGCCCGAGAAGACGCCCCGACGGCAGCGCAAGATCAAGGGGCGTCTCGACTGCGGTGGCTGCCCAAAAGGCCGCCGGGAGTGCCTCGCGAAGGGCCTGGGTGGTGGCCCGGGCCTCGGCCAGGGCCCTGTCCCCTGCGGCGCCCAAGGGCAGGCTTCCCCGAGCCCGCAGCACCCCGTCGTTCCCGGCCAGGGCAAAGCTCTCCTCGAGCAGCCGATAGCGGCCCAGAGGGTCTAGGGTAAAGGGCTCGTCATCTTCCACGCGCTCGGGCAGGCGCCGAAGCGCGGCGCCCAGGCCCTCCCGAAAGTAGGTGCCCAGGGGATCGCGATAGAAGGCCAGCAGCAAGGCCGGGGCCACCGGGGCCCGGAGATCGCGAGGGGGAAGACCGGCGCCCGCGGCGTCCAAGGACGCCTCGGCGCGAGGACGCCAAAGGCTCTGATAGGTTTCGAGCCCCGCCTCCCCATAGCGGGAGGAAAAGGGCTGCAGGGGCGGCGCGACGGTGATGGGCTCGAGGGCCGCTTCTATCGCTTTGCTCTCAACCTCCCCGGACAGGGCGGCCTGGAGCTCCGTCACCAACAGGGACGGTGGCAGGGGCCGGTAGTTTCGATCCCGCGCGGTCCAGCTAAGGATCACCCGATCCCGGGCCGACAGCAGAGCCTCGAGGAAGAGATAGCGATCTTCACTTCGCCGCAGCCGGTCCCCGGGGCGAGGCGCCTGCGCCATGAGGTCAAAGGGCAGGGGCTGCTCGAGACGGGGATAGGCGTCCTCGTTCATCCCCACGAGGCCGACGATGCGGAAGGGCAAAACGCGCATGGGCATGAGCGTGCAGAAGGTCACGCCCCCCGCGAAGAAGCGATGGGCCGTTCCCGGGCCTTCGAGAGCACCCCTTAGCGCCTCGAGCAGCGCCAGGCGCGGCAGGGGACTGCTCGCCACCGGCTCCGGCAAGGTCAGCAATTCGGAGAGGGCCTCCCGGAGGGGCGCCAGCACCAGCTCATCCTCCGGAGCAAGGGCAAGACAGCTCTGCAGCGCATCGTCTAGCACCGCGGCCCATTCCGCGGGGAGGCAGGGCCCGGCGAGGCGCGCCCGGAAGCGAGCGAGGGTTTCCACGGCGGCGTGCAGGGCGCCAAGGCGCGCCCCCTCCCCCTCCGCGAGGGCCACGGGGGCGAGGCCAGAAAAGACCCCCTCGGCGTCGCCGGTCATGGCGCCAAGGAGTAAGCGATCGAGGCCCCGGCGCCAGCTGTGAAGGACGTCCTCCTCCGCAAGCCCCGTGGGGGCCCAATCCGGCCCATCCCAGCCCCAGCGCACCTCCGCCCCCTCGAGCCATCGTTCGAAAAGGGGGAGGTCCTCTGCCGCAAGACCATAGGCGCGCTGGCATTGAGGGAGGGCCAGGAGCGCCATGACCGTGCTGCGCTCAAAGCGGCTCGCGGGCAAGGCCAGCAAGCGCGACAGCCAGGCGAGGAGCGGTGCCTCTTCCTGCCCCTGGCGATCGGCGATGCTGTAGGGCAGCGCGAGCGGGACCTCGGGCCGGCCGAAGACCGCTTCAATGAGGGGCGCGTAGTGGTCGATATCGGGAATCATGACCACCACGTCCTGAGGCCGCAGGGTGGCGTCGGCCTCGAACGCTTCGACCAAGGCATCGTAAAGGGCCTCGATTTCCCGCAGGGGACTGGGACAGGGCAAGAAGCGTACGGACCGGTCCTCGGGGGACAGCACAAGCGGCGCATCGTCCCCAAGCAGCACGGCCTGCTGGAGCTGGGCCAACGCCGTCTCCTCCTCCCGCTCCCCGAAGTGGTCAAGCACCTCCGCCGCCCCATCCAGGGCCAGAAGCTGATTCAGAAACTGGCGCCCCAGGGCCCCGTTCTGAGCCAGCAGGGGGTGGGCCGGGAGGTAGGCCAGGGCCGCCGCCTCATAGGCCTCCAGCGCCTCCGCACCGCCGCCCTTCAGCGCCTCGGCCTGGCGCCGCGCCACCACGGCGGGACGCAGCACCTCAGCCCAGTAATCCGCTGAAGGGTTTAAGAAATACAGCGTAACCGGGCGATGGCGAGCCAGGGCCGTGAAGAGGGCGAGCTGCCCCGGTGGCAGGGCCGACAGACCAAAAAGCGCTACCCGGGGCGCCACGGGAAGAAGGAGATCGTCGAGGGATCCGGGAGGGCTCTGCACCAAGCGGTCGAGGGCCGCAGTCAGAAGCGCTGCGCGATCGGGCACCGCGCCCAGGGCCTCTACGGCTTGGGCCCAGAGGGCGCTTTGCCAGGCCTCGTGAGGCCCAGGCAAGCCCAGGCGCTGCCCTCGCCCCCAGGCCGCCAACCAGGATGGCCGGTATACCAGGTACTGATCGAACAGATCGGCGATGCGTTCCGCCAACTGGAAGCGCTTCAGCGCCTGCTCCCCGCCTTCAAGGTAATGGCGCAGCGGAGCGAACTCCGGGGCGTTGGGGGGCAGGGCCGCCAAAAGCCCGAATAGGGTCCAGCGCAAACTGCGCTTCGCGTAGGGATCGTCCACCGGGGCGGGCACAAGGGTTCGGATCAGGCGCCAGGCGAAGAGCGAGGGCAAGGGATAGGCCACCCCGGCGGCGATGCCAAAGGCCTTCGCCTGCTCCGTGCGCAGCCACAGGGCCATGCCCGGGCTTTGCACCACCACCACCTCCTCCGCGAGGGGGTCGGCCAGGGGCGCCTTGGCCTGAGTCCCTAGGAGCTCCGCCGCCAGGTTTTCCACCCGGTTGGACTGCACCACCTTGAGCACGCAAGACCCCTGTTTCGCCAGATCTTCAGCCTACCGCGCCCGCCCCCGCAGGGCGACACGGAAACTTGATAAGGGCGAAACCTTTTCGTAACGATCCGGTCACAAATGCCCCCTAAAGTGCGCGGCGCAATTGCCTTGTTGGCGATTCGTTGACTCATTAAAGGAGAGCATCGTGAAGCAGAAGGCGCCTACCCCCACGAGCCCTAAGCTGAAGCCCTTGGCCCTATTCCTGGCGGCCACCCTGAGCTTCGGTGGCGGCGTTGCCGAGGCGGCAAACCTCACCACCGGCGTGATTCGCGGCGCCGTGACCAGCGATGCGGGTCAGGTCCTTGATTCCGCAGAAATTATTATAGAGCACGTGCCCTCCGCCACGGTGAAGCGCACCAAGGTCGGGGACGAAGGCACCTTCTTCGGCAGCGGCCTGCGCCCCGGCGGCCCCTACCGCATCACCGTCCGGGCCCCGGGCTTTGAGCCCGTGGTGATTGAGGACTACTTCGTCACCACCGGTGCCCAGCGCGCCCTTTCCCTCGTGCTGAGCGAGCGCGCGGCCATCACGGAAGAGCTTGTGGTGCGGGCGAAGGCCCTCCGCGGCATGGACCTCAACAACGGCCTCGGCTCCGCTTACACCTCGGAAGACGTCGCCAACCAGCCGGCCACGAAGCGCGACGTCATCCGGACCCTCCTTCGCGACCCCCTCGCTCAATCTGACGGGGAAGCCAACCTGTCCGTGGCCGGGGTGAACCCGCGCTTCAACGGCTTTGCCATTGATGGCGCGCTGCAGCAGGACGACTTTGGCCTCGGCTCGAACACCTACGCCACGGACCGCTCCCCCATCAACATCGACGCCATCGAGTCCGTCTCCCTCCGCGCCGCGGACTACTCCGTGGTGGTCTCGGGCTTCACCGGCGGCCTGGTGAACGTCACCACGAAGTCCGGCACCAACGAATTCGACGGTAGCGTTTTCTACTACTACCAGGACCCGGACTACATCGGCGACACCTATGCCGGCGACCGGGAGTTCAATCCCGGCGAGTTTGAGGAAGAGGAATACGGTTTCACCGTCGGCGGACCGATCCTGAAGGACAAACTGTTCTTCTTCGTCTCCTACGACGAATACGAGAGCTTCTCCTCCAACGACTTCGCCGCCTTCGACCGTGCCAATGGCATTCAGCCCGGGTTCTTCGACGCCCTGGCGGCGCAGACGGAAGCCCTTTACGGCTACAACCCGGGCTCCCGCCCGGCCGTGGCCAACACGCCCATTACCTCTGAGCGGACCCTCGGTAAGCTCGACTGGAACATCAACGACCAGCACCGGGCGTCCCTGACCTACCAGAACACGGAAGAGCTCCGCACCAGCGTCAGCGCCAGCCAGTTCGACAGCGCTTGGTACGACGTTCCCGTGACCGTAGAAGCCTACACGGGACAGCTCTTTAGCAACTGGACCGATCAGCTCTCCACCACCCTGCGGGTGAACTACAAGGAGAACGTGAAGGGCCAGGACTGCCGCGCCGGGGCTGGCGTGGGCCACATCGATTATCAAAACTTCGACCAGGCGGACCTCGTCGGTGGTCCCCTCGAAGGGCTCCTCACGGACGATGGCCTAAACCTCGTGGGCGGCTGCGACCGCTTCCGCCACTTCAACGCCTTTGAGGACGAGCGGCTGCAGATCTTTGCCTCCGCCGATTACCTTCTGGGTGATCACCTCATCACCGCCGGCGCCGAGTATGAGGAGTACGATCTCTTCAACGCCTTCGTGGCCAGCTCCCGGGGCCGCTTCCGCTTCTTTAGCTACGACCAGTTCGTGAACGGCGATGCCCGCATTGAGTACGTCAATGCGACCAGCAACAACGCCAACGACGCCGCCGCGGCCTGGGGCTTCGGGAAGACCTCCCTCTTCCTCCAGGACACCTGGCAGCTGCGGGACGACCTCGAGCTCAACCTCGGCCTGCGCTACGAGACCTTCTCCCAAAGCGACGCCCCGGCCTTCAGCCAGGACCTCCGGGATAGCTATGGCATCTCCAGCGCCGCCAACATCGATGGCCTCGACCTGGTCCAGCCCCGGGTGGGCTTCCGCTGGACCGGCCTGCCCCGCACGGAGGTCACCGGCGGCTTCGGGCTCTTCGCCGGCGGCGATCCGAAGGTGTGGATTTCCAACGCCTTCCAGCCTCTCACGGTCTTCGCGCGCACCAACGCAAACATCAGCGACCTCAGCACCATTCCCCAGGTGCTGCTCGATAACGTCGCCGCCGGCACGGGCGTGCCCATCGACGTCATCAGCGAGGATTTCGAAATCCCCTCGGACTGGAAGGCCTCTCTTCGGGTGGATCACACCTTCGATGCTAAGCTCGGCAACCTTGATCTCGGCGATGACTACACGGTGACCGCCCAGGTGCTCTACACCCAGGTCCGGGACGGCTTCCTCTGGACGAACCTCGCGCAAACCCAGCTCGCGGAAACCCAGCCCCTGGGCGTGGCGCCGGACGGCCGCCCCATCTACGCCGACCTCGACGACCTGAACATCGCCAACGTGACCGAGCTTGGGAATTACGACGACGGCGAGAGCATGGTGATGACCCTGGGCCTCTCCAAGCGCTTCGACAACGGCTTTGAGTTCCAGGTGAGCTATGCCTACCAGGACGTGGAAGCGGTCACGGAAGGCACTTCAAGCCGGGGGATTTCCAACTGGCGCGGCATCGTCGCCGTGGACCGGAACAACCCCCAGCCCCGCGTGTCCCCCTTCGAAGTCGAGCACGCCTTCAAGGTGAGCCTGGGCTACGAGCGGGAGTTCTTCCGCGGCCTGCGCACGCGCCTTGATGTCTTCGGTCAGATCCTGCGCCAGGATCCCTACACCCTTACCTACGACATCAACAACACCAACCATCTCTTTGGCCGAGCGGGCCTCGGGGAAGGCCCCTACGACAACAACCCGCTCTACGTGCCCAACGGGCGTAACGATGCGGCTGTGGTCTACGGGGAGAACTTCGACGTCAACGGCTTCTTTGCCTATCTCGACCGCAAGGGTATCCCGGCGGGCGTTCAGGCGGTAAACGCCCAGAGCAGCGTCTGGAACAACATTTGGGATCTCCGCCTACAGCAGGATCTGCCCTCCATCCCGGGCCTTGAGCGCTACGTCGGGGAAAACCGGATCAAGCTCCAGCTGGATATCGAGAACTTCCTTAACCTGCTGAACGACGAATGGGGCACCTTCTCGAACGGCCCGAGCTTCGGCCAGGCCAACATCGTGCAGGCGGACCTCATCAGCGCAGCGGATCTCGCCGCCAACGGCGTCAACGGCGCCACGGGCCTCACCGGGGATGCGGTGCGCACCACCTGTGTAAGCCAGGCGGCCTGCGTCTATCGCTACAACGACTTCGACGCCGATCCCACGGGCTTCGATAGCGCCGGCAACTCGGTCTATCGGATCCGCCTCGGCATCCGCATGGAGTTCTAAGCAACAGGCTTAGAAGGCAACGAAAAAGGGTCGGCAGTGCCGGCCCTTTTTTTATGGGCGAGGCTCGGGCGCGCCTTCACCGTAGCCTCCGCCTCCGGGGGTTTCGATGGTGAGCACATCCCCGGGCGCCACTTCGCAGCTCACCTTCCCGGGAAGCGCCACGCCATTTAAGACGTTGCGCCCCGGCTGCCCCGCCTCACCCCCAGCGAGGCCCCAGGGCGCCAGGCTCCGCCGCTCTGAGAGGAGGGTCAGGGTCGCCGGCGCCAGGAAGGCGTAGCGGCGAAGGACCCCTTCCCCCCCGGCGTGACGCCCTGCCCCCCCGGAGCCGCTGCGAAGCCCATAGGCGAGCACCCGCAGGGGATAGTGAAGCTCCACGCTCTCGATGGGGGTATTGAGGGTGTTGGTCATGTGGCTGTGCTGCGCCGAAGCTCCGGGGTATCGGGCCGAGGCGCCGTGCCCCCCAGCCAAGGTTTCGTAGTAGTCCCAGGGGGCATCGCCCCCGGCGCCCAGGGCCAGATTGTTCATGGTGCCCTGGCTTGCCGCGGGCATGCGCTCCGGGAGGGCCTGGGCCAGGGCCCGAAGCACCACATCCACCACCCGCATGGAGGTTTCCACGTTCCCCGCCGCCACCGCCGCCGGGGCCTCCGCCGCCAGCAGGGAGGGGGTAGGAAGGACCAGGTCGATGGGCCGAAAGGCGCCGGCACTCGCCGGCGTTTGGGGCGGCATAAGGCAGCGAAACGCGTAAAACACCCCCGCCGCGGTCACCGCCGCCGGGCAGTTCAGGTTGCCCGCCACCATGGGCGCGGTGCCCGTGAAGTCCACCGTCGCCCGCCCCCCTTCCAGGGTGATGGCCACCCGAAGCGGAATCGGCTCGCTGGAGAAGCCGTCACTATCGAGCGCGTCCTCGGCTTCAAAGCGCCCCTCCGGGAGCGCTGCCAGGGCCTGGCGGGCCAGACGTTCCCCGTAGTCATGAAGGGCCTCCACCCCCGCCGCGAGAGCCTCCGCACCCCCCTCCTTTTTGGCGAGCGCGACCAGGGCCTTCGCCCCGGCCTGGGCACTCGCGAGCTGAGCGGCGAAGTCTTCGAGGCCCGGCGCCGTGCGCCAGGCTTCTAGGCTAGGGCGGGGCCCCCGAAGGAGGCTGGCCAGCGCCGCGAAGGTCGCCTCGGGCATCACGCCCCCGCGCAGCAGGTAGGTGGGGGACAGGCACAGGCCCTCCTCCTCAAGGCGTTGGGACAGGGGCATGGAACCGGGAACGGCGGCACCGATGTGCGCGTGGTGCGCACGGGTAACGGCGAACCCCAGGAGGGTCCCGGAGAGAAACGCCGGCACCACCACGGTGACATCGGGAAGGTGCGTGCCCCCAAGGAAGGGATCGTTAAACACCACCGCATCCCCCGGGGCCCAGGGGAACTGGCGCACCACGTCGCGAAGCGCGTAGGCCATGCTGCCAAGGTGCACGGGGATATGAGCCGCCTGGGCAAACAGCGCCCCCTCGGCGTCAAAAAGGGCGCAGGAGTAATCCAGCCGATCCTTGATATTGGGCGACAGCGCCGTGCGCCGAAGCACCACGCCCATCTCTTCACAGAGGGCGCTAGCGCGGTGCGCCAGGAGCGCCAACGCGATTCCGTCCATGAGCTCTCCCGCTGCCCCCTCTTTCGCGCCCCTAAAGGACCGCTAAAGCCGCAGAAAGCTTGAAGAAAGGGCCTAGATAAATTGCCTCCAGGGTGGGCGCACCGTAGCATACGCGCTTGGCGACATTTGGGTCGCCGTTTTGTTTTTTGAGGAGTGGGTCGTGGCTTCCGCCTCCGTGATGAATACCTATGCGCGCCTTCCCGTGGCCTTCGTCAGTGGCGCCGGCGCACGGCTGACCGACGAGGACGGCCAGAGCTACCTCGACGCCCTGTCTGGCATCGCCGTTTGCGGCCTGGGCCACGCCCATCCCGTCGTCGCCGAGGCCATCGCGGAGCAAGCCCGCACGCTGATCCACACCTCCAATCTCTATCGGGTCCCCTTGCAGGAACAGCTCGCCGAGCGCCTTTGCGCCCTCACGGGGATGAAGCAGGCCTTCTTCGGCAATTCCGGCGCCGAGGCCAACGAAGCCGCCATCAAGCTGGCCCGGCTCTATGGCCATCGCAAGGGCGTCACCAACCCGACGATCGTCGTGATGGAAGGGGCCTTCCATGGCCGCACCATGGCCACGCTGACGGCTACGGGCAATCGCAAGGTGCAGGCCGGCTTCGAACCCCTCGTCCCGGGCTTCGTGCGGGCCCCCTTCGGCGATTTGGCCGCGGTGGAAAGCATTGCGGAGCATCAGAGCAACGTGGTGGCCGTCTTCGTTGAACCGATTCAGGGGGAAGGCGGTATCGTCGTGCCGCCGGCCGATTACCTACCGGGGCTCCGGATGCTGTGCGATGCCAAGGGCTGGCTGCTCATGCTCGATGAGGTGCAAAGCGGCGCTGGGCGCACGGGGCGCCTCTTCGCCCACGAACACGCCGGGATCCTGCCGGACGTGCTCACCACGGCGAAGGGCATCGCCAATGGCTTCCCCATCGGCGCGGCCCTCACCGGCGGCGCCGCCCATGAGGTGCTGGGCCCGGGGACCCACGGCTCGACCTTCGGGGGCAACCCCCTGGCCTGCGCGGCCGCCCTCGCTACGCTCTCCGTGCTGACCAACGGCGACACCCTGCCCCGGGTGGCCGCCCTCGGCGACCGCATGCAAAGCCGCTTCAAGCAAGCCCTCGCGGGCGACAACCGGGTGCGCGAGGTGCGGGGCCATGGCCTGATGCTGGGCATCGAACTCGCCGAGGCGCCGGAGCGCTTCGTGGAGCGCGCGCTAGAGGCCCGGCTCCTTCTGAACGTCACCCAGGGAAAGGTGATTCGCCTCCTCCCGCCCTTCATTCTGACAGACGCCGAGGCCGACCAAATCGTCGACCAGGTCGTCGAGCTCATCCGCAGCTAACTCTGCGCACCGCGCAGCAAGGACCCTAGGCATGACGCTGAAGCATTACCTATCGGTGGCGGATTTCGATCTCGCCACCCACGAAGCCCTCATTGATCGCGCCATGGCGCTCCGCACGGCCCACGCCGCGGGGCAGCACGAGGCCACCCTGAAGGGCAAAACCCTAGCCATGCTGTTTGAGCAGGCCTCCACCCGCACCCGGGTGGCCTTCGAGGCGGGCATGGCCCAGCTCGGGGGCCACGCGATTTTCCTGTCGGCCCGGGATACGCAGCTGGGCCGGGGGGAGCTGGTCGAGGATGCGGCGCGCGTGCTCTCGGAAATGGTCGACGTCGCCATGATCCGCACCCCGGATCAAACCAAGATCGACAACTTTGCGGAAGCGGCCACCATTCCCGTCATCAACGCCATGTCCTCCCGGGAGCACCCCTGCCAGGTGCTCGCGGACATGCAGACCTACTACAGCCATCGGGGCCCCATTCAGGGTAAGCGCGTGGCCTTCATTGGCGATGGCTTCAACATGTGCCAGAGCTACGTGATTGCGTCCCACGTTTATCAGTTCGATCTGGCGGTGGCCTGCCCCCGGGGCTTCGAGCCGAACGCGGAATGGCTCCGGCGCTACGGCGATCGCACGACCCTGGGCCACGACCCGGAAGCCGCGGTGGAGAACGCCGACCTCGTCGTCACGGACGTCTGGTCTTCCATGGGCCACGAAGATCAGCAGCTGCTGCGCCTGCGTCGCTTCCAGGGCTTCCAGGTGAACCAGCGCCTACTCGATCGCGCCAAGGACGATGTGCTTTTCATGCACTGCCTCCCCGCGCACCGGGGGGAAGAGATCTCCGAGGACCTCCTCGAAGACCCCCGCTCCGTAGCCTTCGAGGAAGCGGGCAATCGCCTGCACTCCCAGAAAGCGCTCCTCGAGTACCTTTTGAAGGACGCGCGCTAGCGCACGCCTGCTAGCGCGCGCCTGCTAGCGCGGGCCATCTCCCCAGCACAGCTGACCCGGCCCTCGAGCTTTCGCTTGCCGCAGGGCCTCCTCGGCCTGGGTCAAGGCGGGCGCCAGGGGGCCCTCAAGCGGGGCAAGGCCTGCACAGAAGGACAGCCCCTCCTCCGCGAGCGACCGATGCACGGCCTGAAGGTAACCCTCAGCCGTGCTCGGCGGCGCCTGCCCCGGGGCGGTCTTGCCCGGCGCGGTCTCGCCATAAAACACGAGAAACTCGTCTCCCCCCATGCGCACCACGGGCACGGCGCCCAGGATCTCGGTTAAGCGCTGCAGCGCCCGATCCCCCGCCCCCTGCCCCCGGGCCCGATTCAGCGCCTTGAAGCCATCGATATCCAGGTAAATGAGCACCCCGCCCTTAGCCCCCAGCGCCGCCTCCAGGTGCGGTAGGCGATGGCGATTGAAGGCGCCCGTGAGCGCGTCGCGATGACTCGCGCGCTCAAGGGCGGCGAGGCGCGCATCCTGGGCTTGGTGCCACCCATGAAGGGTCAAGAGGGCGCCCCCCCAGGCGAGCCCTTCCGCGAGCTGACCTGCCGAGGCCAGGGCCCCGGCGCCGCCCAGGGCAAGCAGCGCCGCGCCCAGCGGCGGTGCCCAGGACGGGGGCCTGGGCCAGGGCACAAGGAGCTGCGCCGGTAGGAGGAGAAGTGCGGCGGGAAGTGCCCCGCCGGGGGCCCTAAGGGCGAGGCCCCAAAGGAGGGCCAGGCCGAAGGCCGAGAACATCATGGGGGCCGCGTCCCTGCGTCCACTCATGGGGGTTCCTTAGCGCCGAAGCGCCCTCAAACAGCGATGATTTTTTAAGGGCTCCGAGCCAGAGCCACGGCACGGCGCCACCCCGCGAGGGCGGCACCCACTTGATCGGCGCTGCGCTGGGGCTCGAAGGCCCGATCTAAACGCCACTGGGCTCGAACCTGCTCCGGTCCAGGGTAATGGCCCGCCCCCAGGGCGGCGAGGGCCGCAGCGCCCGCCGCGGTCAGCTCCGCCAGCTGCGGACGCTCCACGGGCAGCTCAAGCGTATCGGCCAGAAGCTGACAGAACGCATCATTCACCACCATGCCCCCGTCGATGCGCAGGCGCGCTGGCCGCGCCCCATCCTCGCTCATGGCGTCGAGGAGATCACGCATCTGGAAGGCCACGGAGGCCACGGTCGCCGTCACCAGCTCATCACGCCCCGTGGCCAGGGTCATGCCGGTCACGAGGCCCCGGGCGTCCGGATCCCAGTGCGGCGCCCCGAGGCCCGCAAAGGCCGGCACCAGGTAGACGCCCTTGGCGTCCCCCTGGGTGCGGGCGAGGACCTCCGCCGTCTCCCCAGCGGAGCCGATCACCCCAAGGCGATCCCGGAGCCACTGCACTGCAGCCCCGGCCACGAAGATGCTGCCCTCGAGGGCGTACTGGCGCACGCCGCCAAGCTGCACGGCTACGGTGGTGAGCAGGCGATGCTGGGAAAGGCGCGCCTCCGTGCCACAGTGGCTCATGGCGAAGCAGCCGGTGCCAAAGGTGCTCTTCCCATCCCCCGGCGCCAGGCAGGCCTGGCCGAAAAGCGCTGCCTGCTGGTCCCCCGCCACGCCAAAGATAGGCACGGCGGCCCCAAGATGCGCGGGCACCACTTCGCCGAAAAAGCCGGCGCTGTCGCGGACCTCCGGAAGCACGGCAACAGGAATGGCCAGAGCCTCGCAGAGCCCCGGGGACCAGACGCCGTCGTGGATGTTCCAGAGCAGGGTCCGGGAGGCATTGGTGGCGTCCGTCGCGTGCACGGCGCCCCCCGTCAGACGGTAGATAAGCCAACTATCGATGGTGCCGAAGGCCAGGGCCCCGGCCTCTGCTCGCGCCCGCAGCGCCGGATCCTGATCCAGGAGCCAGGCCAGCTTGGTGCCGGAGAAGTAGGGATCGAGGCATAGCCCCGTCTCCGCGGTCACCTGGGGTTCGAGACCAAGAGCCCGCAACGCTTCGCAGCGCTCCGCGGTACGCCGATCCTGCCAAACAATGGCCGGGGCCACGGGCTGTCCCGTGGACCGATCCCAAAGCACCGTGGTCTCCCGCTGATTGGTGATGCCCACGGCCAGCAGATCCTGAGCCGCAACCCCTCCCTTGGCGAGGGCCTCCCGGGCCACGGCCAGGGTGGTCTGCCAAATCTCCTCCGCATCATGCTCCACCCAGCCATCGGCAGGGTAGGTCTGGGCAAAGGGGGTTTGGGCCACGGCCAGCACCGCGCCGGCGTCATCGAAGAGAATCGCCCGGGAACTGGAGGTCCCCTGATCGAGTGCCAAAATCGGTCGCATTGCGTTTTCTCTCCTTCCCTATCCGGCCGCCGAGGCGGGCTAGAGTGCACTTTTCCTCGATGCTACCGGGTCACTCGACGAGCGGTTACTGTATAGGTATACATACCATATCTAGCGGCGGTAGACTTTTCCCATTCCCACGTCGTCCCCCGGCCGAGGTGGGCAAGAAAAGAAAGTGTAGAAAATTTGAAGCCTTAGCGCGGTTATCCACAGCTTTTGTGAGCTGGCCAGAGGGGTTATCCACAGGGCCTGTGGAAAAACCCCTGTATATGGGGCAGAAGTGCCTTGCACTCCCCCATATCTAGCGTCTACAGTGGTTCCTCGTCTTGAGTGGCATGGAGCCCTTTTGCCTCCAAAACCCGCCAAAGCTGCGTAGACAGAGGCGGAGAAGAACGGCAAAGCAGCAGGGCCTGGGGCGTACGGTCCCAAGCATGGCCGGCCCCAAGACGACGGGCGAGGACAGAACGCTAGACACAACATATTGATATTCGTCAAGGGCCAGAGCACGGCGAGCCCAGCGACGGTGAATTCTTTGGGGGCAATGGCACCATGCAAACTGAATCGCAAACCGCTTACGGCACCACCGCACCCGCTGCCGGGGCCCTGGGGGCAGGATCGAGCCCCGCTACTCAGCGTTCCACGCTCGACGCCACGGCGCCAGGGCAGCTACGCACCATCAAGCGCAACGGCACGGTGGTCAGCTACGACGAAAGCAAAATCGCTGTGGCCATTACGAAAGCCTTCCTGGCCGTGGAAGGGGGTAACGCCGCGGCCAGCTCCCGGATCCGCGAACTCGTTGCCGATCTCGCCAGCCAGGTCACGGGTACCTTTAAGCGCCGCATGCCCTCCGGCGGCACGGTGCACATCGAAGACATCCAGGATCAGGTCGAACTGGCCCTCATGCGCTCCGGAGAGCAGCGCGTGGCTCGCTCCTACGTGCTTTATCGCGAATCCCGCGCCCAGGCCCGGGAAGCAGAACGGGCCGTTGACGCCGTAGAGGTGCCCCGGGATACGGGCATCAACGTCACCTTAGACGACGGCACCACCCAACCCCTCGACGTCGATCGCCTCCGGGTGGTGGTCCAGGAGGCCAGCCAAGGCCTCGAAGGGGTGGATGGGCAGCGCATTCTCGACGAAGCACTGAAGAACATGTTCGACGGCATCTCCCAGGCCGACGTGGGCACTTCCCTCGTGATCAGTGCTCGCACCCTGGTAGAAGAAGAGCCCAACTACACCTACGCCACGGCGCGCCTCCTCGCCGATGAGCTCCGTCGTGAAGCCCTGACCTTCCTCGACGTACGACGCTCGGACGCCCCCGAAGGCGACTACACCGCTACCCAGGGGCAGATGGAAGGGCTCTACGCTCCGGCCTTCGCCGCCTACATTCAGCGCGGCGTGGAGCTAGAGCTGCTCGACCCGGAGCTGGCACGCTTCGACCTCGACCACCTTGGCAAGGCCCTCAAGGCCGAGGGCGACCTCAAGTTCACCTACCTCGGGCTTCAGACGCTCTATGACCGCTACTTCCTACACTCCCAGGAAACGCGCATTGAGCTGCCCCAGTGCTTCTTTATGCGCGTGGCCATGGGCCTTGCGATCCAGGAAGAGAACCGGGAAGCGCGCGCCATCGAGTTCTACGAGCTCCTGTCCTCCTTCGACTACATGTCGTCGACGCCTACGCTCTTCAACGCGGGCACCCTTCGGCCCCAGCTCTCTTCCTGCTACCTCACCACGGTACCGGATGATCTCCACGGCATTTTTGGGGCTATCCATGACAACGCCATGTTGTCCAAGTTTGCGGGCGGCCTCGGCAACGACTGGACGCCGGTGCGGGCCATGGGCGCCTACATCAAAGGCACGAACGGCAAGAGCCAGGGCGTAGTGCCCTTCCTGAAGGTGGTCAACGACACCGCCGTCGCCGTGAATCAGGGCGGTAAGCGGAAGGGGGCCGTCTGCGCCTACCTGGAAAGCTGGCACCTGGATATCGAGGAATTCCTCGAACTGCGGAAGAACACCGGCGACGATCGCCGCCGCACCCACGATATGAACACGGCAAACTGGATCCCCGACCTGTTCATGAAGCGGGTCATGGAAGACGGCGCCTGGACCCTCTTCTCCCCCAGCGATACGCCGGACCTCCACGACCTCACGGGCACCGCCTTCGAGACCCGCTATGAGGCCTATGAGGCCATGGCCGGCCGCGGGGAACTCACGAACTTCCGCCGCATTCGCGCCGCCGATCTCTGGCGGAAGATGCTGTCCATGGTCTTTGAAACGGGCCATCCCTGGATCACCTTTAAGGATAGCTGCAACCTGCGTTCGCCCCAGCAGCACGTGGGCGTGGTGCACTCGTCGAACCTGTGCACGGAAATCACCCTGAACACCAGCGAAGACGAAATCGCCGTGTGTAACCTCGGGTCCGTGAACCTGGCGCAGCACACCACGGAAAGCGGGCTGGATATGGCGAAGCTCGAGAAAACCGTGCGCACCGCCGTGCGCATGCTCGATAACGTCATCGACATTAACTACTACTCCGTGCCCCAGGCCCGGCGCTCGAACATGCGTCACCGGCCCGTGGGCCTCGGCCTCATGGGCTTCCAGGACGCGCTCTACAAGCAGCGCCTCGCCTACAGCTCCAGCGAAGCCATGGAATTCGCCGACAGCTCTATGGAGGCCATCAGCTATTTCGCAATCCAAGCCTCCAGCGATCTCGCCGTGGAGCGGGGCCGCTACAACAGCTTTGAAGGATCGCTGTGGAGCCGGGGCATTCTCCCCATCGACTCCATCGCCATCCTCCGCCGGGAGCGCGGCGATCAGTACCTGCAGATGGACGAAACGCAGCGCCTCGACTGGGACGCGGTGCGGGAGAAGGTCCGGACCCAGGGCATGCGGAACTCCAACGTGATGGCCATTGCGCCGACGGCAACCATTGCCAACATCACCGGGGTATCCCAGTCCATCGAGCCGACCTATCAAAACCTCTACGTGAAATCGAACCTCTCCGGGGAATTCACCGTGGTGAACCCCTATCTGGTTCGGGACCTCAAGGCCGCCGGGCTCTGGGACAAGGTCATGGTCAACGACCTCAAGTACTACGACGGCAGCCTCCAGGAAATCGACCGCGTGCCCGAGGCCCTGAAGGCCCTCTACGCCACGGCCTTCGAAGTCGAGCCGCGGTGGCTGGTGGAAGCGGGCTCGCGCCGGCAGAAGTGGCTCGATCAGGCCCAATCCCTGAACCTGTACATCAAGGGCGCATCGGGCAAGAAGCTCGACGTCACCTACAAGATGGCCTGGCTCTCCGGCCTGAAGACCACCTACTACCTCCGCGCCCTGGGGGCCACCTCCACGGAGAAGTCCACGGTGGAAGGCAGCAAGCTCAACGCCGTATCGGCGAAGAGCGAAGCACCCCCGGCACCGGCGGCAGCGGCTCCGGCAACCATGGCCGACACGGCCCCCGACCTGTCTGCCGGCCCGGCCCCCGTGCCCATGGCCTGCTCCCTCGACGATCCGGACTGCGAAGCGTGCCAGTAGGCCGCGTACACGAATGGCAACGGGCGCCTAAACGACGTACCAAGGAGGAATCACAGTGCTGAGCTGGGATGATTACAACGAAGAGACCACCACTGCGGCCCCGCCGCCTCCGCCGAGCGCCCCGGTCCGGGAAGCCGCTCCGGTGGCACCGGCAGCACCGGTAGCTGTCGAAGCCCCGGCGACCCCCACCGCACCGGCGGTCGCCGCGCCGGAAGCGCCGGCCCCGGCGGCACCCCCGGTGCTCGCAGAAGAGACGGACATCGGCGCCCCGGCGGATAACCTGCAGGCAGCTCAGCGCGCCCTCGCCCAGCTGGGCGATGGCACGCAGGGCGGCGGCGAATCGGTGGAGCGGGTCACGGTGGGCGCCAAGCGCATGATCAACGCCCGCGCTGACCTGAACCAGCTCGTACCCTTCAAATACGACTGGGCCTGGCAGAAGTACATCGACGGCTGCGCCAACCACTGGATGCCCCAGGAAGTGAACATGAACGCCGACATCGCGCTGTGGAAGAGCGAAGACGGCCTCACCCCGGACGAGCGGCAGATTGTGAAGCGCAACCTCGGCTTCTTCTCCACCGCCGACTCCCTGGTCGCAAACAACCTGGTGCTGGCGATCTATCGCCTCGTCACCAACCCCGAATGCCGCCAGTACCTGCTGCGCCAGGCCTTCGAGGAAGCGATCCACACCCACGCCTACCAGTACTGCGTGGAGTCCCTGGGCATGGATGAGGGCGAGATCTTCAACATGTACCACGAGGTGCCCAGCGTGGCCCGGAAGGCCTCCTGGGGCCTGTCCTACACCCGCGCCATCTCCGATCCCACCTTCTCCACGGGAACGCCGGAAACGGACCGGGAACTGCTGCGAAATCTCATCGCGTTCTATTGCGTGCTAGAAGGGATCTTCTTCTACTGCGGCTTCACCCAGATCCTTTCCATGGGGCGCCGGAACAAGATGACGGGCACGGCGGAGCAGTTCCAGTACATCCTCCGCGACGAATCCATGCATGTGAACTTCGGTATCGACGTGATCAACCAGATCAAGATCGAAAACCCCCACCTCTGGGATGCGCAAACCCAGCAGGAAGCCATCCAGATGATCCTCGAAGGTACGCAGCTCGAAATTGAATATGCCCGGGACACCATGCCCCGGGGCGTGCTGGGCATGAACGCCAGCATGATGGAGGAGTACCTGAAGTTCATTGCGAACCGGCGTCTGGCGCAGATTGGCCTCCCCGAGCAGTTCCCTGGGGTCGCAAATCCCTTCCCCTGGATGTCCGAGATCATGGATCTCAAGAAGGAGAAGAACTTCTTCGAGACCCGGGTGACGGAATACCAGGTCGGTGGCGCCTTAAGCTGGGACTAAGCCCACGCCCCTAAGGGCCCCGTGAAGCTTACGCAACGCTAAAATGCCGGCCCCGCGCCGGCATTTTTTATGCGCGAACCCACCTTGGGGCCCCGCCCCTACGGGAGATGATGGCTATGGCAAACCCGCTGGCAAAAGGCCCCCTGGCCCTTTCGCTTTTCCTCGTCCTCGCAGGCTGCTCCGATCCTGCGCCCCCCGCCCCTAATGGAAATGCCGGGCCTTCCCCCTCGGAAGCGGAGCTCGCCGAGGTCAGCGGCGCCGCCGCCAAGGCCTGGGTGCGCGAGGAGCGGGCCCGAGCCGAGGGCGAGACCGGCCCCCCGGAGGCCCTCGCTCAGCGCTACGGGAAAGCTCTGGAGGCGCTGGAACGCTATGCCGACGCCCTCCCAAAGCTCAGCCTCTCCGAAGGGCGGATAACCACCCTTGAGAAAAGCCAGGCTCATCCCCGGGGACGCTGGGGCCTCCTCGATGGACCCGCCCTCACCGCTGGGGAGCGGGTCTTCACTCCTCTCCTCGACCTCGACGCCCTCAGCGCCGCAGAGGGGGAAAACTGGACCTACCACCACAGCAGCTGCCGCCCCGCCCCGGAGACCCGCTGCCTGCTCTTCCTCTCCCCGGACGGCGGAGACGCCACCGTGCTCCGGGAGTTTGATCTCGCCGCGGGCGCTTTCGTCGAGGACGGCTTTCGCCTCCCCAAGGGAAAAATGACCGTGCGCTGGGCAGGCCCGGATGCCCTCTACGTGGCAACGGATCGAGGACCCGGCTCTCTCACGAGCTCCGGCTATGCCCGCCAGGTGGCGTTCTGGACCCGGGGGACGGCCTTCGCTGAGGCGCCCGTCATTCACGAGGCGGAAGAAGGCAGCGTTCGCGCCTATGCCCGGCGCCTCGAAGACGACGACGGCACGATGCTCGACCTGCTGGTGGAGGTCCCCAGCTTTTTTGAAGCGCGCTTTTGGCGCTGGGACGGGGCGGCGAAAACGCCCCTGCCCCTCCCCGCAACGGCCCGGCTCCACGGCCTGCTCTCAGGGCAGCTCATCGTCGAGCTCCGTCGTCCCTGGGGCGCCAAGGGCGAAGGAAAAGCTCCGTACCCCGCCGGAACGCTCCTAGCGGTCCCGAGCGAATCCCCCGAGGCCCTGGGCGCGGCCACCGTACTTTTTTCGCCATCCCGCGGCCGGGCGCTGGAAGCCGTAGCCCTTGGTCAGGGGCGGCTTTGGTTGCACGTGCTCGACGAGGGGGTCAGCACCCTAGAAAGCCTGAGCGCCTCCGACAGCACGGGCCCCTGGGCCCGGCAGGCGATTGATCTCGGCGATGCCGGGGCCCTGGCCTTCCTGGGCACGGACCGCAGCCAGGATGTGCTCTGGGTGACCCACGAGGGCTTTCTCTCACCCCCGACGCTAGCCCAGGTATCGGGAAGCACCTTTAGCCCCGCGCTCCGGGCGCCGGCGCTCTTTGACGCCAAGGCCTTCACCGTGGAGCGCCGCCAGGCCCGCTCCGCCGATGGCACCGCCGTACCCTATTGGCTCGTGGGCCCGAAGGACGACCTGCCCCGGCCGACGCACCTCTTTGCCTACGGCGGTTTCGCCAACACGCTGATGCCCAGCTACGCCGGCACCTATGAAGCAACCCCCGGCGTCTACGGCCGGCTCTGGCTTGAGGAGGGGGGCCGCTTTGTAGTGCCCAATCTTCGCGGCGGTGGCCTCTACGGCCCCGCCTGGCACCAGGCGGCTTTGGGCCCCAATCGTCTCAGGAGCTTCGAGGACCTTGAAGCGGTGGTCGATGACCTCACGGCGGCAGGGCTCACGACCCCAGCCCAAATGTCCATTGAAGGGAGAAGCAACGGCGGGCTCTTAGTGTTTGCCGCCCTCACCCGCCGCCCCCAGGGCTACGGGGCCATCATCTCCGGCGTACCCCTAGCGGACATGCTGCGCTACCACACGCTCCTCGCCGGGGCGAGCTGGATTGGCGAGTACGGCGACCCCCGGGACCCGGAGGCCCGAGCCTGGCTAGAGGCCTACTCCCCCTACCAGCAGCTTCAGGAAGGGGTGCGCTATGCCCCCACCTTCATCTACGGCAGCGCCGGGGACGACCGCGTGCATCCGGCCCATGGGCGCTGGATGGCAGCCAAGCTGAAGGCCCTTGGGGCTCCGGTGTGGTACTGGGAAACGGAGGACGGGGGCCACGGCAATCCCGTGCGCCGGGAGGACCTGGCCCAGCGGCTAGCCCTCACCTATACCCACCTGTGGAAGCACCTCGGGGCGGCGCCGCCCCTGCCCGTGGGGGCGCCCTAGGCGCCCCGGGCCTTGCGGAAGTCGGGCTCGCGCTTTTCCAGGAAGGCGGCAATAGCCTCCTTGTGCTCCGGGGACTCGTAGGCCTGCTGCAGCGCCGCCATTTCCCGCCGTTGAGCCATGGCCAGGTCCGTTTCCGCGGCGTTTTCCGTCAGCAGCGCCTTCACGGCGCGCAGAGCGCTCTGGGAGTTGCTCCCCATGGCTCGGGCCGCATCGAGGGCCGCGGGGACCAGGGCCTCCGGCGCCAGCACCCGATCCACCAGGCGCAGGGCCAGGGCTTCCTCGGCGAGCACGGTGCGCCCCGTCAGCATGAGATCGCTGGCGGCCCCAAAGCCCACGCGCTGGGGCAGCAGCGCAGAGCTGCCCAATTCGGGAACGAGGCCCATGCGAATAAAGCGCAGGCTCAGCTTCGCCCCCTCCGCGGCGTAGAGCGCATCGAAGGGCAACACCTGGGTGAGGCCCACCCCAATGGCCGGGCCATTAATCGCGGCGATGAGGGGCTTGGAGCGGCGCACCAGGCCCACCCAGTCCCGGGGACTCGAGCCTTCGCTCTCCCCCCGGTCCTGCTCCGCAAAGACGTCGCCGATATCAGCACCAGCGCAGAACCCGCGACCGGCCCCGGTCACCACCATGGCGAGCACCTCGGCGTCGTCATTCCCCGCGCTCACCGCGGCGGCGAGTTCGGCGCCCATTTTGTAGGTCCAGGCGTTCAGCCGCTCCGGGCGATTCAGGGTGATCAGCAACACCCCATCGCGCATTTCCGTAGTGATGGTTTCAAACATTCCGAGCCCTCCCCGACTCTGTGAAAAGCGTCTTCGCCCTGGCCCCCTAGGCGGCCAGGGCCTCCGCCACCCGCGCCCGCACGTCCGGCTCCAGCAGGCGCTCAAAGGGCATGAGCAAATGCTGCACCGCCGCGGACCACTCGCGCACCTGATCGTCCCGCAGGGCGGCCATCTGCACCTGGGTGCGGTAGGTCATTTCCTCTTGCGTAAACATGGTCCGATCCCCTTCCGTGGTGGGATAGAGGAAGTCGTTGTAATTCGCCTGGCGCCAGGGCAGGCGCACCACCTCCGTCGCCGCCGTGAGGTAGGCCTCGAGGCGTGCCTGAAGGTCACCCGCGCCAGCGAGGGCCTCGCTTAAGGCCTTGGCTTGGAGCGCCGCGGAGCTCATGCCCTGGCCGTAGGTGGGGTTGAAGCTGCACAGCGCATCCCCCACGGGAACGAAGCCTCGGGGGCGCTGGGCCATGGCCGCGTAGTTGCGAAGGCGGTTTGCCGGATAGATCAGCTTGGAAATGGGTGCTTCGAAGGTCGCCCCGGCCAGCGCCTCATAGAGCGTGGGATTCGGTAGGGCCTTGGCAAAGGCGAGGAAGCCCGCCTCATCATCCGGGGGGTAGTCCCCCGCTCGGCCCCCGAGCGAACAGATATGTCGCCCCCCTTCGATGGGCATGAGCACGCCGCCGCGGGCACCGTCCCGGGGCAGGTTACCCACCACCACGGCCTTCCAGGACCGCGCGGGATCCTCCGCCAAGCGCACCACGGTGCTCGCGTAGCCGAAGCTCACCTTCACCGTTTCCACCGGCGGCTCGGGGAAGCCCAGGGCCTTCAGCCAGCGGATGGCTCCTTCTCCGCGCCCGGAGGCATCGACGACGAGATCCCCGGACAGGGTCTCCTCCGTCCCCGCGGCCGTTTCCAAGCGCACCCCTTCCACCGTGGTGCCGGCGGTGTCCATCACCAGGCCCCGAACGGTCACGCCGCTACGCAGGGTGAGATTCGCCGTGCCCTCGCAAACCTGCTGGCGCAGGCAATGCTCAAGCAGCCAGCGGCTTTGCCCGTGCACCCGCATGGGGGTTTCGAAGGGCTTTGCCACGCCCAGCTCCGAGGCCGAAAAGAAATCATGGCCCGGGTCCAGGGGCACGGAGCCCGCGGCCTCGAGGCGCGCGAGAAAGCCCGGGGCCAGCGCCTCCATGGCCTGCTCTCCGCCCTTCAGCAGCACGTGAAGATGGTAGGTTTGAGGGGCGCTCATTCGCGGGGCCGCATCGTCGCCGAAGGCGGCCCGATCGACAATGATCACCTCATCGAAGTGGGGCGCCACGGCGCGAGCGGCGAGGAGCCCCGCGAGGCTGCCCCCCAGCACGAGAGCCCGATGCCCCAAGCGTTCTGCGGTCATGGTGCTTTCCTCTCCTTCCTGCCGCGCCCTAGGGCAGCGTCCCTAACCAGTCGAGGAGGAGCGCGTTGGTCTCCTCCGGTCGCTCCTGCTGCACCCAGTGGCCGCAGCCCGCGAGGATCTCCGAGCGATAAAGCTTCGGGAGGGTCTCGCTAAACTTCGCAATCGCCGGCGCCCCCCAAATGGTGGGGCCATCCCGATCGCCCCCGATAAAAAGGGAGGGAATGGTAATGGGCTGGCCCGCAAAGGCTCGAAGGTCCTCCCAGTCCCGGTCGACATTGCGATAGCGCGACAGGGGCCCGAAGAAGCCCCCGGCCTCAAAGGCGGCGGCGTAGGTGTCGAGGTCCTCTTCCCTCATCCAGGGGGGCATAACCTCCGGGTATTGAAACTGGTCGCGCATTTCCGTGCCCTTGGGCACGAGGGAGATATTGGGGCCGTTTTCGATACCACCTCCGGCGCACCAGTAGAAGCCCAGCAGCCACTGGCGCACGTCCTTCTCGATTTCCGCCTCGGCCCGGCCCACGCTTTGGAAATATTCCACGTAGAACTCGGCGTCCGGGCCCGCCATGGCGCGCATGGCCGTGGTGGGCCGGGGGCCGGCGCTCGGCGGCGCATAGGGCACGGATAGCCCGGCCACGCCGCGGAAGCGATCGGGGCGTAAAAGGGCGCTGTTCCAGGCAATGGGAGCGCCCCAGTCGTGGCCTACAAGCGCCACGGGACCCTCCCCGAGCGCATCGACCACGCCCACGACGTCGGAGACGTTGCGCACCATGCGGTAGTCCGCCACGGTCGTGGGCTTCGCAGAGCGGCCATAGCCGCGCACGTCCATGGCCACAGCGCGGTAGCCCGCTTCCGCCAGCGCCGTCATTTGATAGCGCCAGGAGTACCAGGACTCGGGGAAGCCATGGACCATGAGGACCGTAGGCCCCGCCCCCAGGCACGCCAGGTGAATGCGCGTGCCCGCAGCATCAACGATGCGGTGTTCGACCTCGCCCCTCATGCCGAGGCGGCGCCGGGGAGCCGGGTGGCGATCTGCCCCACGGGGGCGTCGGCGTAGCCGTTGGCCTTCGACCAGCTCAGGGCCCCGTTCACGAACACCCCCACCATGCCCTTGGAGGCGCGCACGTAGCGCATGCCCTCTTCCGGCATATCGAAGCTCGCTTCCTCAGCGCAGCGGTCGATCTCCGCGGCATCGAAGATGGCGACGTCCCCAGCAAAGCCCGGAGCCAGCTGGCCCCGGCCGGGCAGGCCCCAGATCCGCGCTGTATCGGCGGTGATCTTCTTGATCGCCGCCTCGAGGCTGAGGGCACCCCGATCCCGGACGAAGTGCCCGAGGAGGTAGCCCGTATCGCCGTAGGTGGCAAAAGATTGAATGTGGGCGCCGGCGTCGGAGGCGCCGACGTGGACGTTGCCATCGGCGAGGAGCGCCCCTACCCGATCGCTGTCGTTGTGCCCCAGGGACGCCGCGATAAAGGACGCCTGAAGGTTGTGCTCAAGGGACAGGTCAATCATCACCTGCGCCGGAGAGCTACCCCGGGCCTCGGCGAGGGCCCCAAGGGTTTGACCCACAAGGCTCGCGTCGCTCACGCCCCCGCGTACCTGCACCGCCGCCCAGCGGGCGCCGTTGCCACCGGGCTCCGCTTCCGCAAGCAGCTGAGCCACCCATTCTGAATCGGAGAGGGCGGCGATCTTCTCCTCCGCCCCCATGCGCATGGTGCGGTACCACTTGGGCAGGCCGGCAAAGAGCAGGCTCGCCACCTCAAAGGTGAAGCTGATATCGATGGGCCGGGTCTGAACCTGGGGCCACACCTGAGCGCCCCGAGCCATCTGCTCCGCCACCCGGGCCATGACCCGGGGCACGTTGTCCGGCGTGGCCGCGGAATCGAAGAGGGGCGAGAAGGTGGTGGGGATGCCATAGCGCAGGGACAGCTCGGCAAGCTGATCCACCCGGGCCAGGGTGATGTCCGTGGCGTAGAACTCCGGCACCACCTGGAGCATGCGGCCGTAGCGGCCCAGCACAGCGGCGAGGGCGTCGAGCTCCTCGAAGTGGGCATAGCGGCTCGGCACGGGCATGAGGTTCTCATCCACGTCCACGAAGCTCGTGGAGAGGCCCACGGCGCCGGCCTCGAGGCACTGGGCCAGAAGGTCCTGCATGGCCGCCAGCTCTTCCGCATTCGCGGCGCGCTCCGTGGCCGCCGCGCCCATGACCCAAAGGCGAATCACGGAGTGGCCGACGAGCGGGGCGACGTTGATGGAGAGGCTTTCCTTCAGCGCAGCCAAGTAGCCGTCGAAGGATTCCCAGCGCCATTCAAAGGCGCCGTCGAAGGCGGCGTCGGGCATTTCTTCGATTTGCTGGAACATGCCCACCACCCGCTGCCGATCCCCAGCCTTCAGGGGCGCGAGGGATAGGGAGCAGTTCCCGGGAACGATGGTGGTCACGCCGTGCTCGAGGGCCGGGCGGGCCTGACCGTCCCAAAGGAGCTGCACGTCAAAGTGGGTGTGGGGATCGATGAACCCCGGGGCCACGACGCAGCCCGTGGCATCAAAAACCTGAGCCCCCTCGGCCTCGATGCGCCCGCCAAGGCGCACCACCTTGCCATCCTTTAGGGCGAGGTCGCCCTCGAAGGCCGGCAAGCCCGACCCGTCCACAATGCGACCCCCACGAATAATCCAATCCATTAGCTGTTGCCTCCCGCTGCGCCGCTGCCTGGGCGCTGTTGTAAGACGTCTTTAAGGTGATGCCAGGGCACGCCGTGAAGGGCGCTCACGTCCCCGGTTTGAGTGTGTTCAAAAAGCACTTCCGCGGCGTCCGCATCGAGCGTGACCGTTTGCCGGCCCGCCCCGGGGTAGCGCACAAACAGCACCAGCTCCGCGGCGCCGTCGTGCCCCGGCGCAATCTCCGCCGCTTCAATGAAGGGGGTTTCGCTCACGCCGCCGGCGGGGCCGTAAAGACCACGTCGCTACCGAGGAACTGACCCCGGGGATGGCGCGCAAAGAGGTGCAAATTCCAGCTCTGGAGCTTTTCCACCGCTTCCCCTTCCGGCGTCCCCGGCAGCACCCGGGCCGCCAGCGCCGCCCAGTCTTCCCCCGGTTCCGGCGCCGTGAAAGCGCGGCTTTCGGATAGTTCAGCCATTCCCTTTCCTCCCAATTAATTCACCCTAATGAAACGCTGCCCCCCCAAGAAATGCAACGCCCCGCCGAAGGGGGGCAGGGCCAGCGCAAATTCGCTATGCTCCAGCCACGGCGGGGGCCGGCGCAGCGCGAGGGGGCGGCCGCCCTTCCCCGTCAAACCAACGATTTCCATCGCGCTTGGCCCGCACCTTTGGGCCCCAAGGGGGCTGCGGCGCTGGGCACGGTTCTTTGCGAGCAAGGGAGAGACGCATGAAAGGTACGGTGCATTATTCCGTGGACGGCGAGCTGGCCATCCTTCGTATCGACAACCCCCCGGTGAACCCGCTCTCCAGCGGCGTGCGCCAAGGCCTCTTTGACGGGCTCACCGCGGCCCTCGCCGATGATGCCGTGAAGGCCGTCGTGCTCTACGGGGAAGGCCGGGCCTTTATCGCCGGCGCAGATATCTCCGAATTCGGAGGTGAGTCCAAGGGTCCCGGGCTCCACGAGTGCCTGAACCTCATGGAATTTGGAGAGAAGCCCGTCATCGCCGCCATTAACGGCACGGCCTTCGGCGGCGGCCTCGAAGTGGCGCTCTGCGCGGACTACCGGGTCATTGCCCCGAAGGCCCCCGTGGGTCTGCCGGAAGTGAAGCTGGGCCTGCTCCCCGGCGCCGGCGGTACGCAGCGCCTGCCGCGCCTCGTAGGGGCCGAAAAGGCCCTGGGCTTCATCCTCTCCGGCGACCCCATCCCGGGCCCCGTGGCCAAGAATCTGGGCATCGTCGATGACGTCATCGAGGGCGACGATTTCATCGCCGGCGCCCTCGCCTGGGCCCGCGCTGCCGTGGCCGAAGGCAAGGGTAAGAAGCGGGTTCGGGATCTCACGGACAAGGTCGCCGCTGATCGAGGCAACGCCGAGATCTTCGACGCCGCCCGGAAGAACGCCGCCCGAAAGATGCGCGGCCGCTTCGCCCCGGAAATGATCATCCAGTGCGTGGAAGCCGCGGTGGAAGCCGGGGACTTCGACGCCGGCATGAAGGTGGAACAGGAAAACTTCGGCAAGTGCCTACGGCACCCGCAGCGGGAGGCCATGATCCACCTCTTCTTCTCCGAGCGGGAAGTGGCCAAGATCCCCGATGTCCCCAAGGACACGGAAGTGAAGAAGATCCAAAGCGCGGGCGTCGTGGGCTGCGGCACCATGGGCGGGGGCATCACCATGTGCTTCGCCAACGCGGGCATTCCCGTCACCGTGCTCGAGATGAATCAGGAAGCCATCGACCGCGGCCTGGGCATCATCCGCCGTAACTACGACGGCATGGTGCAGCGGGGCCGCATCAGCGCAGAAGCCGCAGAAAAGCGCATGGCGCTGATCTCCACCACCCTTGCCTACGAGGATCTCGGCCAGGCCGACGTGGTGGTGGAAGCGGTCTACGAAAACCTCGACGTGAAGAAGAAGGTCTTTGAAGAGTTCGAGAAGGTGTGCAAGCCCGGCGCCATCATCGCCTCCAACACCTCGGGCCTCGACGTGGATGCCATGGCCTCCGTCACCTCCCGCCCCGAGGACGTCATCGGCCTGCACTTCTTTAGCCCGGCAAACGTCATGCGCCTTCTGGAAGTGGTCCGGGGAGAGAAGACCTCCGCCACCACCATCGCCACCTCCATGGCCCTCGGGAAAATCCTGGGCAAGGTCGCCGTGCTGTCCGGCAACGCCCCGGGCTTCATCGGCAACCGCATGCTCGGCGGCTACACGCGCCAGGCGGGGGAGATGATTCTCCAGGGCGCCACCCCCTACCAGGTGGACAAGGTCATCGGCGGCTTCGGCATGCCCATGGGCCCCTTCCAGATGAACGATCTCGTGGGCCTCGATCTCGGCTGGCGGGCTCGCAAGCTCGCGGGGCTCAAGCCCGAGGAGGTGCCGATCACCGCGCGCGTGGCCGATAAGCTCTGCGAACTCGAGCGCTTCGGGCAGAAGACCAATCGGGGCTTCTACATCTACCAGGAAGGCAGCCGCGCCGGCCAGCCGGACCCGGAGGTGGTGAAGATCGTCGAGGAAACGAGCGCCGAGCTGGGCATTACGCGCACGGCCATCGATGACGAAGAGGTGCTTGACCGCTGCATCCTCGCCCTCGTCAACGAAGGGGCCCGCATCCTCGAAGACAAGATCGCCATTCGCGCCTGCGATATCGACATTGTCTACATCAACGGCTACGGCTTCCCCGAGGTCACCGGCGGCCCCATGTTCTGGGCCGATCAAATGGGCCTCGACGTGGTACTGAAGAAGATCGAAGGCTTCCGCGAGAAGTACGGCGACTTCTGGACCCCGGCGCCGCTGCTTGAGCGCCTTGCGAAGGACGGCAAGTCCTTCGCCAGCCTCGCCCAAGACTAGATCGACCGCCCGACCGGCGCAGCCGCCCCAGGGCTGCGCCGGCTTTACCCTAAGGACATCCCCCATGACGCAAAGTGCCCGTTCCCCCGCGGCGCTCCGCTTCGGCGAAGCGCTTACCATCGATGTGCCTGGCCTTCGCCTGGCCGCCAAGGCCTGGGGCAACCCGGACGGAGCCCCCTTCCTGGGCCTCCACGGCTGGCTCGATAACGCCAACACCTTCAATCGCCTGGCGCCCCTCCTCCCAGAGCTGAACTTCATCGCCCTGGATTTTGCGGGCCATGGGCTCTCGGACCATCGCGCGCCGGGGGTGCACTACACCTCCTTTTTTGATGTGCAGGACGTCGTGGCGGCGGCAGAGGCGCTAGGCTTCGAGCGCTTTGGCCTCATCGGCCACTCCATGGGCGGCGCCGTCACCTCGGAGACCGCAGGCATGTTCCCCGAGCGCATCACCCAGGCCATCAGCATCGACGGCTTCGTCCATCATCAGGGCAGCCCGAAGGACTGCAACGATCGAAACAAGGAAGCGATCCTGCAGATGCTGAAGGCCGCGGAGAAAAAGCCGCCGGTTTACGCGAGCATCGACGCCATGGCCGAGCGGGTCACCCAGGCCACGGACCAAAGCCTGGCGGCGGCCTCCGAGCTCGTGGCTCGGGGCCACCACGCCGTAGAGGGAGGGGTCACCTGGCGCACCGATCCGCGGATCCGCTTCGCCACCCCCCTGCGCATCACGGAGCGCCAGCTCGATGAGCTGATGGCCCAGAGCACGGCGCCGGCGCTGCTCATCGCCGCCACCCAGGGCGATCGTTGGTATCGCGGGGGCCTCGAGCGCCGCCGGGAGCACCATCCGAACCTGACGGTGCTGGAGATGCCCGGGCCCCACCATCTGCACCTCGAGCCCACGCACGTGGACGCGGTAGCCAAGGCCATCCGGGCCTTCCTCGGCGAGCAGGGCGTCCTGACCCCCTAAGGGACTAAAGCGGCCTAAAGCGCTTAAGGGGCCGCCGACGGCGGCCCAAAGAGCGTAGAGAAGGCCGCCGAGCTGTTCTCCCGAGGGAAGGCCTGGGCAGGTTCGGCGAGCCCAAGAAAGGCGCAGAGAGGCCCCCACCCCGCTTCCACGTTGAAGCACAGCAGCTGCGCCGGGGGCACCGCCTCCCGCACCGCGCGCCGGTGCGCCTCGTAGACCGCCAGCGCGTGGGCCTTGTCGTGAAAGCGTCCCCCAAAGGTGTGGTCCAGGATCATGGCGCGGGTCAGCGCCCGGTGGCTGGGGCGAATCCCGTCCCCGGGACGCAGGGGCGTTTCCATGGTGGCGACAATAGTGCGCGCGGCGCTGGCGTACCAGGCTTCGGGATCGCGCTCGGTCAGAATGATTTTGAGCCCGGGCCAGCGGGCGAGGGCCTCCCGCCACAGAAAGAGCGCGGGCCAGTCCACCGCCGCGGGGTAGGCTTCAAGCAGCCCCAGGGCCGCCTCCGGCGCGCCGCCCAGGGCCTCAAGCCAGGGGCCATCGTGGCTCGGCTGAGCCATCTCTTCCGCCATGTGATAGCAGGGCCCGTAGCCAAGCATCTCCAGGGCCCGCTTCAGGGTGTAGGTGCCCGTGCGGCCAAAGCCCACCCCGAGCACCCGAAGCCCCGCCATGGCGCCTAGGCCCCGAGGAGCGTGGGCGCCAGGCCCCGTAGGGCCTCAATAAAGGCCAGGGGCTGATCGAGGAAGAGGTGATGCTGAGCCTTCGCCAGGCCCACCGGGGGCGCGGTGAAGGGCCGCACGCTCTCCATGTAGCCCAGGGTGTTCTTGGAGAAGAGCTCGCTGTCCTCGCCGTAGATGAGCCCCAAGGGCAAGGTCAGGGCCCGGAGGTTGGCCTCCGCCCGGTCCCGGTCCACGCCCGTCATCACCTCGGGCATGTCCGTATCGAACTTAAAGGCGTAGCCGCCGTCGATGGCCATAACCGAATGCTTGGCGATGTAGGTCAGGAGAAAGTCGTGCTCGCAGCTCTGCGGCGGCTGCAGGCGGAAGCGCTGCTGGGCCGTTTGCGCATCGGGATAGAGCACGGGGCGCCCCCCTACCCGAGGGCCACTGTGATCCACGGTCTCCTCTGGATCGCGGACCCCCGCATCCACGAGCACGAGACCGGCGAAGCGGTCGCTGTGCCGCGCGGCGGCTTCCAGGCCAATGCGCCCCCCAAAGCTATGCCCGACGATGAGCGTGTTCCCCGGGAGGCCGGCGGCGTCGGCCACGGCCACGAGGGACTCGGCCCAGAGCTCCGCGGAATAATCGTAGCGATCATCCGCGTCTCCCATGCCGGCCAAATCGAGGGCCGCCACCTGGTACTGATCGGTGAGCTGGGGGGCGATGAAATCCCACCAGCGGCGATGGGCGTTCATGCCGTGAACGAGCAGGAGCCCCGGCGCGCCCGCGGGACCCTCCCAGCGCGTATAGGTCACGTCGGCCTCATCGACCTCCACGGCGTCGTCGTGCCGCGGTGCTTCCACCGCGTCCCAAAACCATTGCGGAATGGCCATGCTCCCTTCTCCCCCTCGCAAAACGTTCCCCCAACCCTAAGGGGCCGGGCACAAAAAAGGGAGGCCTAGGCCTCCCTTTTTTCGAGCGCGACGGGCCTTAGACGGCGCCGTAGCGCTTCAGGTGGAAATCGACATTGCCGAAGGTGGTGTCGATCATGGTGAGGCGCTTGAAGTAGTGACCGATGTTGAGCTCTTCGGTCATCCCCATGCCGCCGTGCAGCTGCACGGCCTGCTGGCCCACAAAGCGGCCCGACTTACCGACCTGCACCTTGAAACCGGACACGGCTTTCTTGGCAACAGCCCCGTAGCCTTCGTCCAGGCGCATGGCCGCGAGGTACATCATGGACTTGGCCTGCTCATATTCCATGAACATGTCGACCATGCGGTGCTGGAGCACCTGGAACTTGCCGATGGGCTGGCCAAACTGCACGCGCTGCTTGGAATATTCCACCGTGTCCTTGTAGCAAACTTCCATGCCGCCGACCGCTTCCGCGCCCACGGCCAGGGTCGCTTCGTCGATGACCTGCTCGAGCACCGCGTGCCCGCCGCCGACCGTGCCCAGCACGGCGTCGGCGCCCACCTTCACCCCGTCGAGGGTGACTTCGGACGCGCGCAGGCCGTCCACCGTCGGGTAGTCGCGGCGGGAGAGGCCCGCGGCGTCGCCGTCGACGAGGAACAGGGTGATGCCGTCCGCATCCCGGGGACCGCCGCTGGTGCGGGCGGAAACCACGAAGAAGTCTGCGGAGGGGCCGCCGAGCACCACGGCCTTGTGGCCGGAGAGCACGTAGCCATCACCGTCAGCGGTCGCCGTGGTAGCGACGTCGGCCAGGTTGAAGCGGCTCTGGGGCTCAGCGAAGGCCAGGGCCCCCATCTTGCTGCCCTCGATGATGGCGCCGAGGTAGGCGCCCTTCTGCGCTTCGTTGCCCGCGTACTTCAGGGCGCCGCCGGCGAGGATCACGGTGGCCAGGTAGGGCTCGACCACGAGGCCTCGGCCCAGCTGTTCCATCACAATCATGAGCTCGATGGCGCCGCCGCCGATGCCGCCGTCTTCCTCAGCGAAGGGCACGGCCAGCCAGCCCAGCTCGGCAAACTGCTTCCAGTTCTCGCGGGAGAAACCCTCTTCCCCCGCCATGACCTTACGGCGGGTATCGAAGTCGTAATCGTTCTGAATGAAGCGCTCAAGGCTGTCCTTCAGGAGGGTTTGCTCTTCCGAAAGGGAAAAATCCATGTCTATTCCTCTAGGGGTTGGTCTGAAGTCACTGGCGTGGGGCTTAGAGTCCCAGCACCGCCTTGGAAATAATGTTCTTCTGAATCTCGTTGGAGCCGCCGAAGATCGACGACGCCCGGCCGTAGAGCATGCCCTTCATGGTCGGCATGACGTAGGGGTTGCCGATGGGCCCCTCGTTGTCGATGAGGGTCTGCTCCGGGTAGGGCATGCCGTAGTAACCAAAGGCTTCGATGGTCATCATGGCGATAGCCTGACCGATCTCCGTGCCGCGGATCTTCAGGATGGAGGACTCGGGCCCCGGGGCGCCGCCCTGGGCTACCTGAGCCAGCACGCGCAGCTCGGTGACGGAGAGGGCTTCCAGATCCACCTCAAGCTCCGTGACCCGGGTGCGGAAGGACGGGTCGTCCCAGAGGGAACCGCCGTCCATGCCCGTCTCCTGGGCGATGCGCTTTAAGCGCGCCAACTGCACTTCGCTCCGGGCCACCCCAGCGATACCCGTACGCTCGTGGGTGAGCAGGCCCTTGGCGTAGGTCCAGCCCTTGTTCTCTTCCCCGACGAGGTTTTCCACGGGAACGCGCACGTCCTTCAGCTCTACCTCGTTCACGGAGTGGATGCCGCCGAGGATGTACACGGGGTTCACGGTGATGCCCGGGGTCTTCATGTCGATGAGGATGAAGCTGATGCCTTCCTGCTTCTTGGCGCCGCTTTCCGTGCGCACGAGGCAGAACATCCAGTCCGCCACGTGGGCGCCGGAGGTCCAGAGCTTGGTGCCGTTGACCACGTACTCGTCCCCTTCGCGAACGGCGCGGGTGGCGAGGCCGGCGAGGTCCGAACCGGCGCCGGGCTCGGAATAGCCCTGGCACCAGATCATGCGCTCTTCGCGGATCTTCGGCAGAAACTCATTTTTCTGCGCGTCCGTGCCCCAGGTGTAGAGCACGGGGGCCAGCATGCGCGCGCCGAAGGCGGAAAGCTGGGGGCATTCGGCCTTCGCCGTTTCCTTATCCCAGATGTACTTTTGCGTGGGGTTCCAGTCCGTGCCACCCCACTGCTGGGGCCAGTTCGGGACGGCCCAGCCGCGCTCGTTCAGCGCATCGATCCAGCGCCGAACCTCCGGCGAATGGCCGCGGGACTCCTCAAAGCGGCTCGAGGTCGCGCGGGCGCGACGAACGTCTTCCGGCCAATAGGTGTCAATGAACTCACGAACTTCGGCCTGAAACGCCAGATCGGCATCCGTTAACGCTAAATCCATGGTGTCCTCTCGCTCTGTATTGCCGCTGGGCGGCAACCAATCCAAGGTGGGCGCATGCTGCCATGCACCCGCGGGGCGCGGGCTCTTGGAGACGCAGCTTACCCGCGGCGGCGCTCCCCGAGCCCCCTCCGCTGGCGCAGCCTTTCTCCCCCGTCGACGCGCAGCGCTCCGATGATAGGCGGGGCCCCAGGCCGGGGCAACCGCTCCCGTCCATGGAAAGGTTGCGCAGCCCAGGGCACACTACGCGCCTGACGCCAAACGGACCTTGGAGGGGACCAATGGATTTTGAAACGATTCGCTATGAACTCGACGGGGGCGTGCTGACCCTCACCCTGAATCGGCCCGACCGGCTGAATGCGTTCAACAACACCATGATGCACGAAATGATCGCCGCCCTAGACGCGGCGGACGCCGACGACAACGTTCGCGCCATCATCGTGACCGGCGAAGGCCGGGGCTTCTGCGCCGGCGCCGACCTAGAAAAGGGCGGGGAAACCTTCGACTATGACGCCCAGGGCCGGAGCGAAGAAAAAAGCGCTCTGCCGCCCCGAGACGGCGGCGGTCTTTTGACCCTGCGCATCTACGAATGCAACAAGCCCATGATCGCCGCCGTGAACGGCCCGGCCGTGGGCGTGGGCGCCACCATGCAGCTGCCCATGGATATTCGCCTCGCCTCGGAGAATGCCAAGTTTGGCTTCGTCTTCTCCCGCCGGGGCATCGTCCCCGAGGCCTGCTCGAGCTACTTCCTCCCGCGGGTCGTGGGCATCAGCCAGGCCCTGGAGTGGGCCTATTCCGGGCGCGTGTTCTCCGCTCAGGAAGCCCTCGCCGGGGGCCTCGTGAAGGAGGTGCTGGCGCCGGAGGCGCTCCTCCCCCGGGCCCAGGAGATCGCCAAGGAAATCGCCGAGCATACCTCTGCCATTTCAGTCACCCTCATTCGCCATATGATGTGGCGCATGCTCGGCGCCGATCACCCCATGGAAGCGCACAAGATCGATTCCCGGGGTGTCTACGGCACGGGCCGAGGCCCGGATGCGAAGGAAGGGGTCATGTCCTTCCTCGAGAAGCGCCCCCCGGCCTTTACCGGCAAGCCGAGCACGGATATGCCCGACTTTTTCCCCTGGTGGACTCAGCGGGACTTTGGCTAAGGCCCCCTAAAACGCACAAGCGAAAGGAGATCGCCCATGAGCGACGCCGTGGTAGCCCAGAAAGCGCCCTTCCCCGTGGAGCTCACGGAAGGGCAAAAGGTGTTTTGGTGCAGCTGTGGGCGAAGCAGTAAGCAGCCCTTCTGCGACGGCTCCCACAAGGGCACGGACTTCACGCCCGTGGCCTTCGAGGCGCCGGCGGCCAAGACCTACTACTTCTGCGGGTGCAAGGCTTCGGCCAAGGCGCCCCTCTGTGACGGGGCCCACAACGCCCTCTAGCCCACTCTCTTCGCCGGGGCCCGGGCCCCGGCCAGACCTCGAGACCCATCGATGATTACTCGCTACCTGCAGCAGCTCACGGGGACCGACCTCACGGCCCCGGACCCCGCCCGTCGCCTAGCCGCCCTGGCGAAGCTTGATCCGGAAAAGGATCGGGAAAAGCTCCTGGCCGTTATGACGGAAGACGAAGACGGAGCCGTTCGGGAGAGCGCTCTTCGCCAGCTAAGCGACGCCACCTTGTGCGTCGAGCACCTGGCCACGCCGGGGGTGGGCAGCGCTGCCCGGGTCGTGCTCGGAGAGCTGCTGCTCGCGGGCACGGCCCTCGCACCCCTCATGGAGGGACTTGAGGAAGCGGCGCTGCGCCAGCTCATCGATGCCTGCCGGGAGCCAGAGCACTTCGAACCGGTGCTCGCGGCCCTAAAGGAAGAGGACACCTTTGCCCACATCGCTTCGCGCCATCCGGCGCCGGCAGTGCGGGCCGCCGCCGCGGCGCGCGTGCATCACCACGGCGCCCTGCGAACCCTCGAGAAGCAGGTACGCAGCAAGGACAAGGCCGTGGCGCAGCAGCTGCGCGCTCGCCTGGATCACTACCGCGGCGCCCGCAAAGCCCTTGAAGCCCTGGTGCTCGAGCTCGAGGCGCAGAGCCAGCGCCTTGCGGCCCATGCCCAGGGTACGGACGATGGGCACCTGCTAGAGCGCTATCAGAGCGCCGAGCGCCAGCGAAGCGAACATCGGGCGGCGCTCGCCAGTATCGCCCAAACCCTTCAGCACTTCGGCGATAGCGCCGAGGCCGGCACGGTAGCCCTCGGGACCTTTGATCACAGCCTCGCTCGCCTCGATGCGCGGCTCGCCGAGGAAAAACGCGCCGCGGACGCCGCCGCCGCCCTCGAGGCCGCCGCCGCACAGAAGCGGGATCAGCTAAAGGCTCAGCTCGAAGGGGTCGAAGCCCTCCTCGCCGATGCGGACCTGCGGATCAGCCGGGGAGAAGGGGCCCCCGGCGCAGGGGCGCCGCTCCTCGCTAGCCTGCAAACGGCCCTGGCCCTGGAGACCACACGCTGGGAGGACGCCCTCGCAAGCGAACCCTCCCTGCCTGATGCCGTGCTCACGCCCCTGAAAAATACCTTTGCGCACCTTGCCGAGGCCCTCGGCGGTCGCGTCGCAGCCCTCGAGCGCCTCCACGCCGCGGGTCCCCTCCCGGAGATGCCCGCCGAGCTTCCCGAGGTGCCTGAGCATCCCCCGAAGGATCCGGAGGCCGCGGCCCAGCTCTGGGCCAGCGCCGGCACCCTTGGGGAAGCGCTCCAAGCCCTCGAAGCGTGGGTCACGGCCCTGGCCTGGCCTCGGGAAGGGGCCCTGCCCCCGGAGGCCCTCGCTGCCCGGCGCCAGCGCGATGCCTTAAGCCAAACGGCGCGCGCCCTCGACGCCCTGGCCCAGCGCGCTAAGGAGCGGGCGGAAAAGCGGGTTCAACGCTTCGACCGCGCCCTCGCAAGCGAACAAACCAAAGCCGCGGGCGGCATGCTCGCGGAGCTCAAGACCCTGCACCCGGCCCTGCCCCCGGTGCACCAAAGCGGTATCGACCTTGAGGCCCTCGAGGTGCGGTACCAGGCCCTCCGGGACCAGCTTTTTGAGGCAAGCCTCGAGGCCCGGGAAGGGCTGATCGCCCAGCTCGAAGCCCTGGCCGCCACCGCCGTCGAGGGGGAGACCGCTGAGGCCCAGGAGGCCGCGGGCAAGCAGCGCGCCGAGGATGTCAAAACCCTGCGGGGCGCCTGGAATGGCCTAGGCCCGGCCCGGGGGGAAACGGGCAAAGCCCTGCAGAAGCGCTTCGACGCCGCCGCGGAAGCCGCCTTCGAGCCGGCGCGGGCGGCCTTTGAAGCGCAGAATCAGCTCCGAGCGGCGAACACCGCCGCTCGAGAGGCCCTGCTCAAGACCCTCGAGGAGACCCTCGACGCGGTGAACTGGGAGGCGCCCGATTGGAAAGCTCTCGATCGCCTCTATCGCCATAGCAATGCCCAATGGCGGGAGCACGAGCCCGTGGATAACGGCGGACGACGCCTCGCGGGCCCCTTCTTCTCTCGCATGCGCGGCCTGAAAACCCAGCTCGAGGCCCGCTGGCAGGCCAACGTGGAGGCGAAGCGTGCCCTCGTCGCGGAGGCCGAGGCCCTCATCGCCGAGGGCGGCCGGGACGCGGCGGAGCAGTGCAAGGCGCTCCAGCGGCGCTGGGCGGAAATCGACATCACTCCGCGGAAGATCGACCGCGCCCTCTGGACCACCTTCCGAGGCCACTGCGACGCCATCTTTGGCCAGCTGCAGAAAGCGCGCAGCGAAGCCAAGGAGGCGGCCAACGCGGAAACCCAGGCCCTGCGCGAGCTGACCGAGCAGGTGGTGGCCGGCACGGCCCAGGCCCAGGACGAGGCGGCCTTAAACGCCCTTCCCGTGGGCGCCCTGCGCCAGGCGCTCCGGGCCCTGCCCCGGCGTGGCCCTCGGCAGCTGGATGCCGTGCGCAAGGCCGCGGAACAGGCCCTGGATGGGATTAAGCACGCCAAGCGGCGCCTGAGTCAGCAAGCGGCCACGGCGGAACTGGCGACCATTCTCACCCTCGACGCGCAGTGCTGCGAGGCAGAACGCACTGGCCAGCCCCTACCCACGCTCGCGGACGGTGCCCCCCTCGCCGAGGCCCTGAGCGCCCGGGCAGCGGCGACCGCCGACAGCACGGCCCGCCGGGAAGCCTGCATCGATCTGGAAATGGCCCTTGGGGTGGATAGCCCCGCCAGCGACGCCCAGCTGCGCCTCGCGCGGCAGGTCGCGCGGCTTGCTTCGGGGCTGGGGAAGGGACCCGCGGAGGACGATCCGCAGCAGCGGGCGACCGCCGCCGCCCTGCGCCTGCTGGCCACCCCGGCGGCAGACGAAGAGGGTTGGGCCCTCGCCGACCGCGCCCAGGCAGCGCTTCAGCGCTAGGGCCATGCTCGAACCCCTCGACCTCACCTGCCCCTACTGCGGGGAAGGCTTCGAGAGCCTCTACGACGAAAGCGAAGCGGCCTTCGGCGCCGGGGCTTTCGAGGCCATCGAGGACTGCCCCGTGTGCTGCCAGCCCATTACGGTGCGGCATACGCTCGATGGCGCGGGGCAGCGCGCCTATTCGGAGGCGCTTCGGGATAGCGACAGCTAGGCGCGCGCTTCCGGCGCCGGGCGCGAGGCCCGGGGCAAGGTGACGCCTACGGCGGCGCCGCCGAAGGCGGAGGTGCCGATAGCGAGGGCGCCGCCATAGCTCGCCACCCGCTCCGTCACCATGGCCAGCCCAATGCCCTGACCCTGCTGCGCCGTATCCGCCCGAGCCCCCCGGGTGAGTACGTAGCCGTGCAGCGCTTCCGGAATGCCGGGGCCATCGTCTTCTACCCACAGCTTCACCGCGTCCGCCGTCCCCTCGGCGCGCAGGTGCACCCGGCTGTGCCCATATTTGCAGGCGTTATCCAAAAGATTGCCCAGGATGTCGTAGAGATCGCGCTCATCCACGGCCACGGCCAGGGTCGGGTCCAGGTCCGCGGTCAGGGTCAGGCCCCGATCGGCATGAAGGCGCCGGAGCCCCGCCAGCAGACGCTCGCCGTGGGAGGCCAGGGGCACGGCATCGGAGGTGAGGGGGTTCGTTCCCAGGCTCGCCCGCTTCAGGTGATGGGCCACGATACTTTCCATCCGCGAAAGCTGCGTGCTCCGCTCCCCCTCATCTTCCGGCCGCGTATTACGAAGAATAGCCAGGGGCGTCTTCAGGCTGTGGGCCAGATCGTCGAGGGTGGTGCGATAGCGTTTTTGCCGGGCCCGCTCCGAGGCCAGCAGCGCTTCCAGATTCTTCGCCAGGCCCGACAGCTCGAGGGGCCAGGGCCGAGCAAGCGTCCCCTCCTCCCCCCGTTCCAGCGCTTCGACAGCCTTAGCCATGCGACCCAGGGGCGCCAGCGCCGCGCGCAGCAGGGCCATTTGCAGCAGCAGGAGGGCCACGGTGGCCCCGCCAAGCCAGAGCCAAAGGGATCGGCGAAAACCCCGCGCTTCCTGCTGGAAGGGCTGCTGGCTAAAGCTCACCTCGAGGCGATAGGGCACATCCCCCTCGGGCCCCTCCCACAGCAGGCCAAAGGTGAAGCGGTAGAGGGGCGCGCCCTCCGCCGTGGCGATGCGGTCGAAGGCCTCCCCGCCCGGGGGCATGGGCAGGGGCGCGGGCAAGGAGACGCCGCTGTGGCTCAGGCTCAGGCTTTGCCATGCAAGGCCCGTGTCCCCGTCGAAGAGGCGGGCATAGAGCCCCGAGCCGGGGCGGTTGTAGCGGGCTTCGGAAAGGGCCGGAGGCAATACCAACGCCCCATCCCGCCATTCGGCGACGCTCAAAAGATTCAGCACCCGCAAGCGCAGCTGAGCCCGGGCAGAGTCGTCGATGCTCGCCCGGAAGGCGCCGTCGAGCACGACACCCGTGATGGAGAGAAACAGCAGGAGCAGGGCGGCCGCGGCGAACAGCAGGCGGCGCCGAAGGGGTGCGTTGGGTTGGCGCAGCCAGCCCTGAAGGCGAGGCCCCAGGCTGGAGAGCACGGGCCCCTAGCCTTCCGCCGCCAGGAGCCGGTAGCCCTGGCCCCGCACCGTGGTGATGGTGGAGGTACCCGCGAGGGGATCGAGCTTGCGCCGCAGCCGCCCCACAAAAACCTCGATGACGTTGCTGTCGCGCTCGAAGTCCTGGGCGTAGAGGTGCTCCGTGAGCTCGGTCTTGGAAATCACCTTGCTTGGATGGAGCATCATGTACTCGAGTAGGTTGTATTCGTAGGCCGTGAGCGTCACCCGCGTGCCCCCCACCCGGAGATCCTTCGCCGTGGTGTCGAGCTCGAGCGGCCCATGGCGCAGCACAGCGCTGGCATGCCCGGAGGCGCGGCGCACGAGGGCCCGAAGGCGCGCGACGAGTTCTTCGAAGTGAAAGGGTTTCGTGAGGTAGTCGTCCGCGCCGGCTTCTAGGCCCAGGACCTTGTCCTGCCACCCATCCCGGGCCGTGAGGATCAGCACGGGCACGCGATTCTCCGCTTCCCGGAGGGCCTTAATGAGTCCCAGGCCATCGAGCTCGGGCAAGCCAAGATCGACGATAGCAGCGTCGTAGGGGAGCTCTTGGGCCATGTAGAGCCCCTCCCGCCCATCGCTGGCGTGCTCCACCACCAGCCCTTCCTGCTGCAGGTGCCCGCGAAGCTGATTCGCCAGGGTCGGATCATCTTCGACGATCAAGATTCGCATCAGCGGCGCGCTCCCCGCGTGTCTAGGATCTCCCCGGATTGGGCATCCACCACGAGCGTTTTAACCCGACCGTCGTCCAAAAGCACCTTCACCTTCACCGCGCCCTCCGCTTCCGGGATCGGCGCGACGGCGATGACCTGGCCCCCATAGCGACGCTGCACCTGGCGCGTGGCGGTAGCGAAGTCGCTGCGCAGGCCCTCCGCGGCGACGGCGAAGGCGCTTTGAAAGCACAGGCCCCAGAGCACAAGGGCAAGGGCCAGCCAGAGGGTGGGGGAGAGGGCGCGGATCATGGCGCAGCATTTCCTTGAGTGCGCGGCACTCGCTCATCGAACCAAGCTAAAGCATGGGGATTAAGCGCTGAATCATCCCTGAATTCCGGCCCCCTCCACGGCCACCAGGGCATGGTCCGGTGCCAAGCGGAGCACCAAATCGGCGCGCGCTGGCAATCGTCGCAGCTGGCGCCGGGTGAGGCGCTCGTAATGGGCGATGAAGCGGCGCACGGCTTCTGGAGTCATGGCCTGGTCGCTGCGGGCGCGGAGCGCCGCCTCCTGGGCCTCCCGAAAGGCGTAGACGCTTTCGAAGCTCGGCACCTGCAGATGAATCAGCCCCGAAAAGCCACGGAAGAGCGCCTCGTAGGGCCCAGCCAGCGCTTCATCTACGGCGGCGCGCCAGCGGCCGTCGGAGTCCGCCTCCGCCTCCAGGGCATTCAGGGGCCCGGCGGGCTCCTCTTTGTCCGGCGCCGGGGCCCCCACGCACCACCCTTCCAGGATCAGGCAATCCACGGGCCGCGGCTGAAGCCTGGGAGCCGCCGCCCGGTCATCGAGCCCCTTATCAAACTGGGGCAGGGCCAGCGGCACCCCGGGCTGCAGAAGCGCTTCCACCGCCGCCCTTAGGGCGTCGATATCGTGGGTACCCGGCACGCCGCGGGTCTGAAAAAGGGGATGGACCGTTTCCGCACGCTGCGCCCGCTCAGCCTTTCCGAGGTAAAAGTCATCGAGGGACAGGCACGCGCTGCGCAAGCCGAGAGCCGGAAGGTAGTGCGCCAGCAGGGCCGCAAAGGTGCTCTTGCCGCTGCCCTGAGCCCCGTTCAAAAGCACCAACAGCGGAGCACCCCGAGCGTCCTGGGCCGCAGCCAAATGAGCGGCCAGCGCGGCCCCATGAGCCTCAAGGGCTCGACGCCGGGGCGCGGGCACCGCCGCCGGCCAGGCGAGGACCGACTCCCGCGCGGCGGCCTGGGCAAGCGCGAGCACCCCCTGCCGCGCCGACGCCGTGGCCAGCCCGGGCAGGGTCGGCCAAAGCACGAGGGCCTCGGCCGCCTCCGGCGCCAAAGCGTTTTTGGGGTCCTGGGATTCCATGGCTTAAACCTTAGCATCGGCGACGGCCGGGAACCCACGGCTTCCCGCAAGGTCGGTACACTAGGCTTTACTCCCGTCCCTGAAAGAGGCGTTGTTGATGACCACCCTTCGCTCCCTGACCGCCCTGCTTGCTCTGCTGCTCCTGGGCTGCGCTGCCCCCAGCGCCCCGCCCCCGAGTCCGGCGCCGGAGGCGGAGGCGGTGGTCATCAAGACGAGCGCCATCGATACCCGGGCCTACCGGCACCAGGTGCTCTCCAATGGCCTTGAGGTGCTCCTCGTGAGCGACCCTGACAGCGATCAGGCGGCGGCGGCCCTCGCCGTGGACGTGGGCAGCTTTGCCGAGCCGGAGAGCCACCTGGGCCTCGCACACTTCCTTGAGCACATGCTCTTCCTTGGTACGGAGAAATATCCGGATCCAGACGGCTACGGGGATTTCATCAGCCGCAACGGCGGGGACCGCAACGCCTACACGGCCCTGGACCACACCAACTATTTCTTCTCCATCCGTCCGGAAGCCTTCCAGGAAGGCCTTGATCGCTTCGCCCAGTTCTTCATCGCCCCGCGCTTCGACGCCGCCTACGTGAGCCGGGAACGGAATGCCGTGCACAGCGAATATCAGATGCAGCTGAAGAACGATGGCTGGCGCACCTACATGACGCAAAAGCGCGCCCTAAACCCGGCCCACCCCGGGAGCCGCTTCACCATTGGAAGCCTCGATACGCTGGCCGATGACGAGCCCGGCGCGCTCCGGGATGCCCTCCTCGAATTCTACGAAACCCACTACTCCGCCGATCGCATGCGCCTCGTGCTGCTGGCCCCCGAATCTCTCGACACCCTCGAGGGCTGGGCCACGGAGCTCTTTGGGCCCGTGCGCGCCCGCCCCACGGCGGTGAACGAACCCGACGTGCCGGTGTTTGCCGAGGATCAGCTGCCAAGCCTTTTGCGCATCCGCCCCGTTAAGGAGCGGCGCAGCCTGGAGCTGACCTTCCCCTTGCCGCCCCTTGACCCTTACCAAGCGGAAGCCCCCGGGGCCTATCTGGCGAACCTTTTGGGCCACGAGGGCGAGGGGAGCGCCCATGCGGTGCTGAAGGACGCCGGGCTGATCAACAGCCTGAGCGCCGGCGCCGCGCCCTTCGGGGAGCACAACGCCCTCTTTTCCCTTGCGGTGGAACTTACGGAAGCGGGCTACGCCCAGTGGCCCCAGGTGGTGGGAACGCTCTTTGCGGCGATCGAGCGCTTGAAGGCCGAGGGCCCGCAGCAGTGGCGCTACGATGAGCAAGCGCGCCTTGCCGCCCTGGCCTTCGCCTACCAGCCCCAGCGCGATGCCTATCACACGGTGAGTACGCTTGCCGCCGGCCTGCTGGAAGTGCCCCCGGAGGAAATCCTCCGCAGCGGGATGCGCATGGATAGCTTTGACCCAGCGCTCCTGGAATCGATCCTCGCCGCTCTGCGCCCCGACCGGCTCCAGCTCACGCTCACGGCACCGGAGGTGGAAACGGTCGCGCGGGAACCCTTCTTCGCCGTGGATTACGCGCTCGAGCCCCTTTCCCCGGCGCTTTGGATGGCCTGGGAAACACCCGCAGCCCCCGAAGGCTTAGCCCTGCCCCCCCCGAACCCCTTCGTGCCGGAGGCCCTAAGCCTCATGGACGCCCCGGAAGCGGAAGCGCCCGTGGCCCTCGCCTCGGGCCCCTGGGGCACGCTGTGGCATGCCCCCACGGTGGCCTTCAAGGCCCCCCGGGCGGAGCTGCGCCTGACGGTGCAAAGCGGGGCCATCACCGGCCCCGAGGGGCAGATGGCCGCCGCCCTCTGGGCGGCCCTCCTCGAGGACAGCCTGAACAGCTACGCCTACCCGGCGCGCCTCGCTGGCCTCAGCTTCGCCCTGCGCCCGGCGGCCTCGGGGCTTGAGCTGCAGGTGGCGGGGTACAGCGAGCGCCTGCCGGAGCTTCTCGAGGCGGTGCTCAGCAGCCTTACCAAGGCCGACCCCAGCGAAGCCGCCTTTGAGCGGGAAAAGGCGCGGCTGCTGCAGAGCCTCGCTAACCAGCGCCAGGACCGCCCCTACCAGCAAGGGATGCGGGCGCTCCAGCAGGTCCTCGACCACGACGCCTACCCCCTCGACGCCCGGCTGGCGGCGGCGGAAGCCCTCACCCTCGAGGAGCTTAAGGAAGGCTTTGCAAGGCCCCTTCTGAGATCGCCCAAACTGACGGGGCTCATGGTCGGCAACGTCACCTCGGCCGAGGCCGAGCGGCTGGCGGCCATGATCACCGGCGCCCTAGGCACGGACGCCGCCGATCCCGTGCCTCCCCAGGCCCTAGCCAAACTGGAAGCGGGGGATCGCCTCACCCAGGCCCTGACCATCGACCATGACGATGCGGCCTTCGTGCTGTATGTGCAGGGGCGCACCCAAAGCCTCGGCGAGCGCGCCCGCTTCGGGCTGCTCGGGCACATGCTCGCCTCCCCCTACTTCAATGCGCTACGCACGGAGCGCCAGCTCGGCTATGTGGTTTCCGCCGGGGCCTTTGTGCGCCACAGCACGCCCGGGCTCTACTTCCTCGCCCAGAGCCCCGTGGCCGGGCCGGCGACGATTCTTGCGGAGACGGAAGGCTTCCTTACGCGCTACGGCGAGACGGTGGCGACCTTGACCCCGGGGGCCTTTGAGACGGAAAAGGCGGGCCTGCGCTCGCGCCTTCTGGAACGAGATAAGAACCTCGGAGAAACGGCCAGCCGCTACTGGGAGAACATCGAAGTGGAACGGGCGGACTTCGCCCTGCGGGAAGCCCTCGCCGCGGCCCTGGACGCCCTCACCTTAGAGCAATTCCAGGCCTTCTACGGCGTTTTCCTTGAGCGCCTGGCCTCCCAGCGGGTCCTCGCCCTAAGCCCCGGTCGCTTCGGCGACGAGGCCCTCCCGGAAGGAACGGCGGTGACGGACCTAGCGGCCTTCAAGGCCAGCCGGGATCGCTTCCTGGCGACCGGGGCCACCCCGTGAGCCCTGCCGAGGCGCTGCGCTCGGAGCTGCTCCGAGCCATCCGGGATAACCTCCGGGACGGTGCCTCGCAGCTCGCGCGGCGAGCCCTCGACGCCCTCGCCCGCTACGCCGAGGCGCCGGAAGGAGCCCTCGAGGATCGTAAAGCCGCCCTCCTCGCCTTCGCCGATGAGCTCGGCGCCCTACGCCCCAGCATGGTGGCCATTCCCAACCTGGTCAGCCGCTGGTGTGACGCGGTGCGGGATTTCGAAGGGCCTGCGGAGGCCCTCGGACCCTTTGCTCGCACCCAGGCCCAGGCCGTGCGCACCTGGGCCGACGGGGCTCGGGATGCCACGGTGCGCGCCACCCTCGCCCAGCTCGAGGGCGCCCAGCGCATCCTCACCCACTCCATCAGCTCCACGGTGCTCGAGGTGCTCAAACGCCTGCCTCCGTCGCTTACGGAGGTCATCGTTACGGAAAGCCGCCCAGGGCGAGAGGGGTGGGAGCTGGGGGCAACGCTGGCCGCCCAGGGGCACCGGGTCAGCTATATCACCGACGCCCAGGGCGGGCTGTTCACGGCTCAGGCGGACGCGGTCCTCGTGGGCGCCGATGCGCTGCTCGCCGACGGCACGGTGGTCAATAAGGCCGGAACCTACCTGCTGGCCCTCGCCGCAATGGATCAGAACGTCCCCTTTTGGGTCTGCGCGGAGAGCTTCAAGTGCACCGCCACCCCCGCCCATGCCTTCGCCCTCGAGGAGCGCTCCGGCAGCGAGCTAGGGCCGCCGCCGGTGCCCGGGCTGAAGGCGCGGAATCTCTACTTTGAGATGACGCCGCCCCGGCTGATCACCGGTTGGCTATCCAACGAACCCCTGGCGCAGCGCTTCGGCCAGCCGGGGGCCTAGGCCTCAAACACCCGCTCGAAGGGCGGAAGGGCGTCCAAGATCGCCTGGCCGTAGCGACGGGTAACGATGCGCTTATCGAGCAAGGTGATGCGGCCGTAGTCCTTTTCCGAGCGCAAAAGTCGCCCGCAGGCCTGCTTGAGGCGTAGCGCCGCGTCGGGCACGGACATTTCCATGAAGGGGTTGCGCTGCTGGGCGCTGAGCCATTCCGCCGTGGCCGCCTCCACGGGATCGTCCGGGACGGAAAAGGGCAGCTTGCAGATGATGACGTGGCGGCAATAGGCGCCAGGCAAATCGATGCCCTCGGCGAAGCTGGCGAGGCCGAAGATCACGCTCCCCTCCCCGCCGTCGATGCGCCGCTGGTGCTCCGCCAGAATCCGGCCCTTGCTTTCCGTAGCCTGGCTCAGCACTCGCTTAAGAAGGGCCGGCGGCAGGGCCGCGCAGACCTGATCGAGCTGGCGCCAGGAGGTAAAGATCACCAGCGTGCCCTCGTCCTCCCGAATAAGCCCCGGGAGCAGCTCCGCGATTTCCGCCGCGTGGGCCTCGCTTTGGCTCGGATCGCTGCGCAGCTTCGGCACCACCAGCTGAGCTACCTCGCCATAGGCAAAGCTTGAGGGGACCACCAGGTAGCGAGCGCTATCGGGAATGCCCGCCGCCTCGGCGAAGCGCCCGAAGCCGTCCGTAGAGGACAGGGTGGCGGAGCTCACCACGGCGCCGAAGCACCGGTCCCAGAGCACGCTGCGCAGGGAGATGCCCGCGCTCAAGGGAGAGCTTTGCACCTCCACGTCGAGGCTGCCCTCCTGCCCCAGGCGGGAGATCCAGCGGGCGTGGGGGGCATCGCTCGCCTGAGCGAAGTCGCGCCAGAGGGCCTCGCTGCCCTCGAGGCGACCTTGGAGCTGCCCGAGGCTGCCCTGCGCCGCTTCTAGCTCGGCCCGGGCATCGCCGGCCTGCTCCAGGGCCTCACTTAGGCGCTCCGAAAGCTCATCGCCCAGGGATACGAGTTCCGCGAAGGCCTCGGCCAACTGCTTACCCTGAGCCCGCCAGGCCTCCCCCACATCCCCGTGGGGAAAGCGGTGCGCCGGCACCTGGCCGCGGCGAAGCCCCGGCGCGCCTTCCTCCAGGGCCTCGAGCTGCTCGGCGAGCGTGAGGGTCGCGCTGAGCGTTTCCCGGAGCGGCGCCCCCAGCTGGGCCAGGCGCTGCGCCGCGGCAACCCAGGCCGGGGCCCGGCCCAGGCGCTGGGCCAGCGTGCCCACGAGGCGCTCGAAGGCATCGAGGGTTTGCTGGCTGCCGAGGATGCGTGTAAAGCGGCGCAGATGCCCCAGGGCCTTATCGGAAAGGTGATGGCCTTCGTCGAAGACGTAGATCGTCTCCTCTGGCGTCGGCAGCACCACCCCGCCCCCAAGGGCTAAATCCGCGAGAATGAGGTCATGGTTGGCGACGATGACGTCTGCCCGCTGCACCGCCTCCCGGGCCTTGAAGTAGGGACAATCGCGAAAGAAGGTGCAGCGGCTACCGGTACAGCCACGATGATCGGTGGTCACGGAGGCCCAGCGGTCATCGTCGATGGCTTCCCCGTAGCGCTCCCGGTCCCCATCCCAGCGGCCCCCTTCCAGGGCCGTCTGCATGGCCTGATAGAGGGGCCGGGCGGCTAGGCTCGGAGGTGGGCCAAAGAGGTCGCTGGCCAGCGCCGTGCTGTCTTCCGAGAGGATGCGATCAAGCCGTGCCAGACAGGCATAGCGGCCCCGGCCCTTGGCTAGGGCGTAGGTAAACTTCAGCCCCGCGGCCCGCTGCAGATCGGGCAGATCCCGTTCCACCAGCTGATCCTGCAGGGCGACGGTGGCCGTGGAAATCACCAGGGTCAGGCCCCGGGCCTGGGCCAGGGGAATGGCCGCGAGCCCGTAGGCGAGGGTTTTCCCCGTCCCCGTGCCGGCCTCGGCGACCACCACGTGGGGCGGACCGGGCTCTCGGACGCCGAGCTCATCCACCGTGAGGGCCCCGAGGGTCCGGGCGATCTCCGCAATCATGAGGCGCTGCCCCCGCCGCGGCGTAAAGCCCCGGGCCGCCAGCCAGGCGCGATAGGCCCCCTGGATCTGCTCGCGGAGCGCGGGGCTTAGGGTGCCGTCTTGGGGAGAAGCGGTGGTCATGGACCGAGTATACCGGGCCATGCAAGAAAAACCCTGCGGTGCTAGCCTTGCCGGCGGTTGCGATTCCTCGCAAGGAGAAGTCCCATGCGTTCGATTCCACGGCGCCTCATCGGTGCCCTCCTGGTCCTTTGGCCCCTCCTTTCCTTGGCGGACGACACGCCCCTGCCGCCCTTTGCCCTACCCCCGGGCTTCGTACTCGAGGTGGTGAGTGACGATCTGCCCAATGCCCGCCAGCTGGCCCTCGGGCCCGAGGGCACGCTCTTCGCCGGTACGCGGCGCGATGGACGGGTCTGGGCCCTGCGCGATGGGGTGCGCTACACCCTCGCCGAGGGGCTCACGCTGCCCAGCGGCGTCGCCGTGCACGACGGCGATCTCTACATTGCGGCGGTCTCCCACCTCTATCGCCTGAAGAGCATCGAGGACGCCCTCGCCGCGCCCCCAGCTCTGGAAGTGATCACCGATGCCCTGCCTACGGATAAGCACCACGGGTGGAAGCACATCGAGTTCGACAGCGACGGGCAGTTGCTGATTCCCGTGGGCGCCCCCT
>Ga0255774_10000169_pt1 | contig 60771 bp, 45 predicted proteins | sample 101ome_17_FD_179972 | JGI IMG/M metagenome (GOLD analysis project Ga0255774, IMG submission 179972) | Coastal salt marsh microbial communities from the Groves Creek Marsh, Skidaway Island, Georgia - 101407AT metaG (version 2) | ecosystem: Environmental > Aquatic > Marine > Intertidal zone >... | reverse complement strand
CGTTCGAGGCGGTGCGTCGCTCGACGACGACGACGACGACGACGACGACGCGCGGATGAAGATGATGCGTTTTTTTGTGTTCGTGCGTTTCGTGTCGTGTCGTTTCGACCGACCGACCGACTGACCGACCTATCGATCGATGGACAGCGCGCGGACGCGACGAATCCCGACCACGCGCGCGAGCTCGAACGCATGCGCGAACACACGCGCGCGATCGAACGCGCGCGCGGGACGTGGTCGCGACGAGGTCTTCCCGGCGTGTCGAGAGATTGGTCCGAGTGGTCCCCGAGCGCGGGGACGACGACCGAGACGCGCGCGCCGCGATCGATCGAGACGTACGACGCGTACGCGAGGTACGTCGCAAAACGAGACGAGACCACGCGAGGGGCGAGGCGGTTACTCCGCGCGCGCGACGGAACGGAGGCGAGAGAGGAGGACGTGTCCATTGAATGAATGAATGAATGCATGAATGCATGAATGAATCACCGCGCGCTCGACGCGCTTTCTTTTTGAACGATACCACCGCTCGAGGGCGCGATCGCGGTCGCGACGCCGCGCGCGCGGTAGACGACGCGCGTCTCGCGCGCTCGAGGGTGACAGATCGATCATGTATGATGACGTGGACACCCACCAGTGCCGTTCTTCACTCGCGGCGCCGCACGTCCCGACGCGCCGATCGACGCCGATGATCGCGCGCGTGGTCGCGCGCGACGTGACGTCGCGTTCGATCGCGCCCCGCGCCCCGCGCGCGTTGTCGTCGACGACGCGTGGACGAGATGGGCGTCGTCGATTAAGACGCGCGTCGACGTCGCGCGCCAGTCCTCGCGCGCTCGACGACGGCGCGCGAGGTGGATGGGGTGGATTCGGCGCGGGCGGTGGCGACGACGGATCGCCGCCGTGGTCTCGCGTCGGCCGCGGCGGCGGCGACGGCGACGACGGCGATGAGGACGGTTCGAGACGTTTCAACGCGCGCGTCAAGTTTTTCGTCGGCGCCGTCGTCCTGCACTGGACGACGACGCGAGCGATCGCGTGGAACGATAGGGCGGTGTACGACGACGACGATACGGACGAGGAGTGGTCGAGGAAACGCGTCTCCATCGTGATCCCGGCGAGGAACGAGTCCAAGGCTATCGGGGCGGTGTTGAGACGGGTGTCGCTCGCGCTCGAACCCGAGGCGGCGGAAATCATCGTGAGCGTCGGCGATTCCTCCGACGACACGGCGGACATCGCGAGATCGCACGGGGCGATCGTCGTATCGGGTGAGAAGGGTCGAGGGAATCAGATGAACGCGGGCGCGCGCGTCGCGACGGGGGATTATATTTTATTTTTACACGCCGACACGACGCCGCCGGCGGACGTCGTGGACGTCATTCGTCGACAGCTTCGCGATCAAAAAACCGTCATCGGTGGTTTCGTATCGCTCATAGAGACCCCCACGCGCACGTTTTGGGGCATGTCCTACCATAACGTCGTCAAGACGACGTACTGCGCCGTCGTCAGTCGACCCCTTGCCTATCTGACAGGCTTTCGGATTTTATTCGGCGACCAAGCCATGTTCGTGCGAAGAGACGATTTCGAAAACGTCGGCGGTTTCGACGGAAGTCTCAGCATCATGGAAGACGCCGATCTGTGCGTGCGAATGTGGCGACGAGGGCGAGGCAAACACAAAGGTCGAGTCAAGCTCTTGGACAGAGTCGTCACGACGTCTGGGAGACGCATAGAACCTCTCGGCAACTTTAGGGCGACGTGCATACACGTCCTCATCGCGTGCAGCTGGAACTTTGGCGTCAAGGGGGACGCGCTGCGAAAGCTTTACGATTGGTGTTACCGCGACGTGCGTTAGCTAGATGAATGAATAGATTTGTAGTACTATTACACGCTCCCGCTCAGCCCGCTCAGCCCGCTCCCGCTTTTTACACCGTCAGCCCCGCGAGCGCCGCCGCCGCCGCCGCCGTCGCCCCATCCTCCTCGCGCCGAATCTCGCACGACACCCGCTCCTCTCGCGACAGGAGCACCATGTTGATCGTCCTCAACGGCGTCTCTCCCGACCCCTCCGCCGCCGCCGCTTCCACCGACGCGTACTCTCGCGCGTTCGACAGGATGATGTTTCGCTGCTTGTCCACGCATCGAAGTCGACCGACAAAGGCGCGTCCGTCGCGCACGACGCATCGCGTCTCCGCACCGATGACGTCGTGCATCGCGCGGCACGCGACGCCGCGCGACGGACGTCGCGCGACGCGGACGGGGCGATTCGACGCGTCGACGTCTGGCGGTGGGCGGTCGTCCACCGACGTCTTGGTTCACCGGGTGGGGCGTCGCCGCGGGGAAGCGTCGCCGCGCGACGGGACGGGTACCGGTGGTCGTGCTCGTCGCGTAGAGAAGATGAAAAACCGGGACGTGCGCGCGCGTCCGTTTCGTCGGTGTGGGGGGACGAGGGATGTTTTCGAGAAGCGATGAGGCGCGTGCGTGCGTGGTGTTTTACACGCGCTCGGACGCGCCGGCGGCGAAACGGGGCGCTCGATGACTCAGCCGACCCCGACGCTTTTGTCTCCGCCCCGCGCTCCGCTCGTTTACTCCGCGAACTGAACGGCGGCGATGTATCTGCTAAATGATTCGTGCAGGTAACGAATCGCTACGTCGTCCCGAACGGCCCACTTCGCGAGTCTGTTGTACGCGCTCGCGACTTCCTCGGCGCGCGCCGGGTCGCTCGAGAGAGACGCGCGCACCCGGCGCGCTGTGTCCAGGACATTGCTTGGATCGATGACGTAGCAAAATTCATCACCCGTGATGCCGTCGGCGAACCAATCCGTGAAAACGTTCACGCGAACCATGACTGCTCCGGCTTTGGCTATGAGCAACTGCCTGTTGAAGGAGTGGGCGTTGCCGTCGATGTCCATGATGGCCTTGTAGTTGCAAAAATCTTTGCCGGACATCTTCTCCCGAAACAGATGCGGCGCCCAAGATTTTTGAAACCCTTGAATGGAATCGGTGAAACCGACGTTGAAACCGGGCTCCTGGATCAATTGCTCTAATGTTCGCGCGCGAAGATTCGTCTTCGTGTCGCCGAAACCAGTGGTCGAACCTCGAAACGCGATGTCGCCAGACCTATTCCTCCATGTCGACGCGCACACCTCGCGATCGGCGCTCTGCTCTCGAAGATGTACGAAGTAGTCGGGAAAAGGGAACAACAAGTCCTTGTGACAACCGCGGATTTTTGACATGCTCCACACTGGAATGTTTTCGCCGGGCGAGATCAGGCCCTCTCTGGCGTTTGCGTGCAGTTGACTCAGACGAGAGAGGTCTGCTCCACACCGCTCGCTGATGGCTTGCGGCTCGTCATAATTATTGATGAGAAAATATGACTCACGAAAGCTCTCCGGTAATCCTCTCGTGATCGCGCTGATGTGCTCCCTGACGTATGCGTGAAAGTCGTTGGTGGACCAAAATGACAGCGGACCCGAGACGTGCTCCCAAGATGAAGCGCCATCTTGTCTAGAAAGCCTATACAACGACAACTTCGGGAACGAACGCGCCACGAGCGCGTTCAATTTCGTCCTAGATACAACTACCCCATCAAAATCTCTGATGTCGCCGAGTTGCCTTTTGAAGAAAGCGTCGAAAAACAAGTCTGTTTGATTCGTCTGCATCGCCTCTTCGAAAAACGTACGAGTGGGTTCTTGAGATTGTGTACGCATCGCGAGCGGTTCCTCAACACCTACGGACGTAGCCTGTTGTCCCTTTGCGTTGTCACCCGCCCGCGGTGCGTCGTTGTCGTCGTTTCCGTCATTCGTGGCGTCCGCGACCGGTGCGACCGATTCCGCGCCGTCCGCGACGGGCGCAACCTTTTCCGCGCCGCTCGCGACCGGTGCGACTGATTCCACCCTCGCACCGACCCCCCGTTCGCTCGGGCGCGACGCACTCCCGACGAGAAAAATCACGAGCACCATTCCCGCGCACACCCATCTGAGCGCTCGTCTCTTCGTCGTCGCGCGATGTCTCTTCGAACCGCGTCCGTCGAGCGCGCGAGCCGGTGCCTGCGCGGCGACCCGCATCCCTCCCGCGCGTCCCCGAACGCGGCCGCCACCGACGCGCGAGTGTCACCGTCCCACCCCACCACCTTTTCCGTCGTCTCGCCACCGCCCGGCGCCCACACGCGCGCGTCGACGGTCACTCACACGAGCGTTTCACACACTAGAGACCCATCTCCTTCACCGTCTCGTCGCGAGCGCTTCCGACGCGTCACCGACCGCACGAGCGCCGCCGCGCGATGACAGACCCGTCGTCTCGATCCTCGCGCGTTTTTCTCGCGCGTTTTTCTCGCGCGTCGCGTCGCGCCCGCGCCGTTCTCGCGCCATTCTCGCGCGAGATTACGATCACGTCTCGTTCCGTCCTCGTTTACGATGACGTCTCGTTCCGTCCTCGACACTGTTTGCCCATAGAGTGAGTTCTCCGGACAGCCGGGTGTCCAAACTTTGTTCCCAAAAGTTCCTCGCGCGCGAGCGTCGCGCGAGGTCGCGACGCCGCGACGACGAGGACGCGGATCGGCGGCGCATCGCGTCTATCGCGTCTATCGTCGAGCGCGCGCGGAGTCGACGCGCGACACGCCCCGGCGCGCGACGTCGTCGGACGATCGGGCGACCGGCGTGCGCGCGCGTTGAGTTCGAATCTGGGTGCGGTGCATAGATCTGTAGTATGAAACGGTACCCGAAGCGTTCGTCGCTGTGGCGTTTCCTGTCGCTCGCGCTCGTCGTCGGCGTTTTGGTGCGTCGAACGCCGGGGAGTACTTCGAGGGAGCGAGAGCGGGCGCCCGGGGCGGGTGTTTCGACCTTTCGGGATGTTGAGCTGGAGAGCGAGCTGAAGAGCGAGCGGGAGAGCGCGGTGGTGATAGAGATGGAGAGCGAGATGGAGAAGGATGATGCGAGTGAGAGCATAAAAGACGCGCCGGTGTTTGTGGCGTTCGCTGATCACGTGTCGGATGGTGTGTGTGCCTCGGTCGAAACCGCGGCGTTAGCTGGAGTGGATTTACACGTCGTCGGGCTCGATCAGACGGAGTTTGATTTTTCGCACGTGAGCCACGCGAAGTCTAAAAAGATACACGGGTATCTCAAGCTCTTGACGAATGCGGAGCTGAGACAAAAGTATGGAATCACGCGGGACGAGGCGATCGTCGTGCTTTCAGACTCCAGCGATGTGATTTACACGCAAAACGCGTCGCAGCGCGTGGCTGCCGCGTACGATAGTTTAAGACAACAGATTGCGCCGAGCGGTAAAGCGCTCGTCCTATTTTCCGCCGAAGGCAACTGTTGGCCACACATGGCCGATTCTCAAGAACTCATCCCGGGAGGGCGGGAGTATTGCGCTAAATTCCACGAGAGGGCGAATGGGTCGAGCAATAAATTTTTAAATAGCGGCGGAGTCATCGGTCCCGCCTTCGCGTTGGTCCAACTGTACCGAGAGATTGAATCTCGCATGCAAACAGTGAACGACGAAGATCAAATGATGACGGCACTCGTGTACGGGAATCAAATTGATGAAGAGCGCGCAGGAACGTATTCAAAAAATTACGTCATCGCTCTCGACCACCAAGCGCGCGTATTCCAAACCGGTTGGCACACGCACCTGGAAGTGGAAGGAAAATACGCCGAGCGCCAGGAGAAAGGCGCGTATTTCAACCCCTCCGAGGGCGTCTTCGTCAACACGGAGCACGACACGACGCCGATCATGGTTCACTTCAACGGTGGAAAAACGAATTTTTACCCGTCGCGCGCCACCTCGCGCGCCGCCGCCCCCGCGCCGCCGCCGACGCGTACGCCGAGACCAAACGTCGCATCCACCGACGCCACCCGCCGCTCGCGACAAACTGCTCGACGATCGTGGAAGAGACGTCGAAATCCCGTCGCGCGCTGACTTAACTCCCCGCGGCGTGTAAGAAAACATACACTTTTTTTCACCAACCCACCGTTCGACGGCCCCCACGGTCGCGCACGCGCGCGGCACACAAAACCCACAAAAAAAGCAGGCACCGCCAGGATTCGAACCAGGGTAGGCGGATGACTCGCGCGTCGTCGAGTGTGAGTGTGACTCGGCCGTCGGCATCAAAGTCCGCAATGATAACCAACTACATCACAGCGCCATATCGGTGTTCATGCGTCTTGAATACGCATTTACACGAGAACCCACTTTTTACAAATCTCCACTCAATCCAAGCTTTTATTCGAGACACTTATGGGTCAAAGCGCGTCGCCCAAATCCATCGAAACCGCCGGACGAATGGAACGTCGATCGCAGAGCGCGTCGCCCATCGATCGCCCGAACGATCGACCGAACGTGCGAACGAGCGACGGCGACGGACGCGTCTCGCGGACGCATCGCGACGACGATGACGACGGCGATGACGGCGATGGATGACGAGACGCGGCGTGAGGACGACGTGGATCGAACGTCGGAGACGCGTGGGATTGGTGGGAATTCATCAGACGACGTCGACGCGCGGGGTGCGGGCGAGGCGATGGTGGAGGCGATGAAATACGTGTACGATCCGAATCGTGAGGGGTCGGGGGCGTTCGCGGGCGCGAATGCGACGACGACGCGGGCGCGACCGACGTGTTCGCTCAAGGTTATGCAATTCAACGCGCTCGCCGACGCGCTCGCGGCGAACGACGCCTTCGCGAGCGCGGCGTATTACGAGGACGACGAGACGGAGACGGGGAACGGGAACGATGACGGGGGGGAAGAGACCGCGACGACGTCGACGTCGGTGTATGATTTGAATTTCCGCAAGAGGGGACGAGATTTGATTCGCGTCGTCTCGACGGGGGACGCGTCGACGGCGCCCGACGTCGTGTGTCTGCAAGAGGTGGATCATTATTATGATTTTTTTGAACCTGAAATGCGTAAACTCGGGTACGCGGGGATTTATAAGGAGGATCAGTGGTCGCCGTGTCGAAAATTCGACGCCCCGAACGATGGGGTGGCCATTTTTTACAAGATGGACAAGTTGGAATTGTTGTCGTCGCACGCGCCGGGATGTCCTCGACCGAGGAAGGATGACGCCGTGCGAGACGCCGGGAAGACGCTCATGGCGAGGTTTCGATTGAAGAAGGATCCGAAGAGTGATTCCATGATGCGTAAGGCGTTCGGTTCGCTCATGCGCGTCGCGAGTTCGAACGCGAAACCGGTGTTTTCGGGTGAAGATTTACGAGAAGTCGTCGTGGTGACGACGCACTTGGCGTCGGAGAAAACTGTCGACGGTATCATCACGCGACTCGAACAAACCAAGGAATTGTGCAGGCAATTGAACGCGTTCGCCACCAATCTCTGCTCTGACGTGGACGGCGTGCAAATCATTCTCGCCGGCGATTTAAACGCCACCCCGAACGAGGCGTGCGTCGTGCACTTGAGAGGACGAGGCATGCGAAACGCGTACGAGGACATGAGCGCGGCGCTCGGAGACGAAAAGGCGAATAGATTCACGACGTGGAAGACGCGCACGGGCGTCTTCAAGGCGGGTGAAGTGAAACACACGATAGACTACATCTTATACTCGGCGCACAGAGGGAGTAAAGTCGTGAGCGTGGCGAAATTACCAAACGAGAGCGACATTCCGGGCGACAAGGGATTGCCGACGTTTGGTTTTCCGAGCGACCATCTGCCGCTGCAGGCGGTGATCGCGTTTCCGACGTAGACGCATCGAATGAACGTACAAACGATGATGACGTGTAATCTCGCACACCACATGTAATATGAACGAACGCATCACCTTGTACTACGCAGGATTAAATCGCGCTATCGCCTAACGTTTGTTTCAACACCGCCACCGCCGGTTTCATCGCCTCGTGCGCCGCCGCCTTGACGGCGAGTCGTCTCGACGCGTCGTCTCGCCACACCAACGCGTCGCGTTTGACCGCCTCGGCGACGACGGCGTCGTAAAATCCTCCGCTCATGGGGAAATCGCAATACAACACGCACTCCTCGGCGTCGACGCGATGCATATCTCGCGCCCAGAGTCTGATTTGATCACTCACCGTGCCCGGAACGCTCGGCTTTTTCGCGCGCACTTGCTTGTGCGCGTGTGCCCTGAGGTAGGCGACGATTTGTTCGGCGTCCACGCCCGCGCGAAGCGCGTTTTGCACGCTCTCGCGCGTGAGCATGCCGACGTAGAGATTGGGCAGACGGTAATCGGCGCGCGTGAAGAGACGAAGAATCTCCATCTCGACCAAACTGCTCGTGTATGCGTAGACGCGATAATTCGTCTCGACGATGACGTGTCCCTCGGCGGCGACCGTCTTGGTGTCCCCGTCGTCTCCGGAAAACCCACCGCTGAGTCCGCTGGACAAGAGCGTGGGGACGTAATACCAACGTTTTTTGTGTTCAAACGTGTACAAAAGACCCAGGTGGGTTAAGTCTCGCACGACGTCTTGTTCCGTGTCGCTCAAGACGTCCGTCATGGCGTACGCGCGTCCCGGTTGTTGAAACGTCAATCGAAGGAGAAAACTGATGGCGCCCGTCGAGGACTCTTTTTGTGAATCCGAAATGTATTGCGTCAACAACACCCACGTCTGTTCTTGCGCCGTGGTGAGTAAAAACCGAAACCCAGCGGCGGTGACGCCGGCGTTTTTCAATCTTTTTTGTCCACCCTTTTTCAACGCCGTCGTCGTCGCCGTCGTCAATCCCGCCGCTCGAAACAACGCCTGCGCGTCCAATCGTCCGCTCACCTTGGACCCGGGCCTCGTGAACGCATCACTCGCCCCCGTGAGCGTGAGCAATAGATCTTCCCACTTGGATTTCGCGTACGCATTGAGCGTCGTTCGATCCGGAACCTTGGCGACGACTTCCGCCTCCGTCGCCGCCGCGTCCTCGCCGCCGTCCTCGCCCTCCAATCCCACGAACCCTCGCTCCAACGCGCGACGTATATTTTTGGCGAACGATTCGTGCGCGACGAATCGCGCCTCCTCCCCTTGACCACCGACGTCGACGACGAACACCGCGCGAAGTCGGGCCAAACGCGCGAGCGCCGCCGCCGTCGCCTCTCGCGCCCGCCCCCCCTCCTCGCACCACCTCCACAGCGACGTCTCCTCGCACCCACCGTCGACGTAGATCAAACGCAATGCGATTTGTTTCGCCACCGAATCCAACGCGCGAAGCACCGCGAGCGAGGCCCACGGCGAGCGCGCGTAGAGGTCATCCAGCGCCTCGGCGGGAAGTCTCGCGAGAAAGTGTACAAAGGCGCCGTCCGCGGCGCTCGCGCGCGAGGACGTCGTCGTCGCCGCCGCGGACGCGTTCGCGCGATCCATCGCGTCGGTCGCGATCGCGCGCGGGCGACGATGGACGACGGGGACGGTCTCGCGCGTCGAACGATAACGAGTGCTGGATTGGTTTGGTTTGGATTGTTGATGAATTCGTCCCCAAACCTCGCGGCGTACTAAAATCTAAAATCTATTCCTCTTCTACGTCGTCGTCGTCGTCGTCGTCGTCGAACGCGTCGTCGTCGTCCTCGCTCGCCTCCTCCTCCTCCTCCTCCTCCTCCTCGTCTCGAAGCAATCCTCGCTCGATGTCGACGAGATTCATGATGTTCGTCGCCGCGGCGCCGCCTCGCGCGCACCACTCGCGTTGTTCGGCTTTGAATCGCTCTCGCGCGCGGGGAGACGGATGAAGACCGAATCGATGAAAGAAATCGTCCAAGTCGGCGTATTTGAGCGCGGCGATGAGTTCGCCGCGACAGAAGACGCCAACAAGGGATTGAGCGAGCGGACAGACGACGCGAGGAAGCGGCGCGACGTCGTCGTCGAAGAGCCGCGCGCAGCGGGCGTCGGCGTCGAGCCGCGCGCGCACGTCTGGGTCGTCCACGCGCGCCCATCGTCCGGTGGTCTCGCATCGAATCTCGCTCGGGGCGTACTCAGCCTTGTATCGCATCTTCGCGCAATCGTGGATGTAATAGCCCATGTAGTAGTACTCAAAGTCGCGAAGACGTCGATCTCGGCGTTCGCGAAGGACGAAGTCAATCTCCTCGAGCGCCGAAACCTTCCCCAGACTCAGATGCGCGTACGCCGGGTCCCAAAAGAAGTACTTGGAACTGAGACATTTGGGTAAAATGTCCACGACGCCGACGGCGACGAGGACGCCGTCGATTCTGTACTGTTGATGAAACGCGCCGTATCCCGTGCTCGGCGTGTCTTGCCCCGCCGGTTCGGCGGCGAACGGCGAGTGCACTAAAAATCTCTCGTACGACGATCGCGTGAGCTCGCTCGGATCGTCGCCGTGAATTGCCGCCTGATACTTTTTCCAAAGCGCGAATTCCTCCTCCACGAACGTCGATCGCGCCGTCGTGACGGCGTACGTCTTGGTCCGCTCGCCGGTCTTCGCCGCCGCCGCCGTCCCGGCGTCGTCCTCCTCCTTCTCCTCCTCGGCCGTCGTTCGCAGAAACGTCTCCAACCGCCGCATCACCTTTCGCTGACTCTTCGACGGTGCGAACGACTCGCATCGCACGCGTATCGTGCGCTGCGCGCAGCACGACGCCTCGAGCGCCGGTTTGTACAACCACCGTCCCGACCTGCGCCAACCGTCGTCGATGAGGGCGCCGTACGTCGACGCGGCGAGCGCGTGGGCGACGGCGCCGTCGGAACAGGAGGTCTCGCCCGCGCTCCCGCAGTATCCGCATGAGGAGGCGTGTCGACCGACGTAGGTGACGGCGTCCGGCATGTCGAACGCGCGGACGTGTGTGGACGCCGCGGGCGCGCGTCTCGTCGACGCCGCAACCGCCGGGACGCGAGCGTCGCCGGGACGCGAGCGCGCAGGGCGTCTCGTCGAGGGAGGGACGATCGAGACGAGACGCGTGAAGATGGTATCGCGCGGGCGGTGATTTTATCAATCGTGACTGTACATATAAAAAGGGAGCTCCGACGCGTCCGCTCCGACGACGGGAACGACGCGTCTTGTTCTCTCGTCTCCGACGGTGTGACCCAGAGTGGAGATGAAAAATTACTTCTCGGAGAGAGAAGAGTTGGGCACGCCGTAATCGTTGTGTACGCGCCAGATGGTTTCGCCGAGAAGGTTGCCCACACTGAGCACGGTGAGCTGGGGAAAGTCCCGCTCGGCAGTGTGCGGAATGGAGTTGGTGACGATGACTTCGGTGAACGCGCTGTTCGACAACCTGTCGACGGCGGGCGGGGAAAACACGGCGTGCGTGGCGCACGCGTACACTTCCGCTGCACCCTTCTCCCGAAGCAACTCGGCGCCGGCAAGGAGAGTACCGCCGGTGTCGATCATATCGTCGAGAAGAATGGCCACCTTGCCCTCGACTTCGCCGATCAAGTTCATCACTTGCGCCTTGTTGTGACCGGTGCGTCTCTTATCGATGATGGCGAGCGGAGAGTCGTTGAGCTTCTTCGCGAACGCGCGCGCTCGCGGAACACCGCCGACATCCGGAGAAACGATGACGATTTCATCGTGCGCGAAGTCCTTCGACGTGAGATAGTCCAAAATAACCGACTCGCCGTAAATGTGATCAACCGGAATGTCGTAGTATCCGATCGTTTGCAACGAGTGAATGTCCATCAAAACGCAGCGAGTCGCACCCGCTTCGGTGAGCAAGTTAGCCACGAGCTTGGCCGCGATCGACTCTCGTCCCGCCGTTCTGCGGTCGGCGCGCGCGTAACCAAAGTACGGAATCACCGCCGTGATGGAACGGCACGACGCGCGTCTGCACGCGTCAATCATGACCAAAAGCTCCATCAAACTATCATTCGTCGGAGGACACGTTGGTTGCACGAGAAAGACGTCGCAGCCGCGAATGGACTCTTTGATTTGAACGTAAATTTCTCCGTCGGCGAACCTCTTGATGGTCGCCTTTCCCAGTTCTATTCCTAAATAATTTGCAATTTCCTCACTCAGCGTCTGGTGCGCCGTCCCAGAAAACACCTTCAAGCGTCGTCGCATGATCGCTTCACCGCCCTCGTGCTCGTGTTCGTGCTCAGAGGACGACCACCCCGCCGAGGAGTTGCCGCTTGGTCCGGACAGTGCGCTCATGCGTGAAAAAGCGTCCTCGTTGATCGCGCGCATGACGACTCGCTGTGCAACACAGCCCCAAAGGAAACGTTCGCGAATCACTCGTCAGTCACCATTCACGCTTTTTCTCACCTTCCCATCCCTTCATCGAGCGCGCATTCCCACGCAAACGCCACCGTTCGCGCGCGCGGGTTCAAACCGCCCGACCGCGGAGAGTTCAAATCGCTCTCGCCTCTCGCCTCGACCCTCCTCGCGTCTCGCTTTCGCGCGCGCGCCCATCGCCCGCCGACGACACCTCCGACGCACGTTCGCGCGCGCGCGTCCACCGTCTCCATCCGGCGTCCTCGACCCCTCCTCGCGCCCTCGCGCGCGTCGCGTCGTCGCCATCGCCGTCCGACCGCCCACTCGTCCCCACCGCGCGTTCGTCTCTCGTCGCACCTCTCGTCCACCGCGCGCGCTCGCGCGGTTCGATCGACGCGCGACGCGACGCGGTGCGTTCACCGCCGTCGTCGCACGCGCCATCGTCGTCGCCATCGCCGCCATCGTCGTCGTCGTCGTCGTCGACGTGTGCGCGACGGCTCGCGAGCGACCCGCGAGCTCCGCTGCGCCGACGTCCGCTTGTCCGATAAAGACGTTCACGGGCGAGAGACCCGCATTATGACTCGTTTGAGAGGTATCATGAGAAATAAAAGCTTTTACTACACGCGATTCTCGTAATAAGCTCACGTCTATCGGTATGTACCTCTCAAACGAAAAAGCGTACACGAACCCTCGCCGATTCGACGACGACGACGACGACGACGACGCGCGCGAGACGGACGCGCGCGCGGGGTGAAATGATGACGGCGGTGGCGAAGGCGCGCGCGTGCGCCTCGGCGACGACATCCTCGACGGTGACGTCGCGCGCGGGTGCGCGTCGGGCGAGGATGAGCGCACCGAGAGGCCACGGCGCGCGAGGCGCGAGGCGCGCGAGCGCCGGCGCCAGCGCGGCGGCGAGCGGGGAGCGAGTGACGATCGCGAACGATCCGGGAAAGGAGGACATCGTCGTCACCGAAGAGACGCGGTTCGAGGCGGTGATCGGGATCGAGACGCACGTGCAGTTGAACTCGAAGACGAAGGCGTTTTGTCGATGCGCGTACGAGTACGGCGTCGAGCCGAACACGAGGGTGTGTCCGGTGTGCATGGGACATCCCGGGACGCTTCCGGTGTTGAATTCGGCGGTGGTGAAGAAGGGGATCATGATCGGGACGGCGCTCGGGACGAAAATTCGTCGGTCGAGTAAGTTCGACAGAAAGCAGTACTTTTATCCCGACTTGCCGAAGGGATACCAAATCTCGCAGTTTGAGGAACCGTTGTGCCACGACGGTTCGATCGACGTGGTGTTACCCGTGGAAGACGGCGGAGAGGTGAAGCGGGTGGGGATCACGCGCGCACACTTGGAGGAGGATGCGGGAAAATTGACGCACGCCAAGGGCGAGGATGGGAAAAAGTACTCGTACGCAGATTACAATCGAGCGGGCGTGGCGCTGTTAGAGATCGTCACCGAGCCCGATTTGCGAACCGGTCGCGAGGTGGCGGCATACGGCGCCGAGCTGCGACGAATCGTGCGATTCTTGGACGCGTGCGACGGTGACATGTCGAAGGGCTCGATGCGAAACGACGTCAACGTGAGCATTCGCCCGGTGGGAAGAGAAACCTTTGGCACAAAGGTGGAGGTGAAGAACATGAACTCATTCAATGCGATGGCGCGCGCGATAGACTACGAGATAGCGCGCCAAGAGGAGCTCATTAGATCGGGTAGAGGTGATGAAATCGTGCAAGAGACGCGCACGTGGGACGAGGGAGCTCAAAAGACGGTGACCATGCGCAAGAAGGAGGGCCTCGCCGATTACAGATATTTCCCCGAGCCGGATTTACCCAGGATGAACCTGAGCGAAAAATTTATTTCCGACGTCGTGGCGTCCATGCCCGAGTTACCGAGCGCGATTCGCGCGCGGTACGCCTCCCTGGGCCTACCCCAGGCGGACGTCCAGGTGCTCGTCGAGGATAAGGAACTCGTCTCCTATTTCGACCGCGCGCTCGATTCTCCGGCGAAACCGTCGGCGAAACAAGTCGCAAATTGGCTCACCGGAGACATCATGGCTCATCTCAAGAACGCCAAGCTCGACATTTCGCAACTTCCGCTCGGCGCGGAGGATCTCGGCGAATTTTGCGCCATGATTGATTCCGGTGAAATCAGCGGTAAAATCGGTAAAGATCTCCTCCCTGAGCTCTTACAGCGCGGCGGCAGCGCCAAAAAACTCGTCACCGATCGAGGTTTATCCCAAATCTCCGATCCCGCCGAGATCGAGGCCCTCGTCGACGGCGTCCTCGACGCCAATCCCGGCCAACTCGAGCAATATCGCGCCGGCAAAACCAAACTCAAAGGTTTCTTCGTCGGCGCCTGTCTCAAGGCGAGCGGCGGTCGCGCCAATCCCACCCTCGTGGACACGATCCTCGTCGCAAAGCTCGATCACGCGTCCACGACGTGAGTCGCGTCTCTTTTCTCGTAGCGTGTAATCCGTACCGCGCGCGTTCGCGCGAACGCGGGGCCCCCATCGAATCGGAGGGTGACGACTCACCAGGCACATCCACACCCACGCGCACCCGATGACGATGTGATGTGCGCGCATCCACCGACGCGACGTTCCGACGCGACGCGACGCGTCTCTCGCGTCTCTCTCTCGCGCACCGTACCGATCGCGTCTCGCGCGCCCGTCCACCGTCGGTGCGTGACTCCGTCCACGCACGCGCGCGCGCGCGTCATCCATCATCCGTCATCCATCATCCATCCCATCCGTCGCGCGACGGTTCGCACCGTGGGTCGCGATCCGATGCCTCTATGCGATCCGCGCGCCGTCGATCCGCGCGCGCGCGTCGCGCTCGATCCGCGCGCGTGTCGCGTGTAGAAATATTTTTTTCCACCCATCCGTCGTCTCATCTCCCGCGTCCCGTCGTCCCGTCGTCCCGTCGCTCGCGCGACATCCATCGACGTCGACGATCGCGGTCGGTCGTCGACCGAGGCTGGAATTATCCAATCGCCCCGATGACGTCCCTCATCACGAACGCGCGCGACGTCACACGCGCGCGTTCACGGACGAACGCCGCGACACGCACACCGCGCGACGAACGCACGGTCGGTGGGTCGTCGTCGAGCCTCACGAGGATGGCGCTGACGCACGCGCGACGACGCGCGCTCGACGCGGCGACGCGATGGTGCAGGGGGGGTGCGCGGGACGCGGGCGCGCGCGCGGTGTGCGCGAGTGAGAGCGCGGGCGCGCGCGCGGAGAGCGCGCGAGGGAAGACGACGATGGCCGTCGTTCGTGGATGTGCGAACCAAGGGGGTGCGCGGGCGGGCGTCGGTGCGATGGGGGCGCGCGCGCGCGAGATGGCTGCGTTCGGAGGGGCGTCCGGATGGGCCGCGATGAGGGGGGTGTCGACGGCGGCGTTGAAGCCGTTGGACACGTTCGAGCGCAGGCATAACTCGGGGAACGAGCGAGAGGTGTCTGAGATGCTCAAGGTTGTCGGTTTCGAGAGCGTCGACGCGTTGATCGACGCCACCGTGCCGGAGAACATTCGTCTGTCCAAGATGATGGATATGGGCGAGTACACGCAACCGCTCACAGAGAGCGAGTTCTTGAAGATGTTCAAGGAGATGGCGGGTAAAAATAAGGTGTTTAAAAATTACATCGGCGCGGGCTATCACGGCACGCACACGCCGCCGGTGATTTTGCGGAACATTCTCGAGAACCCGGGGTGGTACACCCAGTACACGCCGTACCAAGCCGAGGCGTCGCAAGGTCGATTGGAATCTTTGTTAAACTTCCAAACCATGATCACCGACTTGACCGGTATGCCGTTGTCTAACTCTTCCTTGTTGGACGAAGGCACCGCCGCGGCTGAGGCGATGACGATGTGCTCTGCGTTGAACCGCGGCAAGAAGCCCAAGTTTTACGTCTCCGACAAGTGCCACCCGCAAACCATCGAGGTTGTGAAGACTCGCGCCGAAGGTTTGGGTCTCGAGGCTATCGTTGGGGATGAAAACTCCTTCGACTACACCGCCAAGGATGTCTGCGGCGTTTTGGTCCAATACCCGGCGACCGACGGCGCCGTCATCGACTACAAGCCCATCGTCTCCAAGGCGCACGACAACGGTATTCGCGTCGTCGCCGCGGCTGACTTGTTGTCGCTCACCTTGTTGCAACCGCCGGGTGAATGGGGCGCTGACATCGTCATCGGTTCTTCCCAACGATTCGGTGTGCCGATGGGCTACGGTGGTCCGCACGCCGCCTTCTTGGCGACGACGCACGACTGCAAGCGTCTCATGCCGGGTCGCATCATCGGTGAGTCCATCGACGCTCAAGGCAAGCCGGCGCTTCGTATGGCGATGCAAACGCGTGAACAGCACATTCGTCGCGACAAGGCCACGTCCAACATTTGCACGGCGCAAGCGTTGTTGGCCAACATTGCCGCCATGTACGGCGTCTACCACGGTCCCGAAGGTTTGAAGGCCATCGCGCAACGCTCTCACGACTTCGCGGCCGTCTTCGCGACCGGTGTGGGAAAGCTCGGTTTCACGAACACCACCCCGGAGTTCTTCGACACCGTCACGGTGAAGTGCCCGAATGGCGCGGACGCCGTCGTCAAGGCGTGCGCCGCCGCCGGCATCAACATCCGCAAGATGGGCGCCGACCACGTCTCCGTGGCGTTCGACGAAACCACGGAGATCGCCGATGTCGATCAACTCTTCAAGATTTTCGCCGGCAGCTCCGCCGCGCCGACCGTCGCGGAAATTGCGCCGAGCGTGAACACGAGCTTCGCCATGGAGCGCAAGTCTGATTTCATGACTCACCCGGTGTTCAACTCTTACCACAGCGAACACGAAATGTTGCGCTACCTCAAGCGCCTCGAAGAGAAAGATCTTTCTTTGGTTCACTCCATGATTGCCCTCGGCTCCTGTACCATGAAGCTCAACGCGACGACGGAAATGATGCCGATCACCTGGCCGGAACTCGCGAACATTCACCCGTTCGCGCCGAAGGAACAAACCACGGGCTACCAAGAAATGTTCCGAGGCCTCGAGAAGCAGTTGTGCGAAATCACCGGCTTCGACGCCATGTCTCTCCAGCCGAACTCTGGCGCGTCCGGTGAGTACGCTGGTTTGATGGCAATTCGCGCGTACCACCAGTCTCGCGGCGACCATCACCGTGACGTGTGCATCATTCCGGTCTCCGCGCACGGTACCAACCCGGCGTCTGCGGCCATGTGCGGCATGAAGATCGTCGTCATCGGCACGGATGAACACGGTAACATCAACGTCGACGAGCTCAAGGCTGCCGCTGAAAAGCACGCCAACAACTTGGCGGCTCTCATGGTGACGTACCCGTCCACGCACGGCGTCTACGAAGAGGGCATCAAGGAAATTTGCGAAACCATCCACAAGCACGGAGGCCAAGTGTACATGGACGGCGCCAACATGAACGCGCAAGTCGGTTTGACTTCTCCGGGTTTCATCGGTGCTGACGTGTGCCACTTGAACTTGCACAAGACCTTCTGCATCCCGCACGGCGGTGGCGGCCCGGGTATGGGCCCGATCGGCGTCAAGGCCCACTTGGCGCCCTTCATGCCGGATCACCCGTCCATGAAGGAAGGCGCCGTCCCGGTCGGTGGTGAGACGCCTTTCGGTGTCGTTGCCGCCGCGCCGTACGGCTCTGCGCTCATCTTGCCGATTTCTTTTGCTTACATCGCGATGATGGGTTCCGAGGGTCTCACCAACGCGTCCAAGCGCGCCATTCTCAACGCCAACTACATGTCCAAGCGCTTGGAAGACTACTACCCGGTGCTTTTCAGCGGCAAGAACGGCACGTGTGCGCACGAATTCATCCTTGACATGCGCCCGATCAAGGATGCCACCGGTATCGAAGTCGCCGACATCGCGAAGCGTTTGATGGATTACGGTTTCCACTCCCCGACCATGTCTTGGCCGGTCGCGGGTACCTTGATGATCGAACCGACAGAGTCCGAGTCTAAGGCGGAACTCGACCGATTCTGCGACGCCCTCATCGCCATCCGCGGCGAGATCCGCGAGATTGAGCAAGGCAAGGCGGATCGCGAGAACAATGTCCTCAAGCACGCGCCGCACACCGCCGAAGTCATTGCTGGTGAATGGGATCGTCCGTACTCGCGAAGCCTCGGCGCGTTCCCGGCTGAGTGGACTGTCGCGCACAAGTTCTGGCCGCAAACCTCTCGCATCGACGATGTCTACGGCGACAGAAACCTCGTCGCCTCTCGCGCCGCCGTCGACGTCGCCGTCGCGCAAACCGCCTCGGGTTAAATCGAGCTCAAATTACCGTCACTTAACATTCGTAGGAATTGTACATTCATACACGCGACTTTCTATTCTATTTCGTTGTCTTTTACATCGTCCGAACTCGCTAATCAAAGCTGCTATCGTATCTTCGCGCGCCTCTCGGCGGCCGCGCGACGTGCGCGTCGAACAAGGGGCCCGTCTCTCCGCCTTCGCTGCGGCCGTCCTCCTTCTGGTAAAGCGCACCCACGACGAGCGCCGACGCCCAGATGACCACACACACACCCGCTGCGATCTGTAGGTACAAGGTGGTTGATTCTTTCTCCTGAGATACCGAATCCTCGTCGGATACTCGTTCCTCGTACCCTGACTCGCGACGTCGCCTCGGCGGAACGTCACGCCGCCGTGTCTCTTCGTCCAATCCCTGTGAATCGTACGTTCGATCGCGCCGGTCATCGTCGTCGTCGTCGTCATCATCATCGTACACCATCTCACTCTCCTCCTCCTCCTCCTCGTCATCGTCGTACTCGCGCACGGCGCCTAAATCCGGACAACACGAGTGTCTCCCCTCGCCGTTCGCCGGGCAACACCCGGCGCTCTCGCCGCAACACGCTAAATTTTCCCCATCCGCGTTCGGGCAACACCCATCGTAAGACGGTCCAGAATACCACACTCTCGACAATGCCCTGTTCTTTGACTCGCTTCCGCCCTTGTTCTCGCAGCACGCGAGATGGCGGCCGTACGCGCCTCCGGGTTCGGTGCTCGGACAGCACCCGCCGCTCGAGCAACACGCGAGCATCTCCCCGTCGCCCGCGCCCGCACCGGACGCCGGGAGCGGGCAGCACCCGTCGTACGCGGGACCCTCGTACGAGATGACGTCGACCGCACGCGCGGCATCCTCGAGGTCGAAATCGGCGCGCAACCTGGCGTCGACGACGGAGGACGCGGCCGGGGATGGTGTTGAGATGGACGACGCGCGATGCACGCGGGCATCGGTGCCTCGCGCAACGCACGCGATGGCGACGCACGCGATGGCCGTGATCTTTAACGCGCGCGAGTGCGTCGGGCGCGCGGACGCCGCGGGCGCGCGCGAGGTCTCGCCCGCGCGCATTCCCGACGCGGGCGAGGCCGACACTGACGCACTCGGCGGGAAACGACGAGTCTCTTCGTGAGCGCGAGCGCGTGCGGATGAGATTTAAACCGGTGTACCTAAATTAAAGCGGTGTACCTAAATTATACTAGGGGCCCCTCATGATGTTCGCGCGCTCACGCGCTCGTGGTGGCGAGGTTATTTCGCACGAAGCTCACGATGTTTCTCTGGTGCCGAAGCGTGGCCAACGTGATCGAGGACGCGCCGAACGCGTCGTCTCTGACGACCGCGAAAGAATCATCGCTGGAGGAGACTGTCGACATCATGGACGCCGCCTGGGACGGAGGAGCGTCTAAATCCACGCCGCGAGGTTGCGCGTCGTCTTCCTCTTCCTCTTCGTCTATGGAGAGAGAGGCGTTGACTTCGTTGGCGAGTTCCTCCTTATCCATCTCCATCCACGTCTCGACGGCGTCGCGAAGGCCGCGCACTCGAGCGCGCCGTTTATCGTCGGTCGTCATCGACGCCGTCTCCACCTCGTCCGACGCTCTGGGATGGCTTGCGTAGGCGAATAACTCTTTGTCGCCGCGCGCGGCAGCGGGCAACGCAAGTCCCAGCGCTTCAAACGCCACGTACGCCGTCGTGATGAAACCCGCAAAGATTCGCGGCGCGTCTGAAGCGCGACCAAACATGCCTCTTTGCACGCCCTCGACGTCGAATTCAGGCGCATCGAGCGCCGCAGTGAGTTCGTCGCCAGAAATTCCGGCTTCATACGCGCTTCGCGCCGCGCGGACAAACTCCGTGTAACCTACCGGATGCCCAGTCAAAACGCTCACGAACGCGACGAGCATGTCCGACGCGTGCGCGCGCGCCGGCGTGCGCTCTCTCGTACACCACGCAAGGGCGAGTTGTTGCCGCGTCTCGATTTCGATAATCTCCGTCTCATCCGCGCTCGCCGCGACGTCCTCCATCCCCTCGAGCTCTCTCCTCGCGTGCGTGATTCCGCGCTCGTCTTCGATCATCTCCCGCGTCAAAAGCGTAAGTTTGCAATTCATGCGCATGATGGCCTCGCCCGGGGTCGGCCGTCTCGTCGTCCCTCCCAGGAAGCGACGTTCGAGTTCCATCCTTCGCAACGTGTGCCCCTCGTCCGCGTTCTTATTCGTCATCTCGATGTATTTCATCATCCCCTTCTCCTCAGGATCTTCTTTTTCTTCCGCATCGCTCGTCTGGTCCACCGCGTCCGCGGCGTCCTCTCCGTCGGTCTCCTCTCCCGTCGCCTCGCCGTCGAACCGCCGCAGCGTCAGCGTCACCATGGCCACCGCGCTCGCGAACGCGTCCTGTTCGCTCGTGCCCATGCGCATCGAGCTCGACAGCCCCATCAACGCGCTCTCGATCCTCGCGTCCGCGACGCTCACGCCGTGCGCTCGACGCGCCGACGCGCACCGTCGAACGAATTCTTGATGCGCGAACCGACTCCCTCGTCGCATGGCGAGAAAGCTCGGCAAGAGCGCGCGGACGGCGTCTCTTCCCGGATCACCGCCGTCGACGACATCGTCCTCGGTCGTCTCGCGCGAGGACGACGGGTCGTCTCGCGCCGCTCGCGTCGCGCGAGACGTCGCGCGCCAACGATGGATGTGAAGTTGACGCACCGTCGACGTTCGCGTCGTCGCGCGCGACGCGAGCGGCGCGCGTCTCTCGCTCGCGCGCGCGACGAGCTCGTCCATCGCACGCGCGACGATCGCCATGTCTATCGCGCGCGCGATGAGGGTGCGCGACGCGGGATGGGCGCGCGCGAATGTGACGTCGGCACTCTTCGCGCCTCGGCGATGACGACGCGTCGACGTCGGTTCTTCGCGCAACCGGCGGACGAGACGCCGTTGGATTGGCGAACGATATGTGTGGTGCGTCGACTCGGACCGATGACGCGGCGCACTCGGTCGACTCGGCGACGCGCGCGCGCGCACGCTGGGCGCACCGCCGTCCGACACGAGCCGGCGCGAACGACGACGACGACGACTGACGAACGAACGAACGCGCGAACGCGCGAACGCGCGAACGAACGCACAGGTACAAGCCTTCTCGATGTGCTCGATCGCGGCGACGACGGCGCTTTTCTCCACCGCCTTTTTCATGGCGAAACGGTTCGACGCCGAGGCGAGCGAGCGCGAGTTGGCGTGGCGCGCGGGTTTGCTCACGGCGATGAAACCGGCGTTCGCGGGTCTGACGTCGATGATTTGGGGACACGCCGGGGATAGGTTTGGGTTCGAGCGGGCGATAGCGATGAGCGGGTTGTTACACGCGGGGGCCACGGTGGCGTTCGCGTTCGCGAGCGGGAGCGGGCAGGCGTTGGCGCTTCGGGCGCTCCAGGGGGCGACGGATGGATTGGTGGTGATGCAGAAACCGGCGTTGGCGCTCGTGAGCGATGGTGCGTCACGCGTGAGTTCGATGATGCGTGCGTCGCGAGGAGTTCTCGGTGTGCGCGTACACTGACGTTGACGTAAATGTTTTTTTTGTGTTCGACGCGACAGCGACCAACGCGGCGAGAGCGTTTAGCACGACGGGCGTCGCGTACGGCGTCGCGAGCGCGTTTTCTCCCGCGCTCGCCGCGGCTCTGAGCGAACCGTGCGAGAATTGGGACGCGTTCAAGGGATCGGAGTTCAAGTGTCCGAAGCTCCTCGAGAGGTATCCATTCTTCTTGTCCAACATTTGGGTCTCGGCGCTCGCGGTGCCCACGCTCGCGGTGTACGCCAAGGGTTGGATGCAGATAGATTGTCACAGAGACAGAGAGGAGCGCGAAGTAGTCGTAGAATTAGAACTATTAGCGAAGAACGAGAGCGAGGCGGAGGAGGACGACGAGGTTTCAAACCGCGATGGCGACATCAAAACCATATCGGCGAACGACGCGACAGACGAAAACGTGTGGTGGCGCGACGCCAACGTGCGCGCCGCCATCGCGACGCAGGTGGGGTGCACGTTTGTGACGCTATGCGGCGCCGAGATGACCCCGCTCTGGATGGCGACGTCGTACGAGAATGGAGGTTTGGGATGGACTTCGGTGGAAATCGGCGCCTTTGGCACGGTGATGGGGACGGTCATCTTGATGTTTCAAGTCTTCTTGTTCACCAGACTCGTGCGCAAGTACGGCATCGTGACGCTTCTGACGTACGCGTTGTTAGTGAACGTCTGTGCGTTTCCTTTGCATCCAATTGCACATCGGGTGGAAAAACGGTCCAAGGCGTTGACGTGGGTCGTCATCGTACTACTTGGCTTGGCGAGAGGGATGAGCGGACCGATCATCATGGGTGGAAGTTCGCTCATCTTGAACAACTCGTCTCCTCGAGACACTTTGGGCGCGGTGAATGGATTCTCCGGCACGTTCGGGAACGCGGCGCGCGCGTTGGCGCCCTTGATCGGCGGCGCGCTCGTCGCGATGATGGTGGCGATGCCGCCGAACGCGCCGGCTCGAGAACTCTGGCCGTTCGCGTTCATCTCTATCGGGTTTCTATCCCTCACCATCCTCAGTCGTAGATTATCCACCGAACTCAATATTCCTCGCACGCGAAGTTCGATGAAACTGAGCGGTGTTCCGTAAAACTTTTTTAGATCGATTAAAGCATACCAGTAGAGTAGCTATTAGCAAACATTGTCGTTGAAAAGCGCGCATCTTGTCATGAGCTTGAAGAGAAAAAAAACGCGATGCTCACGCCGCGGCCGTCTTGGCCAACGCCTTGTGCAAGGCGAAGTGCATGGCGCGATCCCGATATTTGTCGCAGACCGACATGAAGCACGCCTCTCCAGCGACGACGACGAGGATGGTGTGCGCGGGCGCCTTCAGATCGATCGTGTATCCCTCGGGAAGCGTGTCGCCAATGATACCGTTGACGACGCTCGGGAAGATGTGCACGCTCGGCGAGTGCTCCTCGTACGTGACCTCGTACGTCGAGCTTCGCAAACCCGCGCGTGAGACGGATTCAAAATGCTCTGGAAGCAAATTCGCCGCCAACGGCATCAGTTCCAATTCGTTCGCGATGCCCTCCACCGGAATCATCCTGCTCACGTGCGTCGGTCGAGGCGCCCATTTCGCTCCCTGGGCCAATTGCTCGACGATCCAACACGCCAAATCGGAGACGTTCGTCATCGCGTCCGTGGGCCCGAGAGAGACGAAGACGCAGTTGTCCACGTCGGGAATGTCCACAACCTTTGCGGTCTCGTACCGCGTCGCGTTCTTCTTGGCGTCGCCTTTGAGGCTTTCAAAGTACGGAGACGACGCGGCGGTGATGAGTTTTTCCGCTTCTTCCGCCGCCTTGTTCAAGTCACTGGCACCCATACGCGTGACAAAGAAGCCCTTCTCGCCGACGTCTTCGGGTAACCACGCGGGACGCGCGTACGACGGGCGTACCGGTTGAGAATCCATCGGCTGCGATGGGTCCTCTTGAGATTGTTCTTCTTGTTTCGACATGTCGTTCGTTCGTTCGTCGGTCTCGGTCTCGAGCGCGTGAAAGTGAGGTGGGTCAACTCTCGTTTCGGTATCGTTACAAAACTAAAACATGTATTCGCCCCGACGCGGATTATGACACATCGCATCGGTTCGTTGTGTGTTCATTCATCGATCGATCGATTCATTCATTCATTCATCATCGTTCACTCGCGAATCTCCTCGATGGATCGTCTACAGATTGGACACGCGTCGCGTTTCTTCAACCATCGATCGACGCACGCGGCGTGAAACTCGTGCGCGCATCGAGGCAGCGAACGCACGGTATCGCCGTCCTCGAACGTCTCCAGACACACCGCGCACGTCATCGTCTCGTTTGTCGAGCGACCGCTCGCTAACCACCGTCGACGCTTTCGAAACGTGCGCTTGGGGATGGACTCGACGACGCGCGCGGGCGTCCCGCCGCCGATCGCCGATCGCGCCGTCAACGCCTCGAACGTCGCCTCTCTCGTCATCAATTCTCTAAACACCTCCCCGAACGTCATCGACGCGTGCGGTAAGGATAACTGCAGCACCCGAGGTATTCCATGCTCGTCGACGAGGACAAAGTACTCGTACACGCGTCCGTCGTCTCTGCGCATCTCCGCGCGCGCCTCTTCGTCTCGCCAACGCGCCCCCTCCGCGTTCAAACCCAACGTCTCCAACAGCGTCACCACCGCCGCGTGCGCGCCTCGCACCGCCCCTCGAACCAACCCAGACGGCGTCCCGTCCGTGTACAGCGCGCCTCTGACCGCTCCGGCGATCGCCCCACCCATGGTTCCGCAGCACACGCACGCGGTGACGAGCCCGGCTCTCGCCGACGCGCGCGCGGCGTCCGCGGCTCGACGCACCGCGCGCGTGGGCAGCGTGGACAGCGACACGATGGACGTCCTCGAGACGGAGGACGCGATGGACGCCGCCGTCGCGAGGGCGGTGGACGTCGTCGTCGTCGGCGGCGGCGTCGCGCGCATCTCGTCGAGTCCTCGCGCGCAGTGTGTCCCCGAGCGACGATTCCGACGCGCGCGGTCGCTCGCGAGACGGTACGTCGGTACGGGCGCGCGGGCGCGAGAGAGAGACGCGCGTCGTCGTGGCGCGCGGTGGTCGCGCGCGCGGCGGTCGCGCGCGCGGCGGTCGCGGCGCGAATTGACGTCGCGCGGTCGTTTCACCTATTTTTAGACCATGCAAGGCGAACTTCCACATGTCCGAACATTTGGTAGTATAAAGAAGTGGGCACTGACGCCCCGATGGTCGACAGACGACGACGCGGTATGTCGACGACGAGAGCGACGACGACGACGGCGCGCGCGTCGCGGTCGTGGTCGCGGGGGGTGCGATCCGTGCGCGCGTCGACGCGCGCGATGAGGCGCGCGCGAGGCGTCGCCGACGACGCCGATGACGTCGTGGTGGAGGAGGACCCGATGTCGGCGTACGAACGGGAGATGGAGGCGACGCGCGCGCGAGGACGGGCGATCGCGCTGAGTGGATTCGCGACGGGGGCGTTCGCGTTCGCGTTCACCGCGTCGGTGGGGACGACGGGTTCGGAGGCGGTGGCGGCGGGGGCGAATTTAGCCAAGCTCGAGGCGAGCTCAACGCCGCTCGACCGCGCGCTCGTCAACGGGAAACCGACGGTGGTGGAGTTTTACGCGGATTGGTGCGAGGTGTGCAAAGAGAGCGCGCCGACGGTGTACGCGGTGGAGCGAGAACACGCGAACGGGGTGAATTTCGTCATGTTGAACATTGACAACGTCAAGTGGAGCGAAGAGATGGACACGTACGGCGTCGACGGGATACCGCACTTGGAGTTTTTGGACGCGCGAGGCGAGAGCGAGGGATTCATCGTGGGCAAGTTTCCGAGAGAGGTGTTAGAGAAGAACGTATCGGCGCTCGAGGCGGGGGAGAAGACTCTCCCGTACGCGAAACAATACGGGAAGGCGTCGGCGGCGGAGCCGGGCGTCGTTCCGAGCGCGGATCCACGCGCGCCGGTCTCGCAAGCGACGAGCGCAGATCCACGCGCCCACGGATAAAAAATCAAAACGGCGCAAGCGCGCACACTAATCATTAAAATCTTTTGTAATCGTACTATTGAAACAATGCGGCTAATCTTCACTTCTCTTCACCAACGCCGAGGCGCTCGACGCCGCCGCGCCCTCGGACGCGCCTTGCTCGGACCCCCCCTCCTCGTCGCGAACGTGTACGAACACGCTCCCTTTATTACCCACGGAGATGCGTAAATCATCATCAAGGTATCTCTGCTCCACCCACCCGCTTCCCGCGCCCGGTCTCGGCTGTAACTCGAACGTCTTCAACACGCGCTCGCCCCACCGCAGGTCGACCTTGTCGATCACCACGTTCGTCCTCGCGTTGGACACCGCCTCACTCCTCGCGAACGCTTCCACCGTCACCGGTCCGAGCTCCACGACGTTTCTCACCCCCGACGGCGCGTCGAACGCTTGGTAATTCTTCGACGCGTCCCCCAACAAACGCTGAAACGGATTCGCACCCTTCGCCTGTTCAGAGTACACCAACCGCCATCGTCCGAGAAGCGTCTCGCTCCGCGCCGGCGCCTCTGTCTCGGCGTCGTACATGCTGCTCACCTCCTCGATCGCCGCGCGAACGTCTCCCCCGCCGCGCTCGCACAGGTCGAGAAGGTTTTCTTTCGCGCCGAGCAGACGAAGCGCGCGCGCGTTCGAGGGATCGAACGCGCGCACCGACGCGCCGTCGCCCGACGATGACGCGCGCGCGATCGCGCGTCGGCGCGTCCGTCGCCGCGCCGTCACCACCGCGTCCGTCGCCGTGATGGTGGTCGTCGCCGTCGCCATCATCTAGAACCGTTCGTTCCGCGCGCGACGATCTGGCGACGTCACTGTGCGCCCCGCGCCGACCGTCTCGAACACTCGCGCGAGCGCGCGCGTGAAACACCGAGACCGAACCGTCGTCGTCGTCCTCGCGCGCTCGCGCACGCGAACGAGTCGCTCGCGTCGTCGCACCGAGCGCGAAAAGGCGCCGGATCGATCCGAGCGGTGATTGATTACCGCGTCGCGCGCGCGCATCCGTACGCGTACCCGTGAGCGCGCGCGCGCGAGTCGAGCGACATGTCTGGAATTGGATCCGGATACGACCTGAGCACGACGACGTACTCGCCGGACGGACGCGTGTTTCAGGTGGAGTACGCGGGCAAGGCGGTGGACAACGGCGGTTTGACCGTCGGCGTCAAGTGCGTGGACGGATGCGTCATCGCGTGCGAAAAGTTGGTGCCGAGCAAGTTGCACACACCCGGGACGAATCGTAGGATCAACGCGGTGGCGAGACACGCCGGGATAGGTGGAAGCGGATACGTGCCGGATATGCGCGCGGTGCGCGACCGCGCGCAGGCAGAGTGCGCGCAGTACAAATCCTTTTACGGCGACGCCATCCCGGGCAAGCTCCTGGCGGAGCGCATGGCGCATTATTATCATCTGTTCACCCTGTATTGGACCGTGCGTCCGTTCGGGTGTTCGAGCGTGCTCGCGTGTAAGGATTTCGACGGGTATCACCTCTACCTGCTCGAGCAAAACGGCGAGTGCACAAAGATGAAGGGCGCGTGCGTGGGTAAAGGGAAATCCGCGGCGAAGACGGAGGTGGAGAAGTTGAATTTTAGTGAAATCACGTGCGAAGAGGCGGTGAAAGAGTTAGCTCGCATCGTCTACGCCACGCACGACGTCAAAGATAAGGACTTTGAGTGCGAGATGAGTTGGATTTGCGACGCCTCAAACGGCGAGTTCGTTCGTGTGCCGGAAACCGTCGCCGAACCGGCGAGAGAGACCGCGCGCGTCGCCGCCGAGGGTAACGCCGACGCCATGGACGCCAGTTAGTTGGCCTCGTACCATCGACCGATGGAGCGTGTAATCAAACACTTTTTAGACCGAGGCGTGCGCCCAACTGTCTCGACGTGCACTCGAATCGACGTCACACGGCGTCTCACCGCGCGTCCTCGCGCCGCGTCTCGCGCCGCGTCTCGAACCATGTCTCTATCTCGCGCGCGTCTCGCGAGCTTCCTCGTCTTTATCTCCGCCGTCGCGCGTTCGGCGCGCGCGTTCACCGTGCACGGATACATTCCAGAGTACCGTCCCACATCCATCGCCGCCGACGCGTGTGAGGGCGCGCGCGCGCGCGTCCTCGCGTTCAGCGCGACGCCGAACGCTCGCGGTGATGGTTTGGATGGCCTGGACGCGGTGCCGAGGCGACCGACGGAGAGAGGGTCGGCTGGGCGCGCGTGTGCGTGGGACTTGGTGGTGGGCGGCGGAGGACGAAGCGACGGTTTTCGTCGAGCGCGCGGGAACGTCGACGCGTTGGCGATAGAGGTCGCGCGCGCGGTGAAGGATGGTGGGTACGACGGCGTCTCGTTCGATTGGGAGTACCCGATGAACGACGATGAGTGGGAGACGTACGGGAGGTTGTTGAGGAGGACGCGCGAGCGTTTGGACGAAGGCGCGGCGGTGAGTTTCGCCGTGCACGTGTCTCCGGAGACGTTCGACGCGATCGAGAAATTTAAATTGACGGATGTCGTGGATTGGGTGCATCTCATGACGTACGATTCTGGGTTTCCGAGCGGGCACGCATCACTCGAGTTCGTGCGCGCGGTGCTCCAGTACTTGAAATCGACGAAGAGAGACGCGAGCAAATTTACGCTAGGAATTCCGTTTTACGCGCGGTCGGTGCGAAATCCCGGGGACGTGAAGACCTATGAAGAGTTGCGTCGGGACGCGACGAAAACGTTCGACGAGGCGGGGAATCGCGTCGGGGATTACGCGTTCGATTCCGTATCTGACGTTCGCGAAAAGGTTCGGTTGGCGCAAGAACACGGATTCGCCGGTGTGATGGCATGGGAGCTCGGTCAAGACGTGCAACCGGCGACGCGCGAGGACTCTCTGTTGCGCGCGATCGCGGACGAGGTGGCGAAATCGGACGCTCGAGATGAGCTCTGACTATGTTGACTAATTGATTAATTTCTACTGCTAGAGTTCTTTGCGAATGAAAAAAGCGACGTGAGTGTCGCACATATCGAACCCAAGACGTTACCCCCCCGAACCATTACCCACACCCACACGCGCTCACCGCCGAATACGGCGTATTGATTCGTTATCCACGCCAAGACGTTCCAAACTCGACTCGCCGAACCGCTCGCCCATCTCTCTTCCAGCGCCCACCGCCCTCGTCTGTGACACCCCAAACGCTCCCAAAAACCATCCTCGTACCGCCGCAGCAGACGAACGCGCGTCAAATACTTTGCCGATTTCCACCCGTACACGGTCGGAAACACCAATCGCGGTCCACCGTGGTCTTTCGACAACATGGCGGCGTTGCCGTCCTCCACGGCCAAAAACGCGCCCGTCACGTCCCTCGCGTCCACGCCCACCGTGTACCCATCCGCCGATATTTGATACAGACACGTCCATTGACTCGCGACACCCTCTGGAAACGCCGCTCGCAGCGCCACATCCAGCGTCACGCCCTTAAAATCGATGCCCCGCGCGCTCCATCCCGTGACGCAGTGCCAGTCCCGCGCGTCGAAATCACTCCATGACCCTCCGTTCGCTCTCTTGAGCGCGCCGATCGTCACACGTGCGACCCTTCCGGTCGACTCGCACTCGAACGCAATCTCAAACGCGTCGCCTCGCGTCCAGGGATCGTGCGTCGCCGGCACGGGTCGTCCCAAGTCGAGTTTTATCCAATTCTTGACGGCGCGCTGATTCGGTGCGCCCGCCACCTCTCTCGTCGCTGTCGACGCGCGCGTCGACGCCGTCGACGCGCGCTCGCGAAGACGACGCTTTTGCTCGACGTGTCGACGCACGTCGGGGTCGTCGAGGTCGATCATCGCTCGCTCGAGAGGCGATGAATGAAAGACGTAATGAATGAGTGAAAGAATGTGCTTTATTACACGTCGTCGTCGGTTCCTCGCCTGCAAAACGCGTTGGCGCCTCGAACGGAATCCACGTCGATGGGAAAAAGAAACGGTGAATAGAGTTCGAACGCGGCGCCCTGTGGACCGGAGCCTCGAACGGCGCATCCCGGGCAGAGCGCGAATCCGGGGGCGAACGCGACCTCGACGGCGTCTTCGGCGCGCGAAAATCGCGCGTAGTCGCAGAGAAGAGAGTTCGCTCCGTGACATCGAAGGAAGAAATCGTCGGGATCCTGACGAATTTTGGCCTCGTCTGGACTCGGTTTGATGGACCAGTCGAACGGGAGTCGGATGACGACGTCGTCCATGGTGAATGGCACAGACTGTCGATTGCGAATGTCGAGAAAGACGCGCACGAAGGCGTCGTACCCAGCCGTTCCGAATGGCGGCGGCGAATCGCCGGCGTCGTCGAATCGCGACGGATACGACGCGACGCGAAACGAGAAATCTACCTCGTTGGGGAAACACACGGTACGCTTCGGCGGTGGTGGCGGTGGGACGTCGTCGAACGCGTCGATGCCCGCGATTTCCATAAAGTCGTCGGCGTCTCGTACGACGCCGAAATAACTCGAGTGCTTGAGCACGAAGGATTTATATTGTGAATCGCCTCGAAGCGTGCACCCCGGGCACAGAACGACGGCGTCGATGAATCGAACCTCCAGCGTTCCGTCGTCCTTGACGACGAAATCAATGTTCGAACACGCGTTCGAGCCGTCGCTCGAGCCTTCGACAAAGGTCCAGAGACACACAAAGGTCCAATCTTTCGCGAACGCCTTGGCGTTCGTCGAGTACCCACCGTCGTCGCTCGTCACGACCACATCTCCCGGAAACCGAAGTACGAGCGCGAGACCGGCGAGATCGACGTCCTCGTCGGCGGCATTCCGAATCGTGTACTTGCCTATGATTTCCACGGGTTGAGACGTTCCCGCGCGCCACACGCTTTCCCACGAAAACGTGGGAACCAACGCATCGACGCGCGCGTCTCCGCGCGCGACGCTCGCCAATACCACCGCGATCGCGGCGAGCGCGGCGAGCGCGCGCGCGATGCCGCGCATGCCTCGTACTGACGACGACGAGGGTGTCTCTTTCGTCGTTCACACGACGAAGCCGCGTAACAACCGGCGGTTGTTACGGCCGCCGGTTGTTACTCCTCATACCACGCCACGAACGGTTTCCCACACGCGCGCGCGAGCTCAAAAAACGTCTCCAGCGTTTCAGAAAACGAGTGCGAATGCCCTCTCGCGTCTCGAATGTGCGCCACTCGCGTCTTTCTCCCTCCCTCGGCGTCGCAGTACCGCGCCAACGCGCCGACGAGCACCGATTTCGGCGCCGACGCGAACCTTCGCGTCATCCCTTTCCCCTGCGCCTCTCGCCACGGTCTGAGTTCTATCTCGTACATGCCTTCATCGGCGACCGTTCGAGGAGTCTTCTCGAGACCCCCCTCACCGTTCGTCGTCGTCGTCGCCTCGCGTTCCGCCGCGCGCCTCGCGAAGGTGCGCGACTCCTCGTACCCAAACCAATCCTTCAGCGCTCGCACCGCCCGCGCGCTCTCCTCCTCGTCGTACGCCGACTGCGCGCCGTCGTACGTATCACGCACGTCCGCGTCCGCGTCCTCGTCGCGTCGAAACGCGCCCGGCGCGCCGAGAGGTGGGTACGCGCGCCCACAGATGCCGCACCTCGCGTCCACCTCTCGAGTCTTCGCGCACGTCTCGCACGTTCTATGCGCGCACGTGCGCGGAGTGACGGCGCGGGAGAGGGTGCCCCAACACATGGCGCATCGCGTGCGCTCGCGCGCGGCGGCGGAGACGCCCGCGGGCGCGCGCATGCGTCGCGTTGTTTTGTGTGGTGACTAATCTGCATTCGTTCGACGATCGTCAACGCGGCGTCGTCACACGACGGCGCGGACGCGCGCGCGCGATGGCGACGCCAGCGGACGAAGATGTCGACGCAGCGCTCGCGGAAGAGCGGCGACGCGTCGAGGAGCTCCGCGACAAGCTCAGAGGCGCGGTGAAGAAGGGGAAGGCGTTTGAGCGTGAAAAGGAATCTCTGCGCCGCGCGCTCGACGAGGCGCGCGCGAGCGCGACGCGCGAGGACGAGGGGGCAAACAAGGCGCTCGAGACTAAACTCATCGTCCTCAGGGCTGAGCTCGAGAGTTTCAAGGCGGAAAACGAACGGTTGAGGGAAAAGTTGGACGACGCCGAGCGCTCGGGCGACGAGTCGGACGACGACGACGTGTCGGATTCGGAACGACGCGATGAGGATGAAGAGTCGGGGGATGAGGAGCGAGATCGACGAACGTCCAAGGCGGCGCGCATGCGTCTGCAGATCGCCAAGCACAAGGCGGTGAACGAGCGATTGGTTAAGGCGGCGAACGACGCGCGCGCCGAGGCGGCGAGCGCGACGGCGAGCGCGAACGCGGAGAAAATGGCGGCGGAGACGGCGAGACGGGCGGCCGAGGAAGAGAAGGAGATGGCGGCGCACGCGAGGGCGAACGCGGAGAGCGAACACGTGGAGAGCGCGCAGAAGAGAGCGGAGGCGGAGGCGCGCGCGGCAACGCTAGAGAGCGAGCTCGAGAGTTTGAAAGAGGAACACGAACGCGTCGAGGGTCGACTCGCGCATCTCTCGAAGACGTTCGAGTCGAAACGAGAAGAGTACGAGGCGCGCATCGCATCCATGGCGGCGAACGCGCAGGGTGAGACGCACAGCGATCGCGCCGACGCGGCGCGCACCGAGGCGGAATTGAAACGAACGAAAGAGTCGCTGCGAGACGCGAGAGCGGAGATTGAGCGCTTGAAATCGAGCGACGCTATGGAAACGGCGCTCGCGGCTCGAGCGGCGGAGAGCGTGTGGAAAGAGCGCGCCGCGGCCGCCATGCGCGATGCGTACGCGTCGCGCGAGGCGTACGAGACGCAGATGAACAATATGCGCGCCGAGGGCGGAGAAGATTCGTCTTCGAACACCGTCGCGGACGTTCTCGCCGCCGAACAGCGCGCGAAAGACGCCGAAAACACCCTCGCCGAGGCGCGTCAAGAGATCGCGTCGCTCACCGCCGAGCGCGCGCGCGATTCCGGCGCCCACCTTCCCAAGGACGCGTCTTCGCTGAGTCGTCGACTCGCCGAAACCGAAGCCTTGCTCCTCAAAAAGAACGAGCAAATAGATTCCCTCACCCGTCGGTTCACCGATCTCGCCTGGCGCTCCACCATCGAAAAGCGCGGCGCGCTGAACGCGTCGTCGTCACCCACGGACGGCGCCGCCGCCTCCGCCGTCTCCGGCGCCGACGGTTTGACACCGCTCGCGTATCGAAGACCTCTCAACCGCCGTCTCGAGACGGTCCTCCGCCACCGCAGATTCATCATTGGCACATATCTCGCCTTTCTACACCTTCTCGCGTACGAGTATCTATTCTTGTGAGCGTCGCCGCCGCGACGCGTTTGTTATCCAAAAACACCGCTGCGCCCATCTTCCCTCACTCACTCGCGTCCACCATGCCCCCCGCCGCGCACTTCCGCGGCGTCGTCGCCCACGTCTCCGTCACCCTCGACGACGGCGTCGACGCCTCGCGCCCGTTCGCCGGTAAACTCACCAAACACGGCGCTCGCGTCGTGAAAAAGTTTGTCACCAACGGCCTCACGCACCTCATCTTTCGCGGGTCATCTGCCGCGGCGGCGAGCTTTGCCGCGCGCGCGCGCGACGCGAAAGCATCCATCAAGGTTGTCACTCCGAGTTGGGTCACCGCGTGCGAGCGCGCGGGCAAGATTGTCGACGAAAAGGATCACAAAGTGCGAGGATTGGAATCCATGGGCGCGGCGACGCCGACGCCGTTGTCGAGATGGTCGAGTCTCGACGCGAAGGTTCGACGAACGCCGACGGCCAAGGAGAGAATGGGAAAGCGTCCGAGAGAGGTGGAGCGCGTGGAATTGTCGAGGTACGATTCGGACGCGCGAAGGATGGAGGAGGCGATGCGGGAGGAGAGAGAGAAGACGGCGACGATGACGTTTGCCGAGGCGGTGAAGAAATCGTCGGCGGGCGAGCAAGAGGCCAAGCGAAGGAAGACGGTCGAGGATGGAGAGGAAGACGACGCCGACAAGGAAAACGACGTCGTCAAGGTGAATGCCGAGGCAACGACGGCGGTAACCACCGAGGCGTAGCGTTTCGGATCGGAGCGCGTATGAGGTGGAACCGGGCGTCGGCGGTGGACGCCAGACGGCGCCGCACTTTTCGCCATGGCGACGATGTGCGAAAAGTGCGGCGACACGTTCGCGTCGAGGAACGCCCTTTTTCGTCACCTGAGGCACGACGATGCGTGTCGAACGATGGGGGAGGACGCATCGACGTCGTCGGTGAGGGTGTCGACGCGCGAGGGTGTGCACAAGACGTCGGTGGGTCGAGTCTTTGACGGCTTGGGCGCGAACGAAAACGTCGTCGGCGCGCGCGGTGTGAACGGCGCGCGGGCGAGCGCGACGCGCGCGTCGTCGCGGAAACGCGAGTGCGACATGACAAAGGACGAAGTTCGCGCGTTGAACGAGCGTAGACGCGCGAGGGCGGCGAAAAGGAAATACGAACGCCAAAACGGGGACGCGCGCGTCGAGCGGGACGACGTCGATCCGGCATCTGAACTGTGGATCGGCGGTCTTCGAGGGCGCGCTGGGACGATGAAGGGTCTGCGAGACACGATATGGCGCGCCATGCCGACGAAAATCTCGATTCCACAGCCCGGGATCAAGTACTTGAAGCGCCGCGGGTACCGCAAAGAACGAGAGTGGATTGGCTACGGCTTTGTCACGTGTCGATGTCCGGAGGAAGCGAACGCGCTTCGCGAGGAGATGGACGGGAAGCGCATCAAGGGTCCCGACGACATCGTCAGCGTGTTGCGAGTGTTGCCCGCGGTGCGTAAGCGGGGCGTCGCGAGCGAAGGGGAGCCCGTCTCGGGACCGGAGCGGTGGAGGATTTTAGCGCCGGGCGAACATCCGGACGCTCGAGAGATTTTCATGGCGTGGACGGCGAAAGATCTCGAGATACGCGCGCAAACGAGAAGTTTAGATCACAACGCGCTCATCGATGACGCAAAGACGTTCACATCGTCGTACACATCTCTTCGAGGCGTCGCCGTCGACGCCGCGGCGACGAAAAGTCTTCGAGACGAACTCCTTCGTACGAAATGGCCGACGCAGACGCAGCGTCGGTCGGTGAAGAGCGATGGATACTTGGTGCTCAAGCGAGAGACGAGTCCGAGGGATCCGTACGCGGCGCTAAAGGCGGCGTGCGAAGCACTGATGATGAAGACGGATCCATCGTTTCCGTACGATTCGCTCGCCATAACGAAAAACTTCATCTCCTCCGCGCACGTCGACAGGGACGATAAATCCTTTCAATACGCCATGTCTTTCGGTGACTTCACCGGCGGCGGCGAACTGTGCGTCGAGAGTCGCGACGGTGCGACGCGGTGGATGATCGACACGCGCGAGCGTCTGGCGAGATTCGATGGAAGAAGCGTGCACTGGGTCCGCGGGTACGACGGCGATCGTTTCAGCGTCGTCTGGTACGTTAATCGCGACGCGAGCTTCACCCCGCAGCGTTTCGACGTGGACGCAACGTTCGTCGACGAAACGCCACCGCCACCGCCGAAATCCTCCTCGCTGTGCGTGGTGCAATAGACATCGTTAGAATTTCCTTTAGAACGAAGAATGCGTTGGAACTACGGTACCGCTACAAATTACAAATCAATCGCTCTCGTCCCACTCCTTTAACCAATCCTTCTTTTTCGACTTTTTCGCGCTCTTCTTCTCCTTCTTCTCCTTTTTATCCTTCTTCTCCTTTTTCTTCTTCTTGTCGCTCCCCGATAACATCTCGCTCGAACTCATCGTCGACGAACGCGCGAGCGTCAACCCGAGCGGATCCTCGACTTTTTCGTACTCGTCCTTGTTCGGCGCCGCGTCGACGTCGAACGCCGCGGCGAGTCTCTCGGGATCGAGATCCGCGGCAGGCGGCGACGTCGGCGGTGACATCGCCGAATTTTCATCGCGCGTCCCGTTCTTTTTCGATTTATCGCCAAAGAATGGATCATCCTTGCTGATTTGACGAATGAAGTGCGCGGGCGATTCTGGATCTAGATCTCCGCCGTCGTCGCTCCCCGATTCGTCGTCGTCCCATCCGTCCATCTTGACGCTCACGTTTCGTCCGTCGTCCTCGTCGTCGTCTGATTTCACGTCATACTCGTCGTCGTCGTTCTCCCCGTCGTCATCAAGCCAGTGGCCGTCGTCACCGCCCTTCTTTTGAACCATGGCTTCGATCGCCGCCTTGTCCTCGTCGGCGATGTCGCGTCCGCCGAACGCCGCACGCTCGACGCCACCCGGTCCCAAGTGACTAAACTGCGGCGGAAGCGGCGGTTCGCTCGCCGCCGCGGTCGTCTGCGCCTTCGACGACGACGCGCCCACGCCGCCGAGTGTGGCGAAATTCTTTAAATTATTCGCTAAATCTTGTGAAATCTCCGCCGGCGTCTTGCTCGCGATGGTCGTCACCGCCGACGCCGTCGTCGACAACGCCGCGCCGGCGACGACGAGCGGAATCTCTCCAACCTTCATGTTGCTCAGTTTATTCCAGCTCAGCGAGCTCTCTTCGCTCGTCGTCGTCCCATTCGCCGTTTTCGCCTCGCGTTCCTTCGCCTCGGCCTCCTCCTCGGGCGTCGGTTGATGCACACCCAATCGTCTCGCGTACGCCTCGTACGACGCGTCCTTCACCTTGGCCAACGCCTCCTGCGCCTGCACCGTCGCCGTCGTGTTCAGCGCCAACGCCTGTTCGATGGACATTCTCTTCAAACACAGAAACGGCACGTGTAAAAAAGTCGACACCGCGCTCAATCCGTAACAATTCAACAACGACGTCTCGATCACCACCGGCGTAAACGGTCTCTCGCCGAACGCCTCCTCCACCGCCGCCTCCGCTTCCTCCGCCGTCACGCATCGCTTCTCGTCCGGATAATCCCTAAAATTCAACACCATCGCGCTCGGTATGTGTCTCGGCAATCGTTCCAACTCGCGCATCGCGTACTCAAACGTCCACCGCTTGCTCGGATCGACCAAAACGCAACACGCGTGCGCGCCTCTATAGACGTCCACCACCGTCGCGTCCAACGGAAACGTGTGCGTCGTCCCAGACTCAGCCGCGCTTGCTCTCTTCGCCAGCGTTAAATTTTCACTCACACTTCTCTTCGGCGCTCGATCGACGACGTCCCACACCTCGAGCGCGACGTTATCCTCCGGGCACGATTTCGCCCGCCACGCCACGTGCGCCGTCTTGATTTCTCTCGTCGGCGCGTACTCGTGAAGAAACGTCCCACCTCGCAATCGTCGCAACAGCGTCGATTTCCCCGTCGCCGTGTCACCACGAAGGACGAGTTTAAAGTTATACGTGCGGCCTTCGCCGTATCGCGCGCGCATGGCGGCGTCCATGCGCGAGATGGCGCGTTTACGAAATTCTTCGTCAGCCATGGATGCGGAGGACGTCCCGTTCGTCGTCGCGGATGTCGCGGACGCGTCGGCGGAGGCGAACGCGCTCGGAACGTAGGCGGACATCGTCTCGCTCATCGATGTCCACCAATCCGTCGACGACGTCGTCATCGCGACGGACGGGAGGCGCGCGATGATGACGAGAGATCGATGGATGAATGCGATGACGAGTCCGAGCGATCGGATGACTCCGAGGGACTCTTTGGGGAGTCGGGACTGGTCGATTGGATATTGGCAACGCGCGACCCTCTCGCTCGCGCTCGCGACGTGTCGGCGTCGCGAGCCATCGTGCGCGCGCGCGAGCGCGAACGCGATCTGTCTATCGCGTGGATGGTTTGGTCGCGGTCGCGGTCGCGTGCGTTCGCTCGTCTAATTCGCGTTCGAGCGCGCGGGCGTGCGTTCTCGCCGCCACCAACGCGGCGCGGAGAGATGTGGTCTCTCGTTCTCGCGCGCGTGCGGTCGTCCGAATGCGTTCGAGCATCTCCGTGCCTTCCTCTAACGCGCGCTCGTACGCCGCCAGGCGCTCGGCGTTGGCGCGGGTTTCGTCAGCCGACCAGAGGACGCGGCGCGTTTCTTCGTTGGCGCGCGCGCCTTCCTCGAGCGTTCGTCGGACTTCGTCCATCTCGCGCTCGAGCGTTCGCAAACCGAGTCTATACGTCTCGGATTCTCGTTTCGCTCGTAATACGTCGCGCGCCGCGACGGCCCACGCGTTGGATGATTCGGGGTCGGCCTCGGCCGCGAGACTCGTCGCCTCTCTCGCGAACGCGTCCAGTTCAGCCGCCCGCGTCTCCAACATTTTCTCCGCCGCCTCCTTCGCCGCGGTAGACGACGCGTCGCGATACTCCAATTCACGCACTCTCGCCTCCAACGCGCGTATGGTGTCATCTCGCGAAGACACTTCCTCTTCTCTCGCGAGCGCGAGACGTCTGTGTTTTTCAAGCGCGCTCTTCGCCGCCAGCTCGGCGTCCTCTTTTTCACCGATCGCGCGCACGAGCGCCGCCTCGCGCTCCAAAAGATGTGCTCGAAGATCTAATATTTCACGCGTAGCGTCGCTCTTCATTCGCGAGACGCGGTGTCTCGGAACGTGTCTCGAACGTGTCTCGGGCGTCTCGGGTTGGGGCAACTCGCGTACACACACTTTTCTTCAGTTCCATTGCATCTCACCGCGCGTCGTGGTTCACGTTCACTACATACGTAAGAGTCATTGGCATCATTCCTTCCTTCCTTTCTTCGTTCGCTCGATCGCTCCGCAGAGATGAGACGGTGTAGGCGTGATTTCTTCGACGTCGTCCCGAAGGAAAAGTAACGATGAAATAATTCAACCATTCATCCCTTCTTCTTCGCCAAGAGCGGGTTCGCCGCCGCGAGCTTATTCTCGCGCTGTTTCGCGCGCATCGCCGCCTTTTTCTCCTCCTCCGCCTTGACCTGCGCCGCGCCGTCCGCGCCGCTCGCCGCGAGCGCCGCGCGTTCCGCCTCCTTTCTCGCCTTCTTCTCTTGTAAAATCTTCGCGTCTCTCTCCGCGCGCTGCGCCGGCGTGAGCGCCGTCTCCTTGTTCCCCTTGGCGGTGTTCTTCGCGTTCTTCTTGTTCGCCTTCTCCTTGGAGAGCTCGCGGGAGAGTCCGCGCGCCATGGCGACGCGACGCTCGACCGACGCGGTGTAGCGATGAAGTTGAAGACTGTCCCGGGATATTCCACACGGAACCGCGCCAGAGACGCGCGCGCGATGGCGAGCACGCCGACGCGCGTCGGTGCGTTGGGTCGACGGGCGTCGCGCGCGCTTCTCGAGCGCGTCGCGCGCGAGACGGCGCGCGCAGGAGAGCCGGCGCGCGGGTCGATGATGTCATCCGAGGTGACGAGGGCGTTCGAGTCACCCGTCGGTCGCGCGCGCGCGGTGGCGACGACGTCGCGCGTCTCGAGATCGAGCGAGAGCGACGAGGCGACGACATCGGTGACGATCGCGCTGCGCGAGATGTCGGCGGAGAGACGCGCGGAGGTGGTGGCGTCGGCGTTGCGCGCGGACGACGCGTTGCGCGAGGCGGTGTGGTCGTCGCTCGCCGACTGCGGGACGATGGGTCGATTGTTCGAACGCGCGGATGCGAACGAGGATGGGGTTTTGGATAAAAAAGAGTTTTTGATGGCCCTGGGTGGACGGGAGGGCGAGGCGGGCGGTGCGTCTGCGAGCGCGTCGGCGACGACGATGGAACAGTTGCGCGCCGTCGCATTGAGTCAGGCGGTGCCGTTTGTCGGTTTCGGATTGTGCGATAACGCGGTGATGATCACCGCCGGAGAGAGCATAGAGACCGCGCTCGGCGTTGGGTTAGGGCTGAGCACGATGGCTGCGGCGGGGTTCGGGAACACGGTGAGCGACGTCGTCGGTATAGGCTTGAGCTCGAAAATAGAAAGCTTTGCCGAACGTCTCGGTTTCCAAGCGCCCAGTCTCACGCGCGCGCAGCGCATGTCCACCGCCGTTCGTTGGGCGCGCGTCGCCGGCGCCACCTCGGGCGTGACGTTAGGATGTTCACTCGGCATGTTTCCGCTCGCGCTGGGATGGTGAGCTTTGTAGAACGATGTAAACGTTTCATCTTTGTGTCAAAAATACATCATCGCGCGCGCGTCAGACTAATCGCCGCCACCGTGGGCGTGATCGCGGGACTCGGAAGTGCGGTGAAACTCATGGATGCCGTGTCGTACTTGAGCGCGGCGACGATTTCGCTCGATAGGAGATACGACGGACCGGCGCCGTAAATCTTCTTGAGCGTCGTGTTTTCCACCACCGCGTACACGCCGCGTAGTTTATACGGAGCGACGTCGGCTGAACCCTTCAACAGAATCACCACGGATGGAAACTCGCACGCGTCGATCGCGCGCACCGCGTCCACGTACGGCTCGCGATCCGGCGGTCCGACCAAGACGCGAAGCGCGTTGCGAATGACTCGCTTGTTCGACGGCGACGTCGGCGGACGATAGCACGACGCCACGCCCGCATCGCTTCGACGTCGTTCGGGCGACGACGGCATCGTCGAGGTTAATCGCCCACGTCTCTGCGCCGCGCGCTGGAGGTTGAATCCGTCGTCGTCAGCGGCGCCCATCCAAGATACGGAGAACGGCTTCGTCGGCGGCGAGCGAGATCGAGACGTTGACGGCGACGGCGACTCCGCGCGACGCATTCCCGGAAACCACGTCGGTGTGCGACCCGTCGTCTTCGGTTCGTCGAACACGACGTCCCAACTCGCCGGTTTCTGTCTCTGCGTCGGCGATTGCGATCGCCACAATCGAAGCGTCTTCGGCACCGGCGGCGGCGTTCGGGTCAGCGTCTTCTTCGCCGGCGTCCCGTGAGACGACCCCTCCGACGGCGACCGAAACGATTCCGACGCGTCAATATCGTTCACATCTAATTCACGCAAAATGTCCGACGCGCGAACAAACCGCACCGGCGATCCCTCGCGTTCGACGTCGCTCTCTCTCTCTCTCGCCGGCGACGGCGATGCCAACTCTCGCCAATCCTCCGTCTCGTCCGTCTCGTCCACCTCCTCCACCCAATCGCGCTCGTCGTCGTCGTCCCACCCATCATCCTCACCGTCGAACGCGTCCTCCTCCGCGGCGTCGAACGTATCGATCAAATCTCGTCCCTCTCCCTCGGCGTCTTTGCCTTTGGCGTCGTCTCGACTCGCCGGCGGCGTCTCCTCTCGTCTCTCCCGCTCCAGCGTGAACTCCGCCACGCGTCGACGAAGCGATTCAGCGTATACTTCACGAAGCACGCGCATCGTTCCTCGCGCGTCCCGCTCGCGCAGCGCGCGCACGTCGTCGCGCGCGCCGGCATCTCGCAGCTGTCCAGACAACTTTTGAATGAAATCACCCTGGCCGTCCTCAGCCGCCTCCTCCTCGCGCGTCGACGATCGCGCGAGCGCGCGATACATCATCTCACCATCGTACAGATCGCTCGCGTCCGTCGCGCGACGATCGACGCCGCTCGCGGCGTTGAGCCACGCGAAGAGGGCGTCGCTCGCCATCAAATTCTTTCGCGCGCGCCACTCTGACGCGTTCATGTCGGCGTGCGCGCGCGTCGCGCCTCCGCGACCGATTCGCGCCCCCGCGCGACGCCCGACGATACTCTCTCGCGCGTCGTCGTCGTCGTCGTCGTCGTCGTCGTCGTCGACCGAACCCTCGACGACGGCGACGGTGGAGGTGGCGCTCAAGGAGTGGGCTATCGTCGTCGACGCGCTTCGACGCGGTGAACAGATCGCCATCGCGCGCAAGGGCGGCGTCGCCGACGCGAAGGGTGCCTTCACGCCGCGTCGGGGCGTCTTCGCGCTGTTTCCGACGAATCATCACGCCGACGTGTCCGCGTGGAAGGGCGCGGCGGAGACGCGCGCGCCGAATATGAAAAACGGCGAGTCGGTGCCGCTGCGCGTCGTCGCCGAGGCGTCCGCCGCGTGGCGCGTGCAAGGTGATCGATCGAGAGATGCGCTCGCGATGTTGTCGAGACGTAGCGGTTGGCCGGAGGATGTGTTCGCGAAGCGGGCGAATTGGAGGGCGGACGCGCCGTTGACGATTATGTTTCTGCGCGCGTACGAGACGGCGGAGACGGCGACGCTCGAACCGGATGAGGCGAGGTACGGTGGGTGCAAATCTTGGGTCGCGATCGACGCGTGGCGTCCGAGGATGACGCCGGTGGTGTCGGACGAGGAGTACGCGACGATATCGGCGTCCATCGAGGCGGAGTTGCGCGCGCTGGGCGCGGAGGAGTGGCAAATGTAACGTGTAAACATGTAAGTAAACGCGCACTGTACATACGTGTGTGTGTGTGTGTGTGTGTGTGTGTGTGTGTGTGTGTGTGTGTGTGTGTGTGTGTGTGCGTGTCCCAATTAATCCAGGCTATCAATATCGTCTACTACTGTATGTGTGCGCTTTGTTTGTTCTTCTCGTTTATCGGAATTCATCCTCGAGCGCGCGGAACGCTGCGATGATTTCCTCCTCGAGCTCGTTGAAGCGTCGGCGAATGGCGTCCTCGCCGTCCGCCGGATCTTCAAACTTCATGCTCGCGATTCGGTACATCAGTTCGCTCATACGCGCGCGAATGACGTTGAAGGTAATCTTCGGTCCATCGCTCGTGGTGGCCGCGCGCTCGACCGCCGCCGTCGCGAGCGTGTGGAATCGAATCATGTTTCTCAACATGCCGATGGATTTATAAAACGGACAATACTTGTCGTAGTCGGTGAAGGAGTTTTGTTGTAAAAAGTCCTCCTTGAGAAATTTGGCCGTCTCCAGCGTCACTTTGTCCGTCTCGGCGAGGGAATCCTTACCGACGAGCTGGACGATTTCGTTGAGTTCGTCCTCTTTCTGTAACACTTCTCGCGCGACGATGCGAAGCTGCACGAATTCCGGATCCGTTTTATCGTAAAATGGTTCGAGCGCGTTTTGATACTTGGAGTACGAAATCAACCAGTTCACCGAAGGGAAGTGCTTGCGCTGGGCAAGCTTCTTATCGAGACCCCAGAACACTTGCACGATACCGAGCGTCGCGGAGGTGACTGGATCGGAGAAATCCCCGCCCGGTGGCGACACGGCGCCGACGACGGTGACGGAACCTTCTCTGTTAGGCGACCCGAGGCATCGCACGCGACCGGCACGTTCGTAAAAAGACGCGAGTCTCGCGCCGAGGTACGCCGGGTATCCGCTGTCCGCGGGCATCTCCGCGAGACGACCGGAGATCTCGCGCAGGGCTTCGGCCCAGCGAGACGTGGAATCCGCCATCATGGAAAAGTTGTACCCTTGATCTCGAAAGTATTCGGCGAGCGTGATGCCCGTGTAGATGGACGCCTCTCGCGCGGCGACGGGCATGTTGGACGTGTTCGCCACCAACGTCGTGCGCTTCATGATGGACTCCTCCCGTCCGTCCGGCGTCGTCATCGTGAGCTCTGGGAAATCGTACAAAACCTCCGCCATCTCGTTGCCTCGCTCGCCGCACCCGACGTAGATGATGCCGTCCGAGTTGGAATACTTGGACAACGCCTGGGAAATCACAGTCTTCCCACACCCGAACGCTCCCGGAATCGCGCACGTCCCGCCTCGCACGCTCGGAAACATGACGTCCAACACGCGCTGTCCCGTCAACAACGGATGATCTGCTATCAATTTCTCCGCCACCGGTCTCGGCGCGCGCACCGGCCACTGTTGCTTCATCGAGTACTCCTTGACGACGCCGCCGAACTCAATCTCGATCACTTTTTCGTTGATGTCGTAGTCCCCATCCGGCGCCACGTACGTCACCTTCCCCTTGGCGTTCGGCGGAATCATGATTCGATGTTCAATCAACGAGTTCTCTTGCACGACGCCGAAGACGTCCCCGCCGCTCACGTGATCTCCCACGCGCACCCCGCTCGCGCTCGACGCGAACCCCCACCGCTTCGTCTCATCCAACGCCGGCACGTTCACCCCTCTCGGTATGAAACAATCACCACACATGTTCGCGATCGTCGTCAACGGTCGCTGAATACCATCGAATATATTCTCCAACGCCCCCGGTCCGAGGTCCACGCTCAGCGGTTGCGCCGTGCGCTGCACCGGGTCCCCCACCGCGAGACCGCTCGTCTCTTCGTAACACTGAATCGTCGCCGTGTCGCGCTCGAGACGGATGATCTCACCGATCAAGTTCTCCGCGCCGACGCGGACGAGTTCGTACATGGCGGCGCCGTACATGTTATCGGCGACGACGACGGGACCGGAAACCTTTTTCACCGTCCCGTAGGCGGACTCGGGACGTTCGGCGTCGCGCATGGCGCTCGACGGTCGTCGGTCGAGCGTTCGAGGCGGTCGTTCGTTCGTTCGCGTTCGTTCGAGCGCGCGTGACGTCCACCGCGACGACGCGCGACGCGACGGGGTGTGCGGCACGATCAGAGAATCTGGATCATCACTCACTCATCGTAATCGCCGCCGAAACGCCGACGAAGGCACAAAGGAGGGACCCGAGGCGTGAAGGAGGGGTGATGCTACGGTGTGCGTGCGTGTGATATAAACAGACAAAGAATGTAGGATGACGCTACGCGCGCACGCGTCGCGCGGAGGCAAAGACTGGACGAAGATCGTCGTCGGCGTCGTCGTCCGCGCCGCACTCGGAATCCGATAACGCTCTCGGCGCCGTCGTCGGTCCATCGATGACGTGCGGTTTCTTCGTCGATCGGAACACGGGCTCGACGTCGGCGGTGCCACCGGTGTCGGAGTCGGAGGAATCGCTGAGCGGGACGATGGGTCGATTTCGTCTCGCCTCGGTGTCGCGGCGACGCTTGGCGGCGCGACTCTTCGCCTGCGCCTTGGTTTTCGCGGCGTGGCACACGACGCAGAGCGTTTGCGCGTTATCGACGGTGCACACGCCGCCGCCCTCGTACACGGCGATTTTGTGGTCGCACTCCCACGCGCGTCCGCCCGACGGTTTCTCGGCGAGACGGTTGAGTAAGACTTTGCTGCCGCGCTGGCCGAACGCGGGCGCCATTCGTAAAATCTCCGCCACGCGTTTGCTGCGTTTTCTGTGCACGCGGACGGCTCGGACGAGGGCATCGCAGTCGAGTCCGCACTTAACGCACACGCCGCGTTCACGCTCGTAGAGCGCGCGTCGAAGCGCGGAGGCGCTCATGCCTTGATCGTACGCTCGGAGACACGTCTCACTGCAAAACAAATCGACGCGGCGCAAGACGTCGGCGGTGATTGGATTCAATTCCTTCACGCAGTGCACGCACAACACCGTGCGTGCGGTGCTCCCTTTGGTAAATCGACACGGAATGCGCATCTCGTACTCTCTCCGTCCTCTCGACACGTCCGTGACCACCATCGTGCGCCACTCGGCGTCCTTTGGCAGCGTCGCCAGCGTGCCGTGACGCGTCGTCGATCCCGTCTCCGCGACGGCAACCTTCGAGTTTAACGCCTCCGCGAGACCGTACAGTTCGTGCCCGCGCGACGGTTGCTGCCGCGCGAGGATCGCGTTACGATCCCTCGCCACCATCGCACGCCAGGTGTTTGAAAAAGCCACCGCGGCGTCGAACGCGACCGCGTCGCTTGCCAACGGTTCGGGCAATTCTTTACGATACTTGCTCGATTGCGCCGCTCTCGTCAACTGCGCGCGACTGACGCTCGCGCGCATCGGTTCGCTCCCGTCCTCTTTCGCGTGTAAATGCATTCGCCCGCTCGTCGCGCTCACTTCAAACCACAAAGGATAATCCTCCGTCGCGCCGCCCGTTCGCCGCGCCGAGGGCGAAATCGTCAGACGCGTCTCGATCTCCGAACGCTGCGTCGATCCCTCCACCGCGCGCGTCTCCGGCCCACGCCTCGTCGTCGGTTCTAGTTGATCCTGCGTTCCGTAAGCCTGCACGTTCAAACCGACGCGCGAATCGTCCCCATCCAACGCCTCGCGACACACGTCGAGTTGACTCCCCAATCGCGTCCATCGATCCTCGTCGTAGGCGCATGCGCCGCCCCTGGCGCACATAAAGTACACATTCACCCCACCATCGTTCCCTCGACGATGCGCGCGATCCTCCGCCTGTTCCAACAGCGACGCGTCGTCGGGAAGTTCGGCGAAGACGACGACGGAGGCGGTGGAGAAATCCAACCCCGTGCCCGCGGCTTTGACGGAGAGCAACGCCACGCGCACGCCGACGACGCCTCGATCGTCGAGCGCCGCGCCCTCTCGAAATTGATCCACAAACAGTTTCCGTTCGTCCGAAGGCGTGGAACCATCGATTCGAACGTACGATCCTCGTCGCTGGTTTCGGAGTTTCACGCACACGTCGCGCTCGAGGGCGTCCAAGACAGCCTGATGATGCGCGAAGATGAGCAATTGCATCGAGTCGTCTTTGAGCGCGCCGCTCTCCAACCACTCAATGATTGGGGTGATCTTGAGCATACCCACGAGTTGAGCCACGCTCACGCGTTTTCCACGCTCGAGTTGACCGACTTTTTGATTCAACACGTACTCGACGTCGCCGTTCTCTTCATCCTCTTCTAAAATGTTTCCGTCGGCGTCTTCGGCGTCTTCGGCGTCTCCGTACTCTAAATCGTCGCGCGGCGCGCGCGCAACTTTGGCAATCTTTGCCCAAATTTTCGCCCCTCCCACGCGCTCGATGGCGGCCGTGATGTCCACCGGAATCAACTGTCGACGCTTCGGCGGTAAATCACCCATGACGTCGCGCTTCAATCGTCGAATCATCGTCGTGTGCGTGAGCAGCGCGCGAAGTTCAAACAATCTCGATCCACTCGACACGTCCACTCGACCGCGTTCATCGCGTTGCGCGCCGCAGTATTGCTCGGCAAAGTCCCACTTATCGCGTCCGAGCATCCCCGGTCGCAACGCGTCCACTTGATAGTACATGTCAAAGGGTTTCGTGAGCGACGGCGTCCCCGTGGTGAGCACGGCGTATTCGGCGCGTCGAATCAATCGCCACGCCGCCGTCGTCATCTTGGTTTCCTCTTTCCCGTGACTCTTACTCACGTGCATCGTGTGACTCTCGTCTGCGATGACGCATCCCCACTTGACGTCGAGAAATTCATCCAATAACGGCGCCAACATGTGATACGACGTGACGACGACGCGTCTCTCGCGCGGCGTCGTCCGTTTCGACTTTGACTCGAGCCGCGTCTCCTCGGCGAGCGTCTCCAATAAAAATTTATCGTGCGAACCGAAAATCACCCGCACTTGTCGAGGCGTGAGATCCACCAACCACCGCTCGAGCTCATCCGCCCACACGAATCGCATCGACGCCGGCACGACGCACAACAGAGGCCCCGCGTCTCGATAGGCGTCCGCCGCGGCGATGGCTTGCAGCGTCTTCCCGACGCCCATCTGATCCGCGATCAACGCGCGTCCTCGCCGCTCGAGCACGAATTTCACCCCTCGCACCTGAAACGGGTACAAAGCCTCGCGAATGTTCGCGCCGATCGTCGCGTATCGCGCCTCGACGTCCTCCTCCGTCGTCTCTCCGTCGTCGCCGTCGCCGCCGCCGCGTCTCGCGCGAAATCCCGGCGCGCAACTCAAATGTTCAATCGTCGTCACCGGCGGTACCCCACGCTTATGACTTCGACTCGATCCGACGCCTCGCACCGTCTCGAACGCATCCATTGCGCACAGGGCGACGTAGACATCCTTTAATCGCGAGAGAGGCACGTCCCAACACGCCCCCGCTTCGTCCTCCGTCGGCGTCGCGCACCACTTTGAGAATTCAAATCCCGGCACGGTGGCCAACTTCCCGGCGAATCCCGCGCGCAGACGCTCGTACGAGCACGACAACCGCGCCGTGGTGTCGGAGACGATGTCGATCCAGACGTGCGGACGCGCGCGCGGTGGTCTCGACGGGTGAAACATCGTCGTCACATTCGCGTTCGTCGTCGCGTTCGTCGTCGTCGTCGCGGCATCGCTGGACGAGCGACGCGCGGCGACGACGGCGTCGACGTCGATCGAGGCGAACGCGTCCTCGTCCTCGTCGTCGAAGGCGAGCGACATACCGCCGCGACGCGTCCGCGCGCGACGCGAGGACGACGATGAGGATGCGTTTGAAATCGTGAGGCGTCTCGGCGACGGCGCCGCCGAATGCGGGCACCCCCTCGCGCGATGACGATTTCTCGTCCGATGAGGCGTGGGATGTGATGATACGTGATGATACAGCGTTACAAAGCTAACGTTTGAAACGAGACGCGAGCGCGAACGCGCCGGCGCCGCGTTCGTCGGCGGGTGGAAGGGCGAGAATGCGGTCGACGACGCGTCTCGCGCGCGAAGAGACGTCGGCGGCCTCGGCCGCGGTGCATTCGTCGCGCCATTCGGAGGCGATGGCGGTGAGATCGCGCAATTCTGGACGTGGACACACGTCTCGAACGTCTTCGTAATCGATCAAGGCGAAACTAGCGTCGGATTCGTCTGGGGTTTCTCGAGGAAGGGGTCGTCGACAGACGGGACACGTCATGGAGACGCGCAACCACCGCACGTGACACTCCTCGCAAAACGCGTGTCCGCAATCGACGACGACTTGGAGTTTATTATCCATGCATATCGAACACTCCGAGAGTTCCTCCGGCGCGTTCGCGGTCGCGGCCGAGGAGGAGGCACCGGCGTCGGACGCTCGGCGTTCGGCGTCGAAATCCACCGCCAACTGTTGAATCGCCGGTTTTAAATGACTGTAGAATTGTTCGAACGTCGCTCGACGCACGACGTGCACCATCTCGAATCCATCGTCGGAATCATCGTCGGAGTCACATCCGTCGCCGTCGTCTCGCGAGCGAGCCGCCGTCGCGCCGTCGTCGCGTCTGATCTCGCCGTCTTCCTCTTCGTCGTCGTCGTCTCGCGAGCGCGCGTCCTCCGCCGCCACGTACCCATACGCCGCTCGTCTCCATCCCCCCGACCGTCGACCCCTCGCGCTCGACGTCGACGTCGTCGACACCACCTCGAAATCGATCCCACACTCCGCGCCGAGCGCGCGCGCCCACGCGGGCGCCCAACTCGTCAACGCGCTCGCGGCGTCGGCGTACCGAAGCGACACGCGCCACCGCGTCCCGGGTCTCGGCGCGAGTCCACACGACTCCGCGAGCGTCGCGAGCGCGGCGTTGACGTTGCCGAGGTCGGCGAGCGCGCGCTCGACGGAATCGATCGGACGTCGCGGACGCGCCGAGGCGACGAGACGACGGGAGGCGCGACGAAGACGACGCTCGAGCACGTCGAATTCACCGGCGATTCGCGCGCCGTAGCGGTCGTACACGGCGCGCGCGACGACGAAACCGTAGACGACGAAGACTGGGTTGATGGACATGGTCGCTCGGAGCGCGCGCGCGACGCGCGATGCGCGGTGCGGTGTGGGAACGAACCGAGGCGAACGCGAACACTTCAGAAAATGGCGCGCGCGTGTTCCGCCGCGCTCGCGCGCGCGGACGTCCGTCGCGTCGGCGATGCGACGAAGACGCGCGATTCGAGACGTGTGGTGGCGACGCGCGCGACCAGCGGCGGCGACGCGTCGTCGTCGTCGTCCTCGAGTGGGTGTTGGGAAGAGCTCGAACAGATTTATCTGTGCGTCTTTGATTTGGACGACCCGGAGCGCGAGGCCATCTACACGACGTCTAGACGCGACGGTGATCACGCGGTGAACGCGTTCGTGTGTTTCGAGACGCTTGAGGACGCGCTTCGAGCGGCGATGGCGATCAGCGAGGTGGCGCGGGACATGCCCGCGGTGGATTCGGCGCCGCCGGCGGCGTTGACGCTGCTCTCGATGAGCGCCGGGTACGACGTCGAGTTCGTCCCTCGAGGCGCCCCGTTCGAGGTCCCGTCCACCATCATCGACGAGACGACCACCATCGGACGGGACGATTTAGCGGTGAGCGCGGACGATTTGGCGGCGTATTTATCCGGAGGAGGACGCGCTTCGAGCGCCGACGACGAATCGGTCGAAGACGACGAGAAATCTCTTCGTTCCGCGCGCGCGGAGGCGGCGATGGCGATGCGGAACGCGCTTCGAGCGCCGGTGAGACGGGTCCGCGACGCGACGGCGAGCAGCGCGCGCGCTCCCGTCGCCGGCGCCAGGACGTACATCTTTGGCGCCAAGTCCGCCGTTGCCGCCATCCTCGCCGCCGCGCGCGCGAAATCCGTGGGCGAGGACCGAGGGGCGTAGTCGCACGCGTGTAATAATAGTTTCGTTCGTTCGTTTGCATGCGTCGCGCGCGCGTCGATCGTCTCGAGTCTCGTGCTCGTAAATAATCTATCACTCTTCGGCCCGACCGAAGAACGCGACGCGCCACCGTCCCTCGGGCTCGCGCGAGACGCGCGCGGAGACGCTCGCGCGCGCGTCGTTCACCATGCGTCGTCATCGCGCGCGCGCGTCCTCTCTCGCGCGCGTCCCGACGTCGATCGCGTTGGGGCTCATCTTGGCGACCGTCTGCGCGATCGTCTCTCAGCCGACGCTCGTCCGCGCGCGTCTCCTTCCGCGTCGCGAAGTCGATGTCAACGATGCTGCATCTGCCGCTCCCGGCGCCGCCGCCGACGCGCGCGAGACGGACGTGCGACCGCTGACGTCGTCGGGTGTTGCGGCACTGGCGCGCGCCGTCGTCGGCGAACCGGGACGCGAGACCGCCGCGGAGGCGCTCCTGGTGGAATTCTTCATGCCGTGGTGCGGGCACTGTCAACACTTCAAACCCGAGTACGCGGCGGCGGCGGCCGCGGTGGCGTCGAGGGTGGCGACGTACGCGGTGGATTGCACCAAGGAGGGAAAGCTGTGCGCGTCATTCGGCGCCAAATCGTTTCCGACGGTGATGCTCGGACTTCCGAGCGCGTTCGCGGCGCGAGACATGGATAAATTAAAGACGTTTAAGAGTAAGCGGTACATCGCGGGAGAGGTGGTAAAGTGGGTGGACGAGGAGTTAGGATCGTCGTTCGCGAAGACCGGCGCGGGGGCTCGCGCGGTCGACGCCGAGCGAAGAGACGACGAGAAGAGACTCATCTCTCGCGGTCGACGCGAACAAGCGCCCGAGTCGGAGAACGATGTTGTCACTAGTATTGTGCAATCCGCCAATGTCGCGGATTTAGAGCGCGCGACGGTCGAGATGTACGCGCAGATGACGTCTGAGGCGGTGTTCGTGTCGTCGCCCAACGCTCGCCGCGCCTTCGTTGCGTTTTTACGTCTGATGAGCGAGACACATCCGCTCGAGACGTGTTATCGAGGGTTGACGAATGTGCTCCACAGAATGGACGATATCTGGCCTCTGGATGGTAAGAATACCACGGGTGAGATTCGCGCGTCGCTCACGCTGGGCATTCGCGTGTGCGGCGCGTCTCGAGGCGTAGACGTCACCATCGTTCCGCGGTGGGTGGATTGCGCGGCGAGCGTGGAGGGATTACGCGGGTACACGTGCGGTGTGTGGATGCTTTTGCACGCCATGTCGGTGCGCGTGCCCGCGTCTCAACTGTCGAACGAAGACTTCATCAACGCAGTGCGAGGATGGGTCGAGTATTTTTTTCCGTGCGCCGAGTGTCGCCAACACTTTTTAGGAATGATTGACGGCGAGGAGAATGGTTTCAAAGAGTACGAAACGAGAGCAGACGGCTCGGCGATGTGGTTGTGGCGCGCGCACAACGTCGTTAACGCGCGTCTCGCCGAAGAAGAAACAGCGCCGACGGGGAGCGTGCAGACGGGGAGCGTGTTGGCGAAACACGATCCTAAGCATCCGAAGATTCAGTTCCCGTCGCGCTCGACGTGTCCGTTGTGTTACGAGAGCGCGGGTGTCGGCGAAGATTCATGGGATGAATCGCACGTCTCGCAGTTCTTGACGACGCATTATCTCGGCGAAGGCGAACGTCGCGCACTCGATTTGACCGCGGCGACGAAAAACGCCGAGTTTCTCATGCCCTTCGCCGACGCATCGAGCAGTCGGTTCGAGGCTCTGTCGCACCTGCGCAAGGCTTTGAATTCCGGTGAAGAGTCGCTCTCTGTGTACGACGTGTTTTGGATGAGCACGCGATTTTTCATCATGTTTTCATTGATTCTCTTCATGGCGGTGAAATCGGGCGCCATGAGTCTGTTTCGAGAGAATCCGCACCGTCGCCCCAAACCCACGCGTTCGCCGAGAGCCGTGATCCACCACGCGTTCAACCCCAAGAACGCGTGAGCGCGACGCGCCTCGTCTGTACCATTAAGAAGGAAGACCTGTGGACGCCGAGTAGGCTGCATTTATTTTCTGGTCCGTCTCTCGCGCGATTGTAAATGTCAAATTGCTTTGCCAATGTTTGAACGTCTACTAGAATTACAACACACCGCGACCGCGTTTCATCTCGCTCTGAAAATCTGCCGACACCACGTCGATCGATTTACACGCCTCCGCGATGACTGTCGGCTTATTCATCTCGACGACGTTTCCGCACATCACCATCTCCTCCAGTATGCAATACACCTTGTCCAGATGCATCATGATGTCCAACTCGCACACGTTTCCAAAGTGTTTATCCAGCGTCTCCACCACCGCGTGTATGAATTCCAACATACCCAATTCGTTCTCCTCTCCCACGGCGCCGACGACAAAGAAGAGCGACGCGTACCGCCTGTACATCACCTTGTACTCGCGATGCTCCACGAACGAGCACTCGTTCGCGCCTCTCGAGAGACACCGACGAACGATCTCCCCCTCAAGCTGTCGTCGCTCGCGCGCGTCGAGGTGCGAGTCGAAATACTGCGCTAATCGCGTCTGTCCCTGTTTGTTCACCATCAACAGAAATCTAATCATTCGAGGCATTCGTCAGTCGCGCGTCGTCGTCTTGCCGTCTCGCGTCGCGCGCGCGCCGTCATCGCACGCGTGCGTCAGTTCTCTCGCCTCTCCCCGCGCGACGCACCTGATGGTCATGACGCCGTTCGCCACGACGCGTCCCCGCGCGCGCCACAGTGCCGGGTCGCGTCAGTCGGGAGCACGATGTCGGCGGACGTCGCCAGCGCGCGTGACCGATCGGCGTCCGCGGAAACGACGACGACGACGACGACGATGGCGACGTCCTCGTTCGCCTCGAGCGAGCGCACCGCCGTGCGCGTGCACGTGTACGACCTCAACGACGGGTACAACGACTACGCCTATCACCTCGGGCTCGGCATCCATCACTCCGCGGTCGAGGTGTACGGCCGAGAGTACGCGTTCGGGTACCACGACGAGGCGACGGTGACGGGCGTGTTTGACATTCGTCCGCGGAGCGCGCCGCCGCCGGCCAAGTTTCGAGAGACGATCGAGTTCGGGGAGATCGCGTCGTCGAGGGACGAGGTGGAGGAAAAGTTGAGCGCGCTGCGGAAAAAGTTTACGGGACCGTCGTATGATTTATTAAAGAGGAATTGCAACACGTTTACCGAGGAATTCGTCAAGGCGCTGACGGGGAGAGAGGTACCGGGGTACGTGAATCGATTGGCGACGCTCGGGTCGGTGGCGCACGATTTCGCGCCGTGTCTGTTGCCGAGAAGCGTGGTGGGAGACGTGCGGACGCTTCCGGCGTCGCAGGCGGAGAACGGGGACGGAGAGAGCGCACAGGAGGATGAGGGATCCGGTTCGGACGATGCGGAGCAGGTGCAGTTGTTGGCGGTTCCGGTGGAGGAGATGAAGTGATGTGAATTGAATACACTCGCGGCGTTGTAATAGTGCTACACTCGCGACGTTAGGATTTCGCGCACGCGTCCTCGACCCCCTCGGCATCGACGACGTCGGCGTCAGCGGTGGCGGGGTCTACGGTATCACCGACGACTTCTTCGCCGTCATCGTCGTCGTCGTCGTCGTTGAACGCATCGAACGTCGTCTTTGGAAGATACGTCATCTCGCTCACCGCGCAGTCGTACGTCATGTTGGCTTCGAACGCGAAGGCGTGCATCATGAGCCCCATGACGTTCGTTACCGCCTTACTGACGCACTTCCCAGCCTCGTCGTAATCTATCTTCGTCTTAAACTTGAGATCGACTGACTCGACGTCTTTCTCCGTGACGATGCTAAACTCGTCGAGGACCACGCAATAGGTGGCGCCAGTCCCGCGCGAAGCCTTGCCGATGGCGTCGTTCAAGCGTTCGATCATGTATCCAAAACGTCTCTTCAAAGTCGCATCGTCTGTACCTCTCGCGAGCGAGCCTATGCCGAAGCGAACCTGCATACTTTGATCCAAACCGTTCAATCGCTTGAAAAACTCTTGCACCGAGTTTACGATGGTGCGAACGCCATTCGGTCGACCCGTCGCGACTTGTAACCTCGCCGTCAAGTTGTGGGGACGTTCGGGAGCGCGCGCTAAACCCATTTGCCAAAGCAACGAGTGATAGTTGCAAAATTTGTTCGTCTTGTGCTTGCTTTGCTGTTCGTCCGCGTTGGACATCAGTTTGATGCGTGAGCGCGAGTGCCGTGCGCGCGCGAGCGCCGCTCGCATGGCAGCTCGCTTCGTGTGGTGCGTTCTTCGCAGCGAGCGCGGGAAGGCACCGCCGAGAGGGACGAACGGTTTCTCCTTTGCACCGCCTCTCGGAGCGTCGTACACATCCTTTGCGCGAATGTCCGGCTTGATGGGGAAAATGTGCGCCTCGGTCGTGAACATGTACGGATACGGGCCGCCGTCGACTATGTTTTCTCGGTCCAATGCGGCGTCAAAGAGCAAGTACAGATACTTGAGCGTCTCCGCTAAGAAGAAACTTTCCATCTTATCGTCCAGTTCCTGCGTGGAAACGTCACCCATGTGTGCGTAGCCACATTTCGTCTTCAATAAGCGCAGACTGGCGATGAAGTCGCGCCCGCATGAAATGTACGTCACGTCTCCAGTCGCCTTGTATAACAGGTAAGTGCTCTCGATGAGCTCCGGACGTAAGGGATACGGTTTTTGTCCAGGGATCGCCGCGCCGGTGCGAACGTCGAAGCCTTCTGGAGTGAAACCGTAATGCTTCCACACTTGGAAAAACGCGTCGTGTGTCGTCGCCGCCGTTTCGATGTCTCCGTACATGGCTTGCAAACCGGGCCAAAACGAGACCAACGAATCGTAGCGAGAGCTGATGATTTGACCTGTCATCATGCCCGCCTCGACGTACCACGGGGCTATTCGCACGTGCGCTTCCACGGCGGTGTATGCTTCTTCAAAAATTTCCAAGTGTCGCTCGCTTCCGAAGAGCATGTATGATTTGAGCAAATATTCATAAAACGAATCCACGCCAGCGCCGACGCTGCTCTCGGCCTGCGTCCACTCCCCAGTCTGGACGTTTATATGCGTACCGACTAAATTTAATTCGCTTCTTCGGCTCCACAATCCTTCGAGAGCCTTCTCCGCCGCGCGTCGGAACCTTTGATCCCCCGTCAAATCGCTCAACATGCCAAACTCTAATATCATCGTTCCTCCCGCCGCCGTGCTCGAGATCGGCGTTTCATCCGGGATCACACCGCGAAGCAGATTGATGGCGCCGTATGGCACTCCCGTGGGCGTGTCGAACGCGGGTAAAAACGCCTCTCCTAAATCTAACGCCAACTCCAACAGTTCGCCCTCGTACCAGTCGATGGCGAACCCCGTCTTCGGATCGCTCGCCAACAGATGTGCGCTCAGCAACCCACCTAAAATCCGAATGTTTGTCTCGAACACGCTCACGTGCGCGTCTACATCCACGCGCACGTGATCGATGACTAATCGCACGCCTCGCTCGAACATCGTCTTGTTTCCCAGCACCGCGACGGTGTCCAACGCGTCCACGAGCGTGAGTCCCATCCCCTGTCCCTCGCCCCCGTTCGCCATCGTGTTCTGACTCTCGCACGACATGGGTTTAATCTCGTCCGCCGGGAACGCGCGGTCGAGGTAAATCTCCATCGTCTCCTCGAACATGTCGCGCACTTCGTCCCTGAGCTCGCGGATTTCTTGTCGAGAGAGACTCGCGGGCGTGGCGCCGACGACGCCGCGCGCGACGGCGACGAACGCGAAAATGACGGCGAACGCGCTCGCCGACGTCATCATGCGGACGCCGGCGCGTCGCGCGCGCATGGCGACAAGCGACGGCCGCGAAGTAAAGTTTCCCTATGGGCCGAGCGCTCTTGGATGGAGCGTTCAGGACGCGTCGAGCAGAATGCGCGCTCGCCGTCGATATAAAGCGCAAAGGAGCGACAAAGAGCTGTGTATGAGACTAATGTGAGTGTTTACGTTACATCCACGATTTGACGGAATCTTTCGCGAAGTATGCGTCGATCAAGTCGTCGGTTCGGTCTCGTTTATCCGCGCCGCTGCGCTTTTGCTTCTTTTGAGACTCGGAGCGTTCAGCCTCGCGACGCTCTTGTTTGCGATCGCGCATCTGGGCTTCGGCGGCGCGTTGACGAATCTTCGAGGCTGGGTTCGATTCGTCCGGGTTCGAGCGCTGCTTTTGGGGTTTCTTCGAAGGTTTACCCTGGTCGGCGTCTCGCTTTTGCGTCTTGGCGGATTTGTCGGCGCCGTCTTCGCTGCGCGCGCGCTTCTGCGAGGGTCCATCCGATTTTTGCGCACCCTTCTGTTTTTCCTTCTTCTCTTTGGCGGCGACGCGTTTGGCGGCTTGTTCCGCACCTCGAGGCTTTTCTTCATCCTTGGATTGCTTCTTGTGTCGCTCGTCTCGATGCTTTGCCTTGAGTTCGAGTTTACGAACCGCTCGCGCGTCTTCGATGGAAAACTCGACGATCGGTCGTCTCGCTCTCGAGAACGCCTCTGGATTATTGTTCAACGCGCGCAACGCCGTGAGGGCGTGCTCGTGCTCGGTAAACTCGACGAAACCCATGCCCTTACTCTTCGGCTTGCCGTTTTCGTCCATCCTATCCTTATCGTACAGAAGCTTGGCGTGTAAAACTTTCGGCTCGGCTTGCGTCGCGCGTTGCTTGACGGCGTCGATGAACATTCGCTTTAACGTCTTTGAATCAATCTCCGGTGGAATGTTCCGCACGGACAATCGCGTTCGAGAGACGAAATAGTTTGGATTCTTCAACTTGATTTGTCGCTCTTCGTTGGATCGTCGCCGCTTCTCGATGTCGCTCTTGCTCACTCCATCCGCTGCCGCCGACGCCTCGTGGATGTCACCCTCTTGCGCTAAGTAAATGTTTCTGTTATCTCGATGCTTGTTCGCGTTGCGATACTTCGAACCTTGACGAGCCATCATGTCCGCCGCCTCGGCTTTCGACAACGCGAGCGCAGCTGTCACCGGTCGTCCCGCGACGAAAATCCCTGCGCTCTCGCTCTTACTCGCCTCGACCGCCGCGTTCGCAGAATCCGGATTCGTGAAGTCAACGAACGCGTTTCCGGTGTGCTTACCGGTGACTTTATCCTTGACGACTCTGCAACTCTTCACTTTGCCGTACTTCATCATCTTTTCCTTGAGTTGCTGCCACGTCGCCTCGAGAGGCAGGTTGCGAACGAAGACGCACGCGTTCTCCTGAACATCGTTCGATGCGGCGTCGACACCCTTACGACCTTGCCAAGCGGGTTCGCCTCGGTTATCGCGCTTCGGTTTCGCGTCCTCGTTCGTCTTCTTCGCGTCCACGGGTTTACGATTCGTCTTCGGTGCGGGTTCGGCGTCCGCCATCACCTTGCCGAGCATGCGAGACATCAAACTCTTTTCCCGCGCGTCCTCGTCCTCGCTCTCACCGTCGTCGCTCGATGAAGACCCAGACTCATCGTCATCGCTTCCATCGTCCCGATCGCTCGCATCGTCGTCGTCGTCGTCGTCGTCGTCTTTTCCCTCGTCGCCGGTGTCCGTCTTCGCCGGCGCGTTTTGTTCCTCTTGATACTTTGACTTTGACAACGCGATGTCCACGGCCACCTGTCGACCGGAGATGCTCACGCCGTTACATTCACTCACCGCCCTGTCGGCGTCTGCCTTGCACGTGTACGTGACGAACGCGAAACCTTTCGGTTTATTGTGGAAATCCGTCGGAACGTTAATGTCCCACACGAAACCGGCGGCGCTCAGCGCCTCTCGAATCGCCGCCTTGGTCGCCTTGAAGGATAAGTTTCGCACGATGACGCGCCACTGTTTCGGCTTTGACCCCTCACCCGCGAGCATGCGCGCCCACACCTTCTCCTCGGGCTCGTCGTTCTCGCCGTCCGCGCCGTCGTCATCCGTCGATTTCCCCTTTCGTCGGCGGCGGCTTTTGGATTTCGGCGCCTTGCCGTGCAGCACCTCCACCGCCTTACGCGCCGCATCCTCGTCCTTGTACACCGCCAACAGCGCGCCGCGCTTACAACCATCCTCACGAATCTTCGCCACTTTCATCACGTCTTCCGGACACGGTTCGGTGATGGATTCCACCGTTCCCGCCTCTCGCGCCAACGCCTTGGCGGCGTCGGCGTCGACGCCTTCGATTTCGCCCCCAAGTTTCAATCCCCCGATCACCACCGTGCGCTCCGCCGCGCCGTGTGCGAGCGCCCCACCGCCCGCGCTCTTCTTCGCGCGATTCGCGCTCTTCCTCGTCCCCTCCTCCGTCCGTTTCCGTCGTCTCTCCTCTTCGTCTCTCTTCTCCTCCTCTCGCCGCGGCGCGTCCTCGCCGTCCGCCTTCGGCGTCTTGTTCGATCGCTCCACCGGCGCTTTCCGCTTCGCCATCACCACCGCCACCTTCCTCGACCCGATCTCAATCTTCCCAGACATCCCACACGCGTCCTTCGCGTCCTCCGCGATGGCAAACTTGACGTATCCAAAGCCTCGATGCGTCGTCGATCCCTTTTCGCGCACCACCCAGCACTCCTTCACGGGACCGAATCGATCGCTAAACGCCATCTCCAACGTCTCGTCGTCGCAATCGTAGGGTAAATTTCGGACGAAACACATGACGTTCTCGCGCTCCGCGCGCGCGTCCGCGCCGTCGGCGCCCACGTCGGCGTCATCGAGCGCCATGCGCGTTCGATAACGACCGGCGGCGGCGGTCTCTCGTTCGAGCAATCAAATCGCGCGCACACCGTCCAACGTCGGCGCGCGCACCCGCGCGGTCGTCGCGCGAGACGACGACGATCGAGTCGCGTCGCGCGACGCTCGCCCGTCGTCCGCGCGGTCGTCGCGCGCGTCGCGAAATCGCATTCACAAGTCGCCCGCGTCTCGTGCTCGTCTCTCTCGAGCGTCTGGTCCATGTTCACGAATCAGGACTCTCCGTCGAGTCCCTCGTTTCGAGTCGAGCCCGCCCGTTCGGTCGTCACTCGACGACCGACGATCGTTCGATGAGCGCGACGGTGACGACGCGCACGCGCGCGATTCGTCTGTATAGGTGCGTCGAACGAAAGAATGAGACGCGGTCCCGCGTTGTCGCGCGTTTCATGACGATGCGTCGACGCGACGCGCGCGATGAGTGGCGCGACCGTGTGAGATACCCTAGAGCGATCGCGATGCGCTCGACGACGACCGACCGACCGACCGACCGACTGACGACGATGATCACGACGGGATGGGAACCAGGCACACGCTTCGCACGGTGTTGTCGTGGTGCGTCGATCGAAACATCTTTTACGATGAACGGGATCGCGTGCGCGCGGCGTTTGAATCCAACGCGGGGCTGAGAGACGCCGGGGCGATCGAGCGAGCGGTGGCGGAGGGCGAAAAGACGCTCGAGTCGTTCGCGCATCCGGACCCGTACATCATTCCGACCATGTACGGTGGGTCCAAGTACGCGAGAAATCCAGAGGTTCCGACGGGGGTGGGAATGGTGTTCGATTTCGGACGCGAACCGTACGCCAAATAGATAGAAGACGCTTTGTAACATGTACACGTAGCTCACGAAATACAGAGACGGAAGACGGCGCCGACGCGCGAGTCGCCTTGAATGAATGAATGAATGAATGAATGGCTAATGCATTGATCGCTACACGGACTATGCGCGTGACGTCACCGGACGCCGGCGTATCGCGAAAACTCGGTCGAACGCCAATCGAGCTGGCGAGACCGACCGAGCGCGCGCGCCTGGTCGCGTCTCGGTCCGAAAACTTTAATCTGTCGCACGTGCGTGTCGCGCCCGTTCTGATGATTCGCTAAGATGGCCACCTGGATGAAATACGCGCGAATGCACGACGAGTCGTCGGCGTCGCCCAGCGGCACGCGCACCCACCCGTTTGGACGTTCGAGCTCGACGCACCGCACCTCGCGGAGATCGTGACACGACGTCCCCGCGCGCACCGATACCAGACTCGGCGTGTAACTCTCATCCATCTTGTATTCGCACCAGAGCGCGATCTCCGACATCTCCGCCTTGTGTTGAAACTGCGCGCTGATCAAGTGCGGCTGCGCGCCGTCGCTCTGCCAAAACGTGCCCAAATCGTCGTCTCGCAACAGTTCCACCCCATTCCCAGGTTTCGCGCTCGCCACGCTCCACACCGCGAGATGCCCGATCTCTCGCTTCGCCCCGCGTCGTCCCGTCCCGTACGTCACCGCGAACTCATCGTCGTACTCCTCCTCCTCTTCGTCGTCCTCCGTCGTCTCCGTCACCCGCGGCGCCGCGCCGCGTCGTCCAGTCGTCCCGCCGCCTCGAACGCTCGCGCGTCCTCGCGGTCCCAAACGTCCAATTCGCGCCGTCTCGTCCTCATCGTCATCCACGTCGTCCTCACCGCCGCGATCGTCCATCGCGTCCGCGTCCGCGTCGCGTTCGTCCGCGCCTCGTCCGCCGATGTCCTCGTCCTCGTCGACGTCGTCGTCGTCGTCTTCGTCATCATCTCGTCGTCCATCACCCCCCGCGTCGCGTCGTCGCCGCCGCCGTCGTCCTCGAACCACCACCGCACCACCCCTGTCGTCGTCGCCCCCTTCCCCTTCCGTCGTCGTCCTAACCGCGCGCGTCGTCACCACCATCATCGCGCGCGCCGCGTACGCCGCCGACTCCGCGTCCGCCTCCTCCCCATCGCTCACGAGCGTCATCGCGACTCGACGTCGAGCGTACGCCCGACGAACGCTGACGTCAAGTCACGTCAAGTCACGTCGCGTCAAGTCGCGTCGCG
>Ga0255774_10000166_pt1 | contig 61168 bp, 54 predicted proteins | sample 101ome_17_FD_179972 | JGI IMG/M metagenome (GOLD analysis project Ga0255774, IMG submission 179972) | Coastal salt marsh microbial communities from the Groves Creek Marsh, Skidaway Island, Georgia - 101407AT metaG (version 2) | ecosystem: Environmental > Aquatic > Marine > Intertidal zone >... | reverse complement strand
GTATAGAAATGAATAAATCATAATAAAAAATTTAATGTTTTATTGAAATCTTTTCACATCTTTCAAATATTTCACTTTTCATAGTGTGATATTCGAAATAGTTACTACTATAATTTGTTAGAATCGTAAAAAATGAAGAAATGCTTATCGAATGATTCGATAGCCCATCACCAAAAATAGAAGTCCGAAGAGGAGACTGCTTAAGGTATATAAGGTATAGGGTACGTAGAGTTCCCGTTCTAATAGCGATAACCCTTCTTTTGAAAAAGTGCTAAAAGTGGTAAATCCTCCACATAAGCCTGTAAGTAAAAAGAGCTGGAATTGCCCTTGATCAGATTTATTAAAAAGACCACTGAATAAACCGAGCAATAAACATCCGATAAGATTAGCGGTAAAAGTTCCCCATTGAAAATGAGCTCCCTCCTTATTGAGTGCCAAAGAAAGTTGGTAGCGAAGCATACTACCGATTCCACCACCGAGAAAAACCCAAAAATATGGGAGTAGCATTTTCATCTTAAGGCGTATTTGAGGCCTGTAAGTAGTGCGATAAATACGATAAAGGCAACAAGCACCCAGAGTGATCCCTTGAATTGTTTGGTGTGTATCGCCTTGTCTTTTCTGTAGGAGATTGTTATAATGCTCACGAAGCCCACAAAGAAGAGCGCTGCAAAAATAAGTTGTCCAGTACTAAACATTAAATTATTTCATATCTCCATCCGTAAGGATCTTCAGCACGTCCTAATTGAATGTCGGTTAATGCCTTTTTAAGTAGTGGAGCATAAGGATTTTCTACCTCATCGATACTGTATTGAATGCCTTGATACCCAAAACTATTGATCTCACTTACTACGGCAGCGGTTCCTACACCGAATAACTCTTTTAATTCCCCTGTTTCAAAGCCTTTAATAAGCTCAGCTACGGCTACCGATCGCTCCTCTACTTCGATTCTCAAGTCTTTACATAAGGTAAGCATACTCTTTCGCGTGATACCATCAAGAATCGTATCTGAAGTAGGACTAGTGAATAATTTATCCCCTAGACGAACAAAAATATTCATGGTACCAGCTTCTTCGATATAACTGTGTGTGTTAGCGTCAGTCCATACAACTTGTTGATAGCCTTCTGCCTTAGCTAATTCGGTCGGATAGAATTGTCCTGCATAATTTCCTGCCGCTTTAGCATATCCAAATCCACCTGGAGCAGCTCTAGAAAAACGCTCCTCAATTTTAACCGCAATGGCACTTGAGAAGTAGGCAGATACCGGTGAACAAATAATAGCAAATCGATATTCTAATGAGGGGTTTGCCTTGATCGCGGCTTCGGTGGCAAATACATAAGGTCTTATATATAGTGAACTTCCTTCATCGGTAGGTATCCACGCCTTTTCTAATTTGATCAGTTCATTAAGGCTTTCTAAAAAGGCCTTCTCATCGATTTGTGGAATACACATGCGTTCACAAGAACGATTAAATCGCTTGATATTTTCAGAAGGTCTAAATAGGTAGGCTTTCCCATCTTTTCCTTTATAAGCCTTCATTCCCTCAAATAGGGCTTGACCGTAGTGAAAAACACTAGCCGACGGCTCTAGGGTAAAAGGAGCATATGGCTTAATGGTATGAGATGACCATTTACCATCTTTAAAATTAGAGATCACCATATGATCGGTAAATTGAGTACCGAAACCAAGATTGGTTAGGTTAAGATTCTCTAGTTTAGATTGAGCAACTTTTTCTATTTCCATCTTAATGAATGCTTATACTACAAAAGTAGTATTTCTTAGATTATTTTTACAGGATGAAAAGAAAGGTGATTCGAACAGGGGATGGTAGTAATACACTTGAAATTACTGACCTTAATGAGACTTATCATTCAAGGCATGGAGCCCTTGTCGAAGCCAAACATGTGTTTATTCAAGCAGGCCTAATTCACTGGTTATCACAAAACCCTAGATCTCAGTCTTTATCTATTTTCGAAATGGGCTTAGGGACGGGGATGAACGCTCTACTAACCTTCGACTATTTAGAGCATTCAGCGGTTAGCCTTTCTTATTTAGGTCTTGAGGCTTTTCCTTTAGAATCGAAAGAATGGTTAGCTATGAATGCTGAAGGGTGGGGTAATTACCCTCTGTATTTAAAATTGCACGAGGTTGAATGGAATAAAGAGGTTGAATTGGCTCCAAATAAAACCATACAAAAGGTAGACCAAACCTTTGAGTCTTTTGATTCTCATTCGAATTTTGATCTTATTTATTACGATGCTTTCGGTGCAAGAGCACAACCTGAATTATGGGAAGCTCGATGGTTCGAAAAATGTGCGAATATGTTGAATGAAGGAGGGGTCTTTGTTACCTACGCTGCCAAAGGGAGCGTAAGAAGGGCACTTGAAGCTGCTGATTTAGAAGTAGAGCGTTTGCCGGGCCCACCGGGTAAAAGGGAGATGTTGAGAGCCACAAAAAAGACACGATCATGAGAAAAACAGTCTTAGTTACTGGAGCGACCGGCTTAGTTGGAACTGCTTTGCTGCGGTACCTAGAAACTTCTAATGAGTGGCAATGTAGGTACCTTACGAGAAGAAAAAACGCAAAATCTCTTCATGGTTCAGATGCGTTTTATTGGAACCCAGATCATTTCGAAGTTCAAGATGGGGCCTTAGAGGGTGTGGATGCTATTGTTAATCTTGCAGGAGCCACGGTGGCAAATCGTTGGAGCAAGCGTTACAAAGCTGAAATTTTGTCGAGTCGTGTGAACGGATTAAAAACCTTGAATCGTGCACTTTCTAACTCAAAACATTCAGTGAAGCAATTGGTTTCTGCCTCCGCTATCGGATTTTACAAAAGTGATTTTGAAAATAGTTATACCGAAGAGAGCACAGAATCAGACCCTGGGTTTTTAAGTGAGGTGGTTGAGCAATGGGAAGCTGAAGCAGATCACTTTGAATCATTAAATATCTCAGTGAGTAAATTACGATTTGGTATTGTGTTTTCGACTCGTGGTGGTGCTCTGCCAAAGCTCATGCAACCTACTTCAATAGGACTTGGGGCAGCATTGGGAACTGGAGAGCAGTGGCAGTCTTGGATTCATATTGAAGATCTCGTTCGAGCAATTATTCATTGTTTAGATACAGTAAATGAGGGAGTTTATAACGTGGTTTCTCCTTATCCAGAAAGAGCACTGGAAATATCTGAACGACTAGCAAGAGTTATGAAACGTCCGTTTTGGTTAAAGCGATCTCCTGAACTTATGATTAAGCTGCTCTTAGGAGAGATGTCTGAAATGGTACTTCAGTCACAAAAGGTAATCCCTGAAAGATTACTAAACGAAGGTTTTGAATTCCATCATCCCAACTTGCCTGAGGCTTTGACCGATTTAATACAGACAAGAAAGTGACATTTTGGCACAGAAGCCTACTCTGGCAATACTTTTGTCCTTAATTCAGAAATTAATTTTCACAAAAAATGAGTAAGTCGAAAAACAGTGAAAAGAATCCCATCGATTCAACAGATAATCATGAAATTGAATCTAACGAAGTAGAGAATACTTCTGCAGAGGAAACTGCGAAACAAGAAGATGCCGAGCCTACTATTGAGGAGCAATTAGCGCAAGAGAAGGATAAATTTCTCCGATTGTTTGCCGAGTTTGAGAATTATAAAAAACGTACCACGAAGGAACGGATAGACCTGTTTAAGACGGCTGGTCGTGAAGTAATCACGGCTTTACTACCTGTGCTTGATGATTTCGATCGCGCCTTACCAGAGATTAAGAAATCTGCGGATGCAGATACGGTAAAGGGTATTGAACTCATTCAAAATAAGTTTAAAGAAGTCCTTAAGTCTAAAGGTCTTACGGAAATAAGCGTTGAGGCTGGAGCTGACTTTGATTCTGAGGTACATGATGCGATTACCCAAATTCCGGCTCCAGAGGAAAAACTAAAAGGAAAAATAATCGATACTGTCGAAAAGGGATATACCCTTGGAGAACAAATAATTAGACACCCTAAAGTAGTAGTGGGTCAATAATCAATGAAAGAAGATTTTTACGAAATATTAGGGGTCTCAAAATCTGCCACTGAGTCAGAAATTAAGAAGGCCTACCGAAAAAAGGCGATACAATTTCACCCAGATAAAAATCCGGGGGATACCGCTGCAGAAGAAAACTTCAAAAAGGCTGCAGAGGCCTATGAGGTTTTGGGTGATCCTGAGAAGCGAAGACAATACGATCAATTCGGACACGCAGCATTTGAGAACGGAGGTGCTGGAGGAGGCATGAATATGGATGACATCTTCAGTCAATTTGGAGATATTTTTGGTAGTGCTTTTGGTGGTGGATTCGGCGGATTCGGCGGATTCGGCGGAGGTGGAGCACGTCGTGTTAAAGGAACGAATCTTCGAATTCAACTTAAATTGAATTTAGAGGAGATTGCAGAAGGGGTCGAGAAAAAGGTTAAAGTAAAGCGAAAGGTTCAAGCAGAAGGAGTTACGTATAAGTCTTGTTCAACCTGTAATGGAACAGGTCAGGTTACTAAGGTTCAGAACACCATACTTGGTCGAATGCAAACAGCAGCTCCTTGTGGTACTTGTCAAGGTTCGGGTCAATTGTTAGATCAAAAACCAGCAGGAGCTGATGCCCAAGGCTTAACAGTAAAAGAAGAAACGGTTTCGATTCAAATTCCTGGCGGAGTTGAAGATGGAATGCAGTTAAAGGTATCCGGCAAGGGTAATGATGCTCCGGGTAACGGAATTGCGGGAGATTTAATTGTCTCTATCATAGAGGAATCACATTCAACTTTGAAAAGAGAAGGTGAAAATCTTCATTTTGATCTCAGAATTAGTTTTTCTGATGCGGTTTTAGGCGCCTCTAAAGAGATTGATACAGTGTCTGGAAAGGTTCGAATCAAAATCGACAAGGGTACTCAATCAGGAAAAGTTCTTCGACTCAGAGGTAAAGGAATTAAGAGTTTGAACGGATACGGAAGAGGTGATCTACTCGTACATGTTTTAGTATGGACCCCTCAAAAATTAACTTCTGAACAAGAAGCACAATTTGAGAAGTGGGCTTCGGACAAGAACTTTACTCCAGATCCGCAAAAAGATGATAAATCGACTTTCGATCGTATTCGAGATATGTTTTCTTGATGAAAAAGACGAGGTTACGAAATAAGTACTATATTAGCCATTAGTATTGGGAAACCAATATTATTTTCTTTTTCATAGCAATTTTTCCCATCCTTAGAACTCGTTTTAAGGGTGGGTTTTGTTTTTTATGCCTTTTCAAAGTCTTACCTTTATTCGCAATGGCAAGAATACTAATCATCGAAGACGAAGAAAGCATTAGACGAGTGCTTTCTAAGATCTTGGTTCAATCAGATCCGAGTCACGAGATTATTGAAGCCAAGGATGGTTTAGAAGGAATTCAAATCATCGATCAAGACGATACCATTGATTTGGTTTTCTGTGATATTAAAATGCCAAAAAAAGACGGGACCGAAGTCTTACAGGCTATCGGTGATCGCACTGATGAATTGCCCGTGATTATGATATCGGGGCATGGTGATCTTGAAACTGCAGTCGAATGCATGCGGTTAGGAGCATTTGATTATTTATCTAAGCCACCTGATCTGAATCGTTTATTGACCACTGCAAAAAATGGCCTAGAACGAAAGAAAATAAAGGCAGAAAACAAGCGTCTGAAAAAACGACTCGTTAAATCAGATCAAATGATTGGTAATAGCGAGGCGTTGAATGCTATTCGTTCAATGATTGATAAGGTGTCAGATACCTCTGCGCGAGTTTTAATTACTGGACCTAATGGTTCTGGTAAAGAGTTAGTCGCAAAGGCACTTCATCAGAATAGCTCAAGATCAAGTTCATCATTTGTTGAGGTGAATTGTGCGGCTATACCGTCTGAACTTATCGAAAGTGAGCTCTTTGGTCATGTCAAAGGTGCTTTTACCTCGGCACATAAGGATCGTGCTGGTAAATTTGAAATTGCTCATGGAGGTACGCTGTTTCTAGATGAGATAGGGGATATGTCTTTGTCTGCTCAAGCAAAAGTTCTAAGGGCTCTTCAAGAGTCTCAAATCGTAAGAGTCGGTGCTGAAAAGCCTATAAAGGTTGATGTTCGTGTGGTTGCAGCTACCAATAAAGATCTTCGTTATGAGATTGAAGAAGGTCGTTTTCGAGAAGATTTATATCATCGACTAAGTGTTATTCTTATCGAAGTACCTGCATTAGATCATCGTAAAGAGGATATTCCTCAACTAATCGACCACTTTTCAGCTCAAATTGCAGAGCAGATGGGAGTCGTGAATAAACCTTTTGATAAAGATGCGTTAAAGGCGTTAGTTTCTAGATCTTATCCTGGAAATATTCGTGAACTTCGCAACATTGTAGAACGATTAATGATTTTGTCGGAGGATAAAATCACTTTAGAACTTGTTAGATCATTCGCTTTATGAGATTTTATTTCGCTTTTATTCTTTTGGTTTCCTTCCAAATTTCAATGGCTCAAACACCTGAGATAAATGAGAAGAAAGATGCAACAACTATTAAGCAGATTTTTGATACTGCCCTTACTAGCGGTAAGGCTCACGATTGGTTGCGATTTCTTTCTTTACAAATAGGCGGTAGACTTTCGGGATCGGTTGAGGCTGAACAAGCGGTGGAATATACCAAAACAGAATTAGAAGCTTTAGGTTTAGATCGTGTCTACCTACAACCGGTAATGGTGCCGAAGTGGGTTCGTGGAGCTCCTGAATTTGCTTACATTGAAACGACTCCTGGGGTAACTACTACTGTCCCTATTACGGCCCTTGGCGGATCTATAGCTACCTCAAGTATGGGTTTAAAGGCTGGAGTTGTCGAGGTAAAGTCACTCGATGAATTGGAGCAGTTGGGTCGTACTAAGATTGAGGGTAAAATCGTCTTTTATAATCGTCCGATGGAGCCTACTCTGATTAATACATTTGCTGCCTATGGTGGATGTGTTGATCAGCGCTATTCTGGAGCTGAAGCTGCCGCAAAATTTGGAGCTGTTGGGGTAATTGTTCGCTCAATGAACTTACGTTTAGATGACTTTCCTCATACTGGTGCAATGAGTTATGGAGACTTGCCTTTAGATCAGCGTATTCCTGCTGCAGCGATTAGTACTAAAGGTGCCGATTTATTGTCTGCAACGCTTTCGCTGAACAAACAAACTCAATTCTACTTTAAACAGAATAGTAGAAACTTTCCTGATGTGAAGTCGTATAATGTTATCGGTGAGATTAAAGGAAGTCTTTATCCTGATGAAATAATGGTTGTCGGCGGACATTTAGATTCTTGGGATTTAGGAGATGGTTCTCATGATGATGGAGCGGGAGTAGTTCAATCGATGGATGTTTTATCCCTTTTAAAACAGGTTGGTTATCGTCCGAAACGCACCATTCGTGTGGTTCTATTTATGAATGAAGAGAATGGATTAAGAGGAGGAAATGAATATGCCAGAGTGGCATTAGCTGAAGGCGAGAAGCATGTATTTGCATTAGAAAGTGATAGTGGAGGTTTTACGCCAAGAGGTTTTTCTTTTGATACCGATAAAGAGACTTTCGAGCAGATCAAATCTTGGTCAAATTACTTTTTTCCTTATCTCTCTGATCGATTTGAATTAGGAGGTAGTGGTGCAGATATTGGCCCGCTTAAACCTCAAGGCTTAATTCTGGCAGGTTTAAAACCTGACTCTCAGCGTTACTTTGATCACCACCACTCAGATAACGACCGCTTTGAGCATGTTAACAAAAGAGAATTAGAATTAGGGGCTGCTGCAATGACAGCGCTTATCTATTTGATGGATAATTATTTGCCTCAAAAGAATTAATACAACAGACTTAAAATTACAATTATGCAGGAGGGTATTTACGCTCGATTTACTACATCAAAAGGACAAATTCTTGTTCAGCTTACTCACGATAAAACCCCGGGAACGGTAGGGAATTTTGTGGCATTAGCCGAAGGTAATCTTGAAAATTCAGCAAAACCACAGGGTACACCATATTACGATGGTTTAAAATTCCATAGAGTGATCGCTGATTTTATGATTCAAGGCGGATGTCCGTTAGGAACAGGTACTGGTGACCCAGGATATAAATTTGATGATGAGTTCGTTTCTGAGCTAAAGCATGATGGCCCAGGTGTACTCTCTATGGCGAACGCTGGTCCAGGAACCAATGGAAGCCAGTTTTTTATTACACACACTGCAACTCCTTGGCTTGATGGTAAACACACTGTTTTCGGTAAGGTTGTTGAAGGGCAAGAAGTAGTAGACGCGATTGCTCAAGGTGATGTTATTGAAACATTGGCCATTGAGCGAGTAGGAGATGCTGCACAGAATTGGAATGCCGTAGAGGCTTTTCGTGTTTTTGAAAATGCTCGAGCGAAGCGTGAGGAAGAAGCCAAAAAAGCGGCTCAAGAAGCACTCGATAAACTAGCTGCTGGTTTTGATCAAACGGATTCTGGACTTCGATATAAGATTATTCAAAAGGGTTCAGGTGCTCAAGCTGAAAAAGGAAAGAGTGTTTCAGTTCATTATGAAGGAAGCCTTGACAACGGTCAAGTATTTGACTCTTCTTACCGTCGCAAAGATCCGATCACTTTTACTTTAGGAATCGGACAAGTAATACAAGGATGGGATGAAGGTATCTCACTTTTAAAAGAGGGCGATAAAGCACGTTTTGTAATTCCGTCTTATCTCGGCTATGGAGAGCGCGGTGCAGGAGGAGTAATTCCACCAAATGCTACCCTAGTTTTTGATGTGGAACTTGTAAAAGTCGGATAATGATCACCGAGCAGTACCCAATAAGCCCCTTTCAATTGCCCGCGGTAATAAGCGAAGAGGATATCCTCGTGGCTACTGAACAGTTGGATCAATTTCCAAGTAAATTGAGCGACCTAGTTGCAAACTGGGATGATAAACAGTTGGATACTCCCTACCGTGAAGGATCCTGGACGGCAAGACAACTCATTCATCACATAGCAGATAGTCACGCTCACAGTTTAATTAGATATAAGTGGGCCTTATCAGAGCAAACCCCTCTTATCAAGGCCTATGACCAGGATGGTTGGGCGGCGCTTAGTGATGCGAAGATGCCTATCGAGAGTTCATTGAATCTGATTCAAGCAATCCATAGTAAGCTTGTTTTTATTATCAGAAGCTTGAGTGCATCTGATTTAGAAAAGGCTTTCATACATCCAGAAAATAATAAGGAGCGTAGTCTCAAAGAGAATACGCTCCTATATGCCTGGCACAGTGGCCACCATTACGCTCACTTAGAAAACCTAGCGAAACGCAAGGGTTGGTAGTCTTACATTGAGTCACCGAAGAATAAAGCGTTCATCAGTAATCGGTTGGTGCCGTACCAGAATGCTCTAAAATTGGTGTTATCGGTGAATCCGATTACTTTTCCACGTCCTATCGATTTTATGGAAAGCGCCGAACTGCCTTTTAATGCTTCTAAATTCTCTTCAGAAATATAACCACTAAGTATTGGCGATTGTGTATAGGTTAATGGGTTTTCAAAACTATTTGATTGGGGTTCGATAAAAAGATTAGTGTTTCTAAATAGCGCAATTTTATCGGTAGAATATCCGAAATTGATGGGATGTGATCGATCAATACTCGCTTCGAAGATTGCTCCACCAGTTACCTGTGCCCCATAGTAATTTTCTGCTTGATCAAACCTCAGGTTTTTTGCTGCTAATACTTTTGCTTGTCGCGTATTAAAACTTAGGAGTTCGTTAGAGTTCAACCAGTTTAAGGCATTTCGATACCCGATAAGTGTTCCTCCTTCACGCACCCACTGTTTCAGTTTTGACGCTGCAGCATCATTTAGAGGGTTGGGGCCATAACCGAGGCTAGGAATGATAATATCTGTATAACGATCTAAGTTTACCGAAGAAACTCTCGATGCTTCGAGTTTGGTTACCTTGATATTGTAACGCTGATCGAATAGGTGCCAGATTTCTCCAGCATCATAGGAACTGATTCCTGTACCTACTAATAATGCTACAGAAATAGGCTCAACGGCATCGAAATCATTGCTTCCAAAGTCAATCCCTTCTGTTAGGCCGGTTGAAGCTGAATGAACTTCAAGTGGATGTTTCGATGTAAAATCTGAAAGCATTGCATAAATCTCATCTGATCGGTATTCTTGATTTTGTAGCGGAATCATTAAGGTTCCATAGTCATACGATCTACTTGCAAGTTTGAAAGGCGTCATTGCCACCTTTACTCGAATACCTTTTTGAGTAAGGGAATGAAGCAGTTTTGGTGCATAGTAGTCGTGCCATTCAAAAAGATAACCGTAATTACTTTTTTCTTCAACGCTACCTGTTGGCATTTCAATCGTAGATACAGGAGTCATATTGACTGATGGCTTTCTCAACACTTTTTCACTGGATACACCGAATGCGTGTGGAAATGTCCAGGCTGAAATGTCATAGAATAAACTATCTGTAAAAGTGGTTCTCTCCTCGAAAATAGCGTCAACCAGTCTTGGATTTCTTTGATTCAGTGGAACAAAATAGCTTTTGCCTGAACTGAATTCATTTTTTCCACTGCGATAATCTTCTTCTAGTGCCATTACGTTAATACCGTGACGTTTTAACACCTCGGTTAGATGCCACGCACTACCCGCATCTTTAGAAGTTCCAAACACATAACCACTAGTTTTATGAGCAGCAGCTTCTTTTCTTAAGGTAGCGTAGTAGTCTTTCTGGTATTCCATCAATTTAGATTTCAATCCATTAGCTGCTTCAAGAGTAGAAAGGGCAGTGGTGAATTGATTTCTGATAGTAAACGGAAAGGTTAAAAGCCCATTTTCACTTTCTTGACCATGGCCTCGAGAACTTCCTTGCTCGAATAAAATTCCTATGGTTCCATTCAAATCAGGAAAGGTAGAGCCCTTTCCATAGTAATAATCATCGTAGTTCTCTTCAGAGTAATAGAGTGAACCAATCTTATCGAGCGCCTTGGCATGATAAGATCCGATCATTTTGGTTAGCTCCTGGTTGATCTTTGGAGTGAGCGGATGCACACGGGTAGGCTCACCGGGTTGAAAGAAGAAAGTCGAATTGGTCCCCATCTCGTGGTGGTCGGTAAGTACATTGGGTAACCATTTATGATAGGTTGCTATCCTTGCTCTACTTTCGGGTAATTGAACCGGTAGCCAGTCTCTGTTTAAGTCAAACCAATAATGGTTAGTTCTTCCTCCCGGCCACACCTCGCGATATTCTCTATCATTTGGGTCGTAGTTTAATTGATGAGCTCTGTGAACATTTGCCCAGTAAGCAAATCGCTGTAATCCGTCAGGGTTAAAACTTGGATCGAAAAGAATGACTGTATTTTCTAAATCCGTTAATACCTCATTCGAAGCAGCCAGATGGTAGGCATAAGCTAGTGCGGCGTTTGACCCACTCGGCTCGTTTCCGTGAATGGAGAAACCCTGGTAGATCACTACAGGCATATCCTCTTTGGGTTCAATCTCTCCGTTAACTAATTTCTTTCGATCGGCTACAATTTGATCAATTCGTTCATGATTTCTCGGCGAAGTCACCGTAAGAAGAAATAGGGGTCTACCTTCGAAGGTTTCGCCTCTATTTTCGAGCGAAATACGATCACTTGCTTCAGAAAGTACTTGCAAGTATTGAATCAGTTTATCATGTGTAATGTGCCATTCACCTACCTCGTGACCAATAACCGATTGCGGAGTAGGAATATTCGAATTATAGGTGTGGTTTTTAGGTAGATAATAATTGAGGTCTACTGTATCTGAACCTACTTGACTAAAGGCGAAAAGGGGTAGGCACAGCACTAGAATACTGCGAAAAAAATGGTTTTTCATTGTCTTGTTATTAGCGGTTAAATGTCTTCGAAACTGATATCGGTAAATGAAGAACTGTCATTCTGTTCGTCTTCAGCCGAAGCATCATTGGTTTCGTTATCGAAATTAGATTCCTTTTGATAATCTGAACGGTGTCTTTCAGAAATGACTTCTTCTCCTTTTTGGTCAATGATAAAGGACATCATTTCATCGAGAGTTTCTTTGAAAGATTCAAAATCTTCTTTGTATAAATAGATCTTGTGTTTCTTGTAATGAAAACTTCCATCAGGATTGGTGAACTTTTTACTTTCGGTAAGGGTTAAGTAATAATCACCTGCTTTTGTGGCGCGAACATCAAAGAAATAAGTACGTCTACCTGCTCGCACTACCTTCGAAAAAATCTCTTCTTGTTCTGTATTCACCTTATTTTCCATGAAATAGTTTAATTATGTCTATCTCAAATTTGGAAAAAAAAAGAATGTTGGGCAACTTTTTTAACCGTTGAGTTGTTCTTGATAGAGGTCTTGGTAAAACCCTGGAGTAGAAATCAATTCATTGTGAGTTCCTTCCTGTACAATTTGTCCCTGTTCTAAAACAAGTATACGGTCAGCGTGCTTTACGGTAGCCATTCGGTGACTGACAATGAGTGTCGTCTTTTCTTTGGATTGATTTTTAATGTTACCCAAAATTACCTCTTCGGTTTCGGTGTCAACCGCAGATAAGCAATCGTCGAACAGAAAGATTTGAGGTTCCTTAATCATTGCACGGGCAATGGATACCCGTTGTTTTTGACCGCCACTCAAACTAATTCCTCGCTCCCCAAGCAGCGTTTGATACCCTTTCGGAAAATCCAAGATATTTTGGTGTACATCTGCTAACCTTGCTGCATTTTCGATCTCCTCTTTGGTAGCATTTAATTTTCCGAATCGAATGTTATTCTCGATAGTGTCAGAGAATAAGAAGGAATCTTGAGGTACCACACCCATACTTGTTCTAAGTTCAGTTAGGTAATAGTTATTGATAGAAATGCCATCAATAAGCACCGTTCCTTCTTGTGGTTCGATGAGTCGCGTAATTAAATCGATCACTGTCGATTTACCAGCTCCTGTTTTACCCATGAGGGCTACGGTTTCTCCAGAACGTATTTTCAGATTAACTTTTTTAAGTGCCTGAATACCGGTGTCTGGGTATTTATAAGAAACATTTTTGAACTCAACTTGACCTTGGATGGGGGGTTGAGTATCTGCCAAATGATCGTTGATATCGGGTTGAATCTGAAGAAAATCATTGATTCTTTCTTGTGAAGCTTCGGCACGTTGAATGATGGAAGTGAGCCATCCGACCACTGTAACAGGCCAAGTGAGCATGTTTACATAAAGGATGAATTCGGCAATTAGACCCACAGAATCGATACTTCCATCTAGGTACATCCTTCCGCCTACGTACATCACAATAATATTAGAAGCACCTATAAGTAGTAACATTAGAGGGAAAAACCAAGCGTTAATCTTGGCCAAATCCATAGCAGTTTGCTTTCCTTCTTCAGCCAGTGCTTGCATGTCTTGATCAATCTTTTGCTCTAAATGGTATGCCTTGACTATTGCTATTCCTGAAAATCGTTCTTGTGTGAAGGTAGAAAGTGTAGAAAGGTAGGTTTGTACAGCAGTGCTTCTAACGTGTATCAATCGACTAATTCGATAGATTAGAAAAGACAGAAGTGGAAATGGTAAAACGGTATAAAGTGCCAATTCAGGGGCCTTTAGAAACATAAGTGGGATGAGAATAACAAATAAAGTCAGCGTCTGTAATCCATACATAATGGCTGGCCCAGCATACATTCTTACCTGAGAAACGTCCTCTGAAATTCGATTCATAAGATCTCCCACCCGGTTCTTTTTGTAAAAACTAGAAGTCAGTACCTGGTAGTGATCGTATATAGTGTTCTTGAGATCGTATTCTATGTACCGAGAAACGTTGATGATATACTGACGCATTAAGAACGTTAGAATAGCAGCAATAAATGTTGTTCCAACGATGATGCCAATGTCGATAAGTAGCATTTGTTTTGCTTCTGCTTGGCTTATCTCGTTTCTGAAGTATTGCTCAATGACCTGAATCGATTCATTGATGTAGGAAGGCATGAATAGGGAAAATACACGAGCACTAATGGTAATTACTAATCCGATGAGTAACTTCTTCCAGTATTTTAATAAAAATGAATTGAGATATTTTAATGCCTTCATGAGTGCGATTCCGTGAATTCAAAGATAGCGCAATCAAAATATAACTTAACTTTGCGGCGCAGTATAAATGTAAATAGAGTTCTTTCTCATGCTAACGCGCCGACACATCCGAATCAAGGTATTACAGACTTTGTACGCTCTTCAGAAATCCCCTGAAACAAGTTTAGATTCGTACCAACGTTTTTTAAAGAAGAGTATGGACGGTGTTTACTCTCTCTATTTACTTCAGCTCCATTTCTTTAAGTATTTCAGAGATTGGAGTTTGAGAGAAGTTGAGGCTAGGCAGAAAGCTTATCTAGAGACTTCGAAAAGTACATTTCCTGATCCCTTAAGATTTTACAATAATTCTTTTCTAATCCAGATTACAGATTCAGAGGTTCTTTTCGATCAGTGGGATCGAAGAAAAATGAAGCAGTGGTATTTGAACGAAAAGTATGTCGCAAACGTTCATGCTTCTTTTACCAAAAGTGACGCGTACCTAGAATATATGAATCTTGAGCAGGTAGGATATGCCGAAGATAAAGAGATTGTAATGCTTTTGTTTAGAGAGTTTTTAGCTCCAGATGAAGGTGTTTATGATTTTATTGAAGATGAGCAGCTGACATGGATTGATGATTATCCTGTGGTTAATACGTTTATTCTCAAACGTTTTAGTGCAGCGCGCAAACAGACTGAAGATTCTTATTGGCTGCCGGAGCTAGTTGCCGAAGATGACGATCTAGACTTTGGAAGAAAACTTTTAGCTAAGGTAGCTTTGAAGTATGGGGAGTATGCGAAAGAGATTGAGGGTAAAACTCCCAATTGGGATCAAGACCGAATCGCAGAAATTGATAAGTTGCTATTGATTCTTGGTATTGCTGAATTACTCGATTTTCCGTCTATTCCTCCTAAAGTAACCCTCAATGAGTACCTTGAAATTGCCAAGGAGTATTCTACCCCAAAGAGTAGTTTGTTTATTAATGGAATTCTAGACAATCTGTCTACTACCTATAAAGAAGAGGGTAGGCTTATGAAGTCAGGTAGAGGATTACTGTAATCGTCTAGAATTATCCTTATTTTTGAGTCATACTATTAAAATTATATTCATGAAAACTAAATCAATTTATGTCTTTGCTACAGCATTTGCTGTTATGTTTAGCCTTACTAGTTGTAAAGGGCAAGGTGAGAAAAAGGAAACCTCTAATACAGTAACTACTGAGGTAGCTGCTGACAACAGTGCTAAGCGTCCAGTAATGACTTTCGAAAAGAAAGAGCATGATTTTGGAACGATCGTAGCTGGAACACCTCAAGAGACTGTTTTCGAATTCACAAATACTGGGGATGCGCCGTTAATTATTTCTAACGCAAGATCAAGCTGTGGATGTACAGTGCCTGATTACCCTCAAAACACTCCTATTGCTCCTGGTGATAAAGGTGAGCTAGTGGTAAAATTCAATGGAGCTGGTGCGAACCTAGTGACTAAAACAATCACGCTTACAACCAATACAGCCGCTGGAACTGAAATGCTACGAATTAAAGCTTTTATCGAGCCTAAGGGTTCAGGAGCTTTTGATGTTCCAATGAAGAAATAGTTTTAGATGGAAGCACTTAACCAATTTGTTCCTCTTTTACTGATTTTCGCGGTAGCGTATTTCTTTATGATTCGTCCGCAGGTTAAACGTCAGAAAGAAGAGAAGAAGTTTATCGAAGCCCTTAAGAAGGGCGATAAGGTAGTAACCAAGAGTGGATTACACGGTAAGATATCCGATATCAATGAAGGTAATCAAACGGTGGTTATTGAAACCTCTGCTGGTAAACTAAAATTTGAAAGTAGTTCGATCTCTCACGAATTGAGTAAACGAGAGACGGCTGCCAAATAAAGGCATTTGTCGATTAAAATTTTAGGGGTGCAACGCACCCCTTTTTAATGATGTATAAATTTTTTATTCGCCCCATTTTATTCCTTTTCGACGCTGAAAGAGCGCATCATATTGCTTTTCGTCTTTTGGGAATTGCAGAATTCTTAGGATTTACCCGATTGTATAAATCCTTATTCGTAAGTAAAAGTCCTTTACTTAGAAAAGAAGTAATGGGTATCGTCTTTGATAATCCAGTTGGCTTAGCCGCGGGCTTCGATAAAGATGCTAAACGGTACAATGCCTTTGGTGATTTAGGGTTTGGATTCGTTGAAATTGGAACACTTACCCCTAAGGCACAACCTGGTAATGATAAAAAGAGATTGTTTCGGTTAAAGAGAGACAATGCTATCATTAATCGAATGGGGTTTAATAATAATGGGGTGCATGTAGCCGTTAATCGACTTCGCAAATCACATCGAACGATTGTTGGTGGAAATATTGGTAAGAACAAGATTACACCTAATGAAAATGCCGTTGAGGATTATTTATACGCGCTTAGAACACTCTATCCCTATGTAGATTACTTCGTGGTGAATGTTAGCTCGCCCAATACACCGGGGTTAAGAGAGTTACAAGAAAAAGAACCGTTAGAGCGACTGTTACGTACCTTGAAATTAGAGGGTAAGAATCTTGCAGGGGTATCTGGAGAAAAACCAATTCTTTTAAAAATCGCCCCTGATTTAACTAATCATCAATTAGATGATATCATTGAAATTGTTGAGAATGTGAACCTAGAGGGAGTGATTGCTACTAACACTACTATTGATCGAACGAATCTAAAATCTGATCAAAGCCTAGTTTCTGAAATGGGTGGGCTTAGTGGTGCTCCACTTAGAAATCGATCTACGGAAGTCATTAAGTATCTAAAAGAACATCAAAAATCTGCTTTTATAATCATTGGGGTTGGAGGTATTCATTCTGCAGAGGCTGCTATCGAAAAAATCGACGCAGGAGCTGATTTAATTCAACTATATACAGGCTTTGTATATGAAGGTCCCGAATTAATTTCCGAAATTCATAGGAAATTAATTGATCGTGCATGATTGAAATTGTTGAATGTCCTAGAGATGCGATGCAGGGTTTACACACCTTTATTCCTACCTCTGAGAAAGCGGCTTATCTTCAATCGTTACTTAATTGTAACTTCTCTTATTTAGACTTTGGGAGTTTTGTCTCTAATCGGGCAGTTCCCCAAATGAAGGATACTGCTGAGGTATTAGAACTACTCGATTTGGAACAGACCCGAACTGAGCTTTTAGCGATCGTTGCCAATCTTAGAGGCGCTCAAAGAGCCTCAGAATTCGAAACTATCAAGGTTCTTGGATTCCCTTTTTCGCTCTCAGAAATTTTTCAAATGCGAAATACCAACCGTTCTCAAGAAGAGGCTTTTGATGAAATTCAAAGAATCGCCGAAGTTGCTGACATGTCCGGTAAAAAGTTGGTAATTTATTTTTCTATGGGTTTTGGGAATCCCTATGGTACTCCATGGGGGTTAGATCAAATTAGTTATTGGATTAATCGATTCGAAGGTTTATCTATCGATTGCTTTTCACTTTCAGATACCATGGGTAATGCTACGCCTGAGCGAATTCATGATGTGTTTTCTTATGTTTTAAAAGAGCACAATGCGCTTAATTTTGGAGCGCACCTGCATACTCGACTCGATCAGTGGCAGTCAAATTTAGAGGCTGCTTATCAAGCTGGATGCCGCAGATTTGATGGAGCTATACAAGGTTTTGGGGGCTGCCCGATGGCCTCAGATCATTTGGTAGGAAATCTGCCGACTGAAAAATTGATTAGTTACCTTACTGCCCAAAAGGCACCTATTAATATTGATATTCACGGTTTTGAAGTTGCTTATAACAAGGCTAAAAATCTTTTTAGTCATTACGCATAAGCGCTCGTGACAGAATTTTGAGTATTTTTGCATGCAATTAATTCCTTAGTTGCATGAAAGCTCATCTTTCTAAAATCGTTGGCGAAGGCCTTACCTACGACGATGTTCTATTAGTCCCTGCTTTTTCTGAAGTTCTACCTCGCGAGGTAAACATTAGTACGCAGTTCACTAGAAATTTACGAATCAATGTACCTATCGTTTCTGCGGCTATGGATACCGTTACAGAATCTCGTATGGCTATTGCCATGGCTCAAGAGGGAGGTATTGGAGTGTTGCACAAGAACATGACCATTGAAGAGCAGGCTGCGAAGGTTCGCAAAGTAAAACGTGCAGAATCAGGGATGATTTTAGACCCTGTGACATTACCGCTTACTGCCACTGTTTTAGATGCTAAAGCAAGTATGAAGGAACATGGGATCGGAGGGATTCCCGTTGTAGATAAAGAAGGAAAGCTTGCCGGGATTGTAACGAATCGTGATTTAAGATTTGAAAAGCGTAATGACCGAATGATTACAGAGGTCATGACCTCAGAAAATTTAGTAACTGCCCCAGCCGGTATTACTCTAACAGAAGCAGAAGATATTCTTCAAGCTCATAAAATCGAAAAGCTACCTGTTGTTGATGAAAAGCAACAATTAGTTGGGTTAATCACGTTTCGAGACATCACTAAACTTACCCAAAAACCGATTGCTAATAAAGATAAGTACGGCAGACTCCTAGTTGCTGCTGCAGTAGGTGTTACTGCCGATGCAGTAGATCGTGTTAGTGCGCTGGTTGCAGCCGGGGTAGATGCCGTTGTTATTGATACCGCACATGGGCATTCAAAGGGTGTTGTAGGCGTGCTAGAAGCTGTAAAATCTGCTTTTCCAGAACTTGAAGTAGTTGTCGGAAACATTGCTACCGCTGAAGCCGCACTTTACCTTGTCGAGGCAGGTGCCGACGCAGTTAAGGTAGGGATTGGTCCGGGTTCAATTTGTACCACGCGAATAGTTGCAGGGGTTGGTTTTCCTCAATTTTCAGCGGTGCTTGAAGTCGCTGCTGCACTAAAAGGAACAGGGGTTCCCGTGATCGCTGATGGTGGTGTTCGTTTTACTGGTGATATTCCTAAAGCACTTGCGGCTGGAGCAGACTGTGTTATGCTCGGTTCGTTACTAGCAGGAACTAAAGAATCTCCAGGCGAAACAATTATCTACGAAGGAAGAAAGTTCAAAAGTTATCGTGGAATGGGGTCTGTTGAAGCTATGAAAAAGGGTAGTAAAGATCGCTATTTTCAAGATGTAGAAGATGATATCAAAAAGCTTGTACCAGAAGGTATAGTAGGTCGAGTACCGTATAAAGGTGAGCTCTTTGAGAGCATGCATCAATTTATTGGTGGTTTACGAGCAGGTATGGGCTATTGCGGTGCTAAAGATATTAGCACTCTAAAGGAACACGCAAAGTTTGTTAAGATTACTGCAAGTGGTATCGCAGAGAGTCACCCTCATAATGTAACAATTACCAAAGAGGCTCCGAATTATAGTCGATAGGTTATTTTGACTGACTCGCTTCGTAGTCTTTCCAAGTCATATCTTTATAGATATCGTCTCCGAAGTATTTGGCAACAGTGAGAAAAGGCGCTGCAGGGTAGTAGCCCGCGACAGGAGCTAACATTTCAAATTTAGAAGTAAGGTATACAACGGTCGGATAACTTAAATTCCCGTTCGTAAGCGCTACTGCTAATTCGTGATAACCCTTTTTTCCTTGAGGTATAAACGAATAAGTCTGTCCTTGAAAGATAACATCTTCAGTTTGTTCGGCATCGAACTTAACCATATAGAAGTTCTTGATCATATACGCTCGAACTTCAGGATCATTGAAGGTTTCTTTATCCATTTTTTTACACCACCCACACCAATCTGTGTAGACGTCAATGAAAATTTTCTTTTCATTGTCTCCGTCTTCGGTAATTCTCTGAACGGCCTGTTCAAAGCTTAACCATTCAATTTTCTGTTCTTGAGCAAATAGACCAATCGAAAAACCAATCGATAAGAATAGCGATAACAATACTTTCATGGTCTAAAGATAATTAAACCTCTGCAGCAAGTTGAGTATCTAGAGTTACATTAACCTCTATTTGACCTTTAGTAAGATCCTCAAAGGTTTCGCGTTCTCTGATCAGCTCTGCCTTACCATTAATCCATAACACCTCTGCAGGGCGTAGCCTAGAATTGTAGTTGCTTGCCATTGAAAAGCAATAGGCACCAGCGTTGTGAAATACCAGTAAATCACCTTCATTGATCTCAGAGATTCTTCGATTGCTACCAAAAGTATCGGTTTCACAGATATAACCTACTACCGAATAGAATCTAGGCTTCCCATCAGGATTACTTAGGTTCTCAATTTCATGATAGGCGCCATAAAGCATTGGACGCATTAGATGGTTGAACCCAGAATCAACTCCAGCAAAAACTGTAGAGGTAGTTTGCTTAACCACGTTCACTTTAGCAACAAATTTACCTGCTTGACTCACTAAGAATTTACCAGGCTCAAATGAAAGGGTTAATTCTTTACCATAGGATTTGCAGAAACTGTTAAATCGTTCAGATAATTTTTGACCGAATTCTTCGATGGGTGTTTCAATATCATCTTTTTTGTAAGGAACTTTAAATCCGCTACCAAAGTCAATGAACTCAAGGTTGTCAAAATTCTTAGCCGCTTCAAATAAAATTTCTGCAGCGTATAAAAAGACATCGATATCTAGAATATCGCTTCCTGTATGCATATGAATTCCATTGATATGCATTCCAGTAAGGTCAACAATCCTTTGAATATGGGGTACTTGGTGAATACTAATACCAAATTTGGAATCGATATGCCCAACCGAAATATTGCTATTTCCACCCGCCATCACATGTGGATTAATTCTCACGCATACGGGGGTGTCTGGAAAACGTTGTCCGAATAGTTCTAGAACTGATAGGTTGTCGATATTGATTTGAACGCCTAAGGATCTCGCTTCTTCCAGTTCTTCAATCGAAACGCCATTCGGGGTGTAGATGATTTGTTCTGCAGGAACTCCTGCTAGTAATCCCAATTTCACTTCTTCGATTGAAACCGTGTCGAGGCCAGCACCTAGACCGTGGATAAGACGTAGGATGCTAAGGTTAGAGTTCGCTTTAACCGCGTAGTGAAGCTTTAAATTATTGACTGAGGTAAAGGCGCTTTTAAGGCGATCAAACTGGGCGGCAATACGATGTGCGTCGTAAATGTAAAGTGGAGCTCCGTATTGCTTCGCAATATCGATGTAAGGAATTTGAGACATATTCTACAATTCATTAAGGTGATGCAAAATAAGCGCCTTCTATGGAAAATAGGATAGAAATAATCATTATTTCTCATTTTATCACAAAGAGTTATAAATAAAACATTCGGAATTAAAGAAAGAAGTGATAATTGGTAGGCCTATTGGTTGTGCTTTCCTATTTTTGTAACTCAATTTTAATAGATAAACATGAACCTTCACGAGTTTCAAGGAAAAGAGATTTTAGCCAGTTTTGGCGTAGGTATTCAACGTGGTAAAGTAGCTTCAACACCTGATGAAGCGGTAATGGCAGCAAAAGCCTTAACTGAAGAGACGGGTACTGGCTGGCATGTGATCAAGGCACAAGTTCACGCTGGTGGACGTGGTAAAGGTGGAGGTGTAAAGCTTGCTAAGAATTTAGACGAGGTTAAGTCTATCTCAGATCAAATAATAGGTATGAATCTAGTTACGCCTCAGACTTCGGCTGATGGTAAGAAGGTTCATCAGGTTCTCGTAGCAGAGGATGTATATTATCCTGGCGAAGGTGAAACATCTGAATTCTATATGTCAGTTTTACTCAATCGTGCTACAGGACGTAATATGATTATGTATTCGACTGAGGGAGGTATGGATATCGAGGAAGTTGCTGAGAAAACTCCCCATCTTATTTTCACAGAAGAAGTAGATCCTAGTACAGGACTAACTGGTTTTCAAGCAAGAAATATTGCTTTCAACCTAGGGCTCTCTGGTAAAGCTTTCAAAGAAATGGTTGGTTTTGTAACCAAATTGTACAAGGCTTATGTCGAGAGTGATTCGAGTTTATTTGAGATTAATCCGGTACTTAAAACCTCAGACGATAAAATTATTGCCGTTGATGCTAAGGTAACTCTTGACGATAATGCGCTTTTCAGACGTAAAGCTTATGTAGAGATGCGTGATGAGCGCGAGGAGAATCCAATCGAAGTAGAAGCTAAAGCTCTTGGACTAAATTATGTAGACCTTGACGGTAACGTGGGATGTATGGTTAATGGCGCAGGATTAGCTATGGCTACTATGGACCTTATCAAAATGGCAGGTGGTGAGCCAGCCAACTTCTTAGATGTTGGGGGTACTGCTGATGCTAAACGTGTTGAAGAAGCCTTTAGAATTATTCTTAAGGATCCTAATGTAAAAGCTATTCTTGTAAATATTTTCGGAGGAATCGTTCGATGTGATCGCGTTGCTAATGGTATTGTAGAGGCATACAAGAATATGGCAGATCAAATCAACGTTCCTATTATCGTTCGTTTACAAGGAACGAATGCAGAACTTGCAAAACAAATTATTGAAGAATCTGGATTAGAGGTTCACGCAGCGGTCCAGTTCCAAGAGGCTGCCGATAAAGTAAAAGCTTTACTGAATTAATAGAAAAGCCGCTCACCGAGCGGCTTTTTTTATGCTTGTTCTTGAAGCGTTTTAAGTTGATCTCTTAACCTAGCCGCTTCAATAAAATCTAGAGATTTAGCTGCTTCTTCCATAGCTTTTCTAGTTCTTTTTATTTCATCGTTGAGGTCATTGCCACTCATGTAGGCTAGCTCTTCTTCTGAAATTGGTTTCGCCCGCAGGGTGGCCTTCTCTTCCTTTTTGGTGCTTACTAGTGTTGATTCAATGGCTTTATTCAAGGCTTTTGGCTGAATGCCGTGCTTTTGATTGTAGGCCTCTTGTTTTGATCTGCGATAAGCCGTCTGATCGATGGTTAGCTGCATACTTTCGGTGATTATATCTGCATACATGATTGCCTTACCATTTAGATTTCGAGCAGCTCTACCCACAGTCTGGGTTAGACTTCGGTTCGATCTTAGAAAACCTTCTTTATCTGCATCTATAATGGCAACTAAAGATACTTCGGGAAGGTCGAGACCTTCTCTAAGTAGGTTTACTCCGATGAGTACGTCAAATATTCCTTTACGGAGATCTTGCATGATTTCAACACGTTCAAGAGTATCCACATCACTGTGAATATAACGACATCGAACACCGATCCTTGTGAGGTATTTTGTGAGTTCTTCTGCCATTCGTTTGGTAAGTGTGGTGACTAGAACACGCTCGTCTTTATCTGCACGTATTTTAATTTCCTCGGTAAGATCATCGATTTGATTTTTACTCGGGCGTACTTCAATAATCGGATCTAGAAGTCCCGTTGGCCGAATAAGTTGTTCAGTGTAGACCCCTTCACAAAGGGCTAACTCATAATCTGCTGGTGTAGCACTAACATATAGCACCTGATTTTGTAGTGCTTCGAATTCTTCGAATTTGAGGGGTCGGTTATCGAGTGCTGCCGGTAGTCTAAATCCGTAATCAACAAGATTTTCCTTTCGAGATCGGTCGCCTCCATACATTGCGTGTACTTGTGGAATGGTGACATGGCTCTCGTCAATGATCATTAAATAGTCCTCAGGAAAATAATCTAAAAGACAGAAGGGTCTTGTACCAGGTGCCCGACCGTCAAGGTATCGGGAATAATTCTCAATGCCCGAACAATATCCGAGTTCACGCATCATTTCTAAGTCGAATGTGGTTCGTTCTTCTAAACGTTTGGCCTCTAAAGGTTTTCCAATCTCATTAAAATATTCTATCTGCTTTACAAGATCATCTTGAATCTGGTGTATCGCGTTTTGTAGCACATCAGGAGAGGTGACAAACATGTTCGCGGGATAGATTGTCAATCGATCATAGCTCTCAATTACATTTTGATTCACTGGATCTAACGCCTCTATTTCTTCAATTTCATCGCCAAAAAAGTGAATACGGTAGGCAATATCTGCATATCCGGGATGTACATCGATAACATCTCCCTTTACTCTGAAATTTCCATGTTTGAAATCTGCAGTGGTTCTCGAATAGAGGGACTGTACTAGTTGTTTCAGAAGTGCAGTTCTAGAAATCACTTGATCTCTTTCAATTTTAATGACGTTTTTCTGAAATTCGATCGGGTTCCCGATACCGTATAAACAGGATACTGAAGCGATGACAATGACATCCCTTCGTCCGCTAAGCAACGAAGAGGTGGTACTTAGACGTAGTTTCTCTATATCCTCGTTGATACTAAGATCTTTTTCGATGTAGGTTCCACTCGCGGGTATATAGGCTTCGGGTTGATAGTAATCGTAGTAGGATACAAAATATTCTACAGCATTATTTGGGAAAAACTGCTTGAATTCAGAGTAAAGTTGAGCCGCTAAGGTCTTGTTGTGTGCTAAAACGAGTGTAGGCCGCTGAACTGTTTCGATAACGTTAGCCATCGTAAATGTCTTACCTGAACCGGTTACCCCTAAAAGCGTTTGATGCTGGTCTCCTTCCTTTATCCCTTTCGATAAGGATTCAATCGCCTGAGGTTGGTCTCCAGTAGGCTTAAAGTCGGCGGTTAGTGTAAAACGCATACCGCAAAAATACGCATCTTACAGGTCTCTTTTCTTCAATATAGCTAGACTACTCCATAAATAAATCAGTGTATATCCAACGGCTATCCCTACTTCTTTTAGCGTAGTTTGGTAGTTGAGTACCACCTCTTCACCGAGTTCTTTAGCTACTGATTGAATGGCACTCAAGCGAGTAAACGGTTCATGCAATAAGTTGAAAGAAGCTTGTAACGGAAAGAATCCTTTGATCTGGCTCGCTAGACTAAAGGCATCTGTTTTTTCCGCGAAATTTCCGTATTCGGCTAATAACTCTCCCCCAATACCCCAGACAATTTGCTCGCCAATGAGGAGTACGATCAAAAATCCGAGAGCGAAAGCAGAACGTTTAATTAAGATTCCTAAGAAAAGGCATAAACTGAAGAAGCCAAACAGTTTTAGAAAATAGAGTAATAGGAAATGGAGTTCCGAAAATACAATACTGATCTCCGTATAATCAGAATAAATCATTCCCAAAATCAATGAAATAAGGGCTACAAATAAAGTCGAAAGTGCAGAAAAGACTGCAACAACAATCACCTTAGAAGCCATGAATTCCTTTTTCGAGAGCCCGTCGATGAGGTTCTGTTTCAAGGTTCGATTACTGTATTCGTTCGAAATCATTGAAACAATGACTACCGCTAAAAAGAGTTTGAAAAACGCTGCAATAAAGCTGTTAAAATGCCAGATCAATGGAAAATTGAAAATCCCTTGGTCGGCAAGATGAAATTCAATGGGGCCAATATCAAATTTGATTGCAGCTATCAAGGCAATTAGGGTTAAAAAAACAAAATAGGCCGATATAAGAATGATACTCGATCTACTGTGCTTAATCTTGTGATATTCAATTAAAAAGAGTCGTTTCATTAGGCGTTGGTAATTTCTAGGAATAGTTCTTCAAGTCTTTTTTGGTGACTACTTAGGTGAGTTAGGAAAATTCCTTGTTCAGAGAAATACTTATTGATACTTTCAGGGCTATGATTGGTTTTGATTTTTAAGAGGTCACCTTCCTTTCCTAAAATTTTTATATCGGGGTGCTTTTCAATATGCTCAGCTAGTTGTTCTGTACGACTGGCACCAACGAGTAAGTAGGCTCCTGATTTTCCCATTTCTTCTACAGAGCCACTGTAAATACTTATCCCTTTTTGCAGAATAATCACCTGGTCACAAACTTTTTCAACCTCGTCGAGTAGATGAGAAGCAAGGAGTATGGTAGTTCCTTTCGAGGCGATTTGTTGAATGAGAACTCTAATTTGATGAATACCTTGTGGGTCTAAGCCATTGGTCGGTTCATCAAGGATTAATATTTCAGGGTCATTGAGTAGGGCTGAGGCGATTGCCAAGCGCTGTTTCATTCCCAAAGAAAAGGTGGAGAATAAATCCTCAGATCGATCTTCTAAACCCACTTCTTTTAATGCTTTAGGTACTGCAGAATTAGGAATTTCTTTAATGAGACAAACGAGTTCCAGATTTTCTCTCGCACTCATATATGGATAGAAGTTTGGCCGTTCAATGATAGCTCCGACTTTCTTTAATGCTTCCTTCGTACTAAGGGCGCCTTCAAACCATTCAAAGCTACCAGAACTGGCATTTACCACATTTAGTACGATACCCAATGTGGTAGATTTTCCTGAACCATTAGGCCCTAGTATTCCATAAACCGAACCTTTTCTTATTTCAAAGCTCAGATTAGTAACCGCACTAACTCTTCCGTAATTTTTATTGAGCTGATTTCCTTTGAGCAGAATTTTCGACATGAATTGTTAGGCTTTAAAATAGATCTTCAATTTATGACCGTTTTTTCTGATAATTGTTACATTCGGGTTATGTCTAATGTTCCCCAAATGCTTTTAAAGAAGCCCAGTTATCCAATTTCACCGATACTTGCGGCCTATTTAAGACGTTACAATCGAAGAGTCAACCTCCCGATCCACTATGATGATTTACTGCGTTTTCAGGGCTCAGTCACGGTTTATGACCTTCAAGATGAGGACACTTTATGGGTTCGTGTGTATTACGAAGAATCTGAGAGCGAAGAAATTAACAATGCTTTAAAGCAGATATACTCTACGCTTCATTCTGATGGTAGCCACCAGATTTTTCAACATTTGAGTATAGACGCCATTGATTATTGCACCTTCGGAAATTCAAAGCCATTTCGCATCAAGGTTCGAAACATCTTAAATGACAACTACACCTATTTTTATGTGAAGCGCTCGGATGCTTCTCGAGTTTACGGTCTTGAAATCGAACATATACTTTCTCCTTACAATTTGCATTTCTTGGTTTCTCGAGATACGCTTATCGAAGAGCATATCGCCGGAATACCTGGAGATGTTTTTCTAAAGCAATACTTACCACAGTGCAGTGACCGTCAGAAGGCACAACTAGCCAAGGAGTTTGTGAAGTTTAATGAACGCTGTATGATTCGATTATTAGGGGATATGCGTTCGTATAATTATGTAGTAATCCCTGTACACGATTTTGACAGTGTGATTCATAAAATTCGAGCAATTGATTTCGATCAACAAAATTTTGAGGGAGACCTTAAAGTATATCGACCTCAGTTCTTCCCTGAGAATCAAAAAATGATTGATCTGATCAAAACGTATTTAAAAAAGGACTCCGTAGATCAATACAAACGCGAAGAACGGTCTCTAATTGCTAAGCGCGCATTAGGTTCAGAAGAGCAAATCAAACGATTACTCAGTGCTGCAATGACAGATACACTTTCTGCCGAAGTGCATGTGAATAACTTGAAGACTCAGATTTTTGAATTAACTAAAGACTCTGCATTTAGTAAGGCCAATAGCATGGGAGCAATCCTAAGTGCAGCCTTAGATTTTGTTACTCGAAATTACAGAGATCTTAAAACCCTCTAACTTTTAGTTTCACGGTTGAAATAAACGAGATAGTAATACATCTGACGCTCTTCGTCCCAACCCTTTTCTACAAATTTTTCAGCGGATTCAGGATTAATAAAATCCAGTTTAATATGGATGTTAGTATCTAGGTGAATTTCGTTCTTGAATTTCTTACGGATATCGCTAACCGCTTTGTTTGCAATCGGAAACTCAGAAACGTCTTCAATACTGTATTTAGGTCCCTTATTGACTTTGTAGTTTTTAAACTCGGGAATAAGCTCCGGATTTTCTAATACGTCGTTTAAGAAATGCGATTCCTCAAACTGATCTCTTGAAGCAAAGTGATTCACTGCACGGTTCAAGAAGAGCACTTCTTGTTGTTTATCTTCAGTAGGCAAAATCACCTCTTTGGCAAAGTCTTTACAGAGTTTGAGGTAATTTTTGGTTTGAAAGTTCTCGTCTTTAAGTGCGCTTATGGATAGAAAATCTTCAGGCCAGTACTTCGCATCGTATCGATTTCGATCGACCGATAAAACTTTGTAACCATTTTCTTCTCCCGTATTGAAAATCAAACAGCCTTTGTCTAGCTTTTGAACTGAAATTCCTTTGCGGACAGAAATGTTTAGATTCTCTTGGTCCCAATCGAATTCAAAAAAGTCTTGCTTAACCTCACTTTTAAATATGCCAATAGCGCTGACTTTTTCTTTATCGATGAGCACATCTTCAAAGACAGCTACATAAAGTTCTCCGCTATTAATGTGAGGGTGATTCGATTGACCGTATAAATGAGTAGCTATAGCAACGCTTTGTTCTTGAAGTGTTTCTGGGCTATTAAAAATACTTTTCGCTGCATTGTAAATAGGGTTGAATTCTAAATCTGCTTCGTGTGTGAAGTGGAAATAGTTTTCTTCTCTTTGGGTAAAAGGAGTAAAGAAATAGCTTTTAAGTAACCCTGAAATCTCGTCGTCTAATCGAAGCGGATTTGCAGATAATTGAAGCGGTTCATTTCTGTTTTTATTACCAACCCTGTGTAAGACAAGGTCTTGAAATTGGGCGTTATATAAATTGAACATAATTAATTGTAGTCGTCGTAATCAGAGTCTGAATAACCAGAAAAATCATCAAATTCATCACCGAATTCATCATCGAAATCCTCATCAGAATCCCCATAAAAGTCATCGCCTGGAGATCCTTTCTCACTTTTAAATTGTTTCTCAGGCGCCTCCGAGGGTAGTTCTCCGAAACTGAATAGTAGCTGCGGTAAATCTATAGATGATTCATCGTTTTCTACTGCGGCTAGCTCTACGAAAAAGGTCCACATTTGCAGTAGGTCATAGATGTAGATGAGTTTCGGGTGATCTGTAGTGAGTATGCTGCTGATTGGAGTATCTCTCATTAAGACCGTGTCATCTTCAAATCCTAAATCGACGATTGGATATTCCTGACCTTGATTCCACTCCTGGTCACAACCATAAAAGGTTGCCATTTCAATTCCGTCAAACCCGAATGCTTGGCTCAACGAATTATGCAAATCTTCAAGGGTGCTTTCACTAGAGATAGCAATGTCTCTGAACACATCAGTTTGATCATCAAGAATAGCACGAATTTTATAGATCATAGCAATGTTTAATTAACAGTTTTGTTAGTACTTCTGTAAGAGCGGAGCCAAATATAGATCTGAAATCCGAATAGTATAGAAGCAATTACCAGATGAATAGGTTGAGTTGAAAAAGGGAAGTCAAAATAATACATGATCACCCCACTAAGTACAGAAATTCCGATTAGTGCAAGGATGATTTGCTGAGTTTTCAATAAGCTCGAGTGATTCTTTCGAATTTGGTTGTAAATCCATAGGTGAAACAGAATTACCAATATAGAAAACGAGCGATGTATGTAAAATAAAAGGGTTTCTGCTCCCTGAAGACTAAAGAAATTACTCCCTATTTGTTCTTTTGAAGCATCTACATACTGACGAACCTGAGTTCCCATAAGAACTTGTAATAGTGTTAAAACGAAACCCGCAAACAGGTACTTCCCTAAAACTGAAGGCTGACCAAACAGCTGACGCTCCACCGTTTTTTCATAATAAATGAAAAGTATAGCGACGAGCACCAGTGCCATAAACATATGTAGGCTGATTCGAAAAGGATTGAGTACGGAGTAAACTACTGTTGCCCCAAGCCAAGCTTGAAATAATATCCCAATCAGTAGTACTGTACTAAGCCATCTAAGATCGGTTCGTTTCGGTCGCGTGAACCAACTACTCAAGAAAAGTAGCAGTGTACTTAACCCAGCTAAAGCTCCGAGGAGTCGATTAATATACTCGATCCAAGTGTGCCATGGATTAAAAGCAGCGTAATCATGTTTTTCGTAATTCTCCCAATTAGACCCTTTATAGACTTCGGCGGATTTAAAATCTTTAAGGGCTACTTCTAAGTGATTTTCTCTAATAATTACTTGTCCTCGCTGGTAGGCAGTATTGGCTTGCCATAGGAGTTCTGCTTCATCGGTAGGGGGTATAAGGTGTCCAAAGCACTTAGGCCAATCAGGGCATCCCATCCCACTTCCGGTCATCCTGACAATGGCTCCAGCGGCGATTACCAAATAAATGATCATTAAGGTAGCGATGGCTAGTTTTCGATTTCGATTCACTGCTTCACAGGTTTTAATCCAAGTTGCTCTGCTTTTTTAATCATTAGTTCGTACGCTGCTTCGAATTCATTGGGTATTTCACCCTCTAATATGGCCTCCTTTAATGCCTCTTTTAATAAACCGATTTCGCGACTGGGTCCAATGTTGAATGTTTTCATAATCAGTTCACCGCTAACTGGAGGTTGAAAATTTCTAACGCGATCTCGCTCTTCGACTTCCCTTATCTTTTCTTTTACGATTTCGAAATTCCTCTTGTATCTGTCTTGCTTACGGGGATTTTTAGTAGTGATGTCTGAAACACACAAAGTCATTAGACCTTCTAGGTCTTCACCAGCGTCAAAGATCAATCTTCGGACCGCTGAATCAGTGACGTAGTCTTCGGATATAACGATAGGTCTTGAGCTCATGAGAACGAGTTTTTGAACTCTTTTCATTGGGTCACCTAGAGTCATTTTTAGTCTCTTAAATAGGCGGTACACCATTTTGGAACCTACGAATTCGTGTCCGTGAAAGGTCCATCCGATTTTTTTGTCAAATCGTTTTGTTGGTGCCTTTCCGATGTCATGCAATAAGGCTGCCCAGCGAAGCCACAAATCTGAACTTAATTGAGCCATATTATCCACCACTTCGAGGGTGTGCCAAAAATTGTCTTTGTGCTTTTTTCCTTCGATTTCTTCGATTCCCTCAAGAGCCGTAAGCTCTGGAATTAATCGTTTCAATAATCCTGTTTCTTTGAGTAGGCCGAAACCGACAGAAGGTCGATCACTGAGAAGAATTTTATTGAGTTCTACTACAATACGCTCTTTGGTGATGATATCAATACGCTCACATTGTCGTTTAATTGATTCTAGTGTAGGGGAGTCAATCTCAAAATTAAGTTGAGAAGCGAATCGAATTGCACGCATCATCCGGAGAGGATCGTCACTAAATGTGATGTCAGGATCAAGGGGTGTTCGGATGCACTTAGCATCTAAATCTGATACCCCTTCAAAAGGATCAACCAATTCCCCAAATCGATTCTTGTTAAGACAAATCGCCATTGCGTTGATCGTAAAATCTCTACGATTTTGATCATCTTCAAGGCTTCCGTCTTCTACGATCGGATTTCTAGAGTTGCGTTGATAGCTCTCCCTACGAGCACCTACAAATTCTAGATCAAGTCCGTCGTATTTAATCATAGCGGTGCCATAGGTCTTGAAGGTTGAGACTTTTGGTTCGCCTTTTAAATGATTAGCAACTTCTTTAGCTAGTTCGATACCGCTGCCAACGGTGACAAAATCGATATCAGAAGGCAAAGACCTTTTTAGCAGATAATCACGAACAAATCCACCAACGACGTAACATTCAACACCAAGATCATCGGCAATGGCTCCTACTTGTTTAAAAATAGGATGTGTTATTGCTTCACGAATATGTAAGTGTTTTTGATTCAAATCAGCTTTTTGTGTGATTCTGTAAATCTAATTTTGCTTGATTCTATAAAGAATTAAAGCCATGCAAAGGTACCACTTAAATTTTCAGATTAAAGTGTTTACAGAGGTCAATCCATTGCGATCGGTTACGATCTTCTTTGATGTTTTCTTTGCCTAAAGAAACTATTTGACTGCCGATAATCGGTAAGGCTGACTTGGGCAAAACCTCGGGCATAACGACCTCGAAATTTCTTAATAATCCCATAGTTTTAAACCATAAATCGTCTGCCTTGGGACACAACTTTTCGATAAGTTCAATATTTGAAAGTTCAGGTGTGTTGAAATTTTTTGGATAAAGGACGCCTGCACCGCCGATAGGAAGGGTAGCTACCGAGGACCGCTGATTTTGATAGGAGGTAGGCCAATTCTTGTAGGGAAGCCAATCACCGTTCTCCGAACGACTAATGATACGCGTTTGTAGTGCGACTACCTGATTGGGAAATTGAAGATGTGTTTGATATAGGGTATTTAACCAATTCTTTTGATAAATAACATCGTCATCAAAGGTTACAACCGGCATCGAGGAATGAATGGACAAAGCACCCAATAACTTGAAATGTGATCGATCACTATCCACAAAGACGATCTCAAGTCCTGCTTTTTCCAGTTCTTTGATTGAATTTGGAAGACTATTCTGATGCTTTTGGTGTAAAACTAAAACGGTATGCTGAGGAGCTACTTCATCGTTCCAAATGGATCGGATGGCCAGGTGCACTAAGTGTAGTCTCGGTTCAAAAGACTTTACCGATGCAACTACGGGAATTCTCTTTTTACCTTCTAACATGCCGTTAGCAGGCTTTTTACCGAGTCTCCAACTCTGTAGTGATGAAGGAATATATTCTTTAAGTTTCATAAATAGGGTTTAGCAAAGTAAAGACTTTCCTATTTTTACATCCGATGAATCCATTAGAAATTTCTGTAATTGTCAGCACTTATAATGCCGAGGAGTGGCTTGAAAAAGTACTTTGGGGCTTCGAGACGCAAACGTATCAAAACTTTGAGCTCATTATTGCCGATGATGGTTCTGGCCCAAAGACCAAGTCCCTAATTGATGATTTGTCACAGAAACTGACCTATCCCATTGTTCATGTCTGGCAAGAAGATGAAGGGTTTCAGAAGTCTCGAATTTTAAATAAGGCTTTGAAGGCCTGTCGCGGGAATTATGTAGTGATGACTGATGGAGACTGTATTCCTAGACCTGACTTTCTTCAAGTGCACCACGATCGAAGAAAACCAGGTCATTTTTTATCTGGTGGATATTTTATGTTGCCCATGACCACCTCCAAAGCAATACAAATTGCTGATATAACCCGTTCGAGTTGCTTTAATCTTTCATGGTTAAAAGAAAATGGTGTTCCCTCATCTCGAAAAAATTTAAAACTAACGGCCTCTGGAAAATGGGCCGATTTTTTAAACTGGATTACTCCAACTAAGGCTACCTGGAATGGGCACAATGCTTCGGGTTGGCTTGCAGATATATTAAAAGTCAATGGTTTTGATGAACGCATGCAATACGGTGGCCAGGACCGGGAGCTTGGAGAACGTTTAATGAATAAAGGAGTGAAGGGTATTCAGATTCGTTATAGCGCGATTTGTATACACTTAGATCACAAGAGAGGGTATAAGACCCCAGAGTCTCTTCGTAAGAATCGAACGATCAGGGATGAGACGATTCGTTCCAAATCGACTTTTACTCCTTATGGGATTCGCACCTAACTAAACCGATACTCCATATTCCCGGAGCGCATCATTCAATGAAGTCTTTTTGTCGGTACTTTCTTTTCTTTCACCAATGATAAGCGCGCAAGAAACACCGTAGTCTCCGGCAGGGAATGACTTGGTGTAAGTTCCAGGAATTACCACCTTTCTAGCAGGTACTTCTCCCTGATAGAATACAGGCTCATCCCCAGTGACATCAATGATTTTGGTTGATGCGGTAAGTACAACATTAGCGCCTAGAACGGCTTCTTTTCCTACCCGAACTCCTTCCACTACAATACATCTAGAGCCAATAAAAGCATTATCTTCGATGATTACAGGGCTAGCCTGGAGTGGTTCTAAGACACCACCAATCCCGACTCCTCCGCTGAGGTGAACGTTCTTTCCGATTTGTGCGCATGAACCTACGGTGGCCCAAGTATCGACCATAGTACCGCTATCTACATAAGCTCCGATATTTACATAACTTGGCATTAAAATAGTTCCTGAAGCTACATAAGCCCCGTGACGAACGACTGCATTGGGTACAATTCGGATGCCTTTTTCTTTATATCCTCTTTTAAGAGGCATTTTATCATGATATTCAAAAATGCCAGCTTCTAACACCTCCATTTGCTGAATAGGGAAGTATAAAACCACGGCTTTTTTAACCCATTCATTAATTACCCACTGATCACCTTCTGGTGCTGCACAGCGCAATTCTCCATTGTCAATGGCTGTAATGACATTTCTGATAGCTTCTTGAGTAGCAGCCTCCTTCAGTAATTCTCTATTTTCCCAAGCAGATTCAATGATAGGTCTTAGTGTCTCCATGATTCTCGTAATTTTCTTGCAAAGATAAGATAGCTTCTAGGGATAGGGCTTTTCAATTTGACCTATTTTTGTTGCAAATTTCACCATTGGAGCGAATTTTAGGACTTGATATTGGTTCTGTTAGAACCGGAATTGCTACAGCTTACCCAGGGCTGGGTGTTGCCTCTTCTCTTGAAACGATTGAATCTAAGCAGTTGATAGAAAAACTGATTCAGTTAAATAAAGAAGAAAAGGTGTCGCTGGTTGTGATCGGTAAGGCTACTCAGATGGATGGAACTCCTTCGGAGTCTATGCTATTTATCGAACAAATGGCAGATAAAATTGAAAAGTCTGGATTCAAAATTACTTGGCAAGATGAGCGATTCACATCGAAACTAGCCTCTAAAAGCATCGCCCAATCTGGAATGTCAAAAAAGAAAAGACAAGACAAAACACTAATCGATCGTATAAGTGCAACCATACTTTTACAATCTTACCTAGATAGAACATTATGATTTATCCTATTGTAGCCTACGGAGATCCTGTATTAAAAAGGAAAGCCAAAGAAATCTCTGCTGATTATGAAGGTTTAGAGACTTTAATTTCTGATATGTGGGAAACCATGTATAACGCCGAAGGTGTAGGGTTGGCAGCCCCTCAAATTGGCAAATCGATTCGTTTATTTGTCATCGATGGATCCCCTTTTGCAAAGGATGAGGACGCAACCGATGAAGAGCGTGAGGTATTAAAAACTTTTAAGAAAGTATTTATCAATGCAACTATTCTTGAAGAAACAGGAGAATCGTGGAGCTTTACAGAGGGTTGTTTGAGCATCCCAGATATTCGTGAGGATGTTGTTCGAAAAGATGAATTAACGATACGCTATCAAGATGAGTCAATGCAGTGGCACACCGAGAATTATTTCGGTTTACCTGCTCGCATCATCCAGCACGAATACGATCATATTGAAGGAATTTTATTTACAGATAAGCTGTCTTCACTAAAGAAAAGATTAGTCAAAGGAAAATTAGAAAAGATATCGCGCGGACAAGTTCAGGCCGATTATCGTATGAAGTATTACCAACCTAAAAAGAAATAAGTAGCTATGGCACTTGAGAAAATTATTGCAATTGGAGGAAAACCAGGTTTGTATGAATTAATCGCTCAAACTAAAGGAGGGTTCGTAGGTGAATCATTAGTGGATAAAAAGCGTCTTTCAGTATCCATTCGGGCGAAGGTAAGTGTGTTGTCGGAGATTGCGATTTATGCACTCGATCGAGAGGTTCCGCTACTGGAGGTTTTTGAAGCAATTCACAAAAAAGAGGAGGGCAAAGAGACTTCAGTGAGTCCAAAAGCCGATAAACTAGCACTAGAAGAATACTTCTTTTCTATACTACCGAATTACGATGAAGACCGAGTTTATGCGAGTGATATGAAGAAAATACTTTCTTGGTATAATCTTTTGCTGAATTCGGGAACCTTAAAAGAGGCACTTGAAGCGGAAACAACCGAAGAGTAGAAAGAATAATAAGATAAAAAAAGGGGCCGAGGCCCCTTTTTTTGTATCAGAAAACAGCACGTGATTAAAAATCAAAGAAGATTGCGTTTGCTACAAATCTTTTTGCCCCGTACCAAAATCCTCTAAAGATAGGATTATCGGTAAAGTATATCACATTACCTCGCCCGTGGTTTTCGGCACCTATAAACAAACTATTTGAGAGTGGTTCTAGAGTGTTAGATCCTGCAAATCCTGCAATAGGGGTTGTGTCAGCTTCAAAGCTAGCAAGATTGCCAGAGGGTAGTAATTCGTAGGCATTTGAATTTAACTTTAAACCATAATAGTTAGCATCATATCCATAGGCCACTGGGTGAGTCGTATCCACCTTTGTTTTAAAAATTGCACCTGTAATGTAATTCTTAATTCCCTCTCTTTCTTGTAGTTCATAAGGAAGTAATGGATCGGTGCTAGATCTATCTCTTTCTTTTGACTTGATATTAAAGCTGCCCTCGCGACTTAAGGCACTCAGTGCTCCTGATTGAGCAATAAGTTTTCCTCCACTGCTAATCCATTTTTCTATGGTACTTAAAATATTCTCATCAAAGTTGCGATAATTGCCATCTGGCATAATCAATACATCATAATTGTCAAGATCATAATACCTTAGGTATTCTGTATTTAAAACAGTAACCGGGTAGTTCAGATCCTTTTCTAAGAAGTACCACCACTCTCCAAAGTTGTACGAAGAAATGCCTTTGCCTTTGAATAGGGCTACTTTAACGGCCTTTGTTTTTGTAACTGAAGGCGAACCAAAGTCTTTACCACTATCTACAAACCCGGTTGAAACTCCCTTGAAGTCTACTTCGAATTCTTCACTAATTTCAGCTAGTGCATTTTCGATATTCTTATTTTCTGCGGCTAACAAAATACTTGCTCCGGCATGAAAAGAAACTCCATCCACCTTAAAGTCACTGTAACTTGTTCTAACCGTCATTCCTCGATCTAAAAGGGCAGCAAGTGCTTTTTGACTTGCAAATCCTTGATAATCCATTACATAAGCATAAGCGTCTTGTGGGATTGCATTTAGTGTATGTACAGATTCTCCCGTGCTAAAGGGTACTTTCTTTGTCGAGAGAAGTGCATTTACATCAAAGGCGAATGGAAGAGACCAAGCGGTGATATCGTAGGTAATACTGTCATTTAACTTGGTATTAGGTTCGAATAAAACATGAATCAATTTGTTTTTTACTTGACCGGCAGGGATGATTAAACTGTTTTCATCTGCCTTTATTCGCTTTTGGGTTTGTGAACGGTAGTCATATCCACTAATCAGACTTCCTTTTCCTCGGCCATAGGTGATTTGATGTTTTTCGAGTAACTGAGTTAATGCATTAAGGTTATCAGCATTCCCACTAAGCACATAAGTTTTTGGATCGTTAAGCCCTTCTTGCACGAAATTGGACATTTCTTTTTGAAGACGTCCTCCGTTTTTAGAAGCCATTTCAACGGTAGAAATCCCAGTAGTAAAGTGGTGAGCGATACGATCTTTAAGGGTAAGTAGATTTCCCTCGCTGTTTCGAATGGCTAGACCAGCTCTCCCGCTTCCGCCCTGTTCATAAGTCATACCGATTGCTCCATGGTAGGTAGGATACGTGTCACCATAACTCGGATACAACAAATCAAATCGTTCCTTTGTAAAGTATAACCATCCATTCGCATCGAAGTACTTGGCATGATTGCGGCCGATTTCATCCTGAAATTGCTTCTGAAAATCGGTGATTACCTCGTGTAGTGGTTCTGCTGCTGGCGCAAAGTAATAGGGTTGGTCAACACCCTGCTCATGAAAATCTACATGAATTTGCGGCTGCCACTTCTGGTATTGAGGTAATCTTGCCTGACTTTCTACTTGAGTCATCCAAACCCAGTCACGATTTAAATCAAATACATAATGGTTGGTTCTTCCAGAGTGCCAAGGTTCGAAGTGTTCTGCACTGTTTGGGTCAGGTTGAATCCTATTATTCTTAGTTTGGTTGTACCAATTCACATAACGATCTCTCCCGTCAGGGTTGATACAAGGATCGATAATTACCAAAGTATTTTCAAGGTATTCGCGTTTTGCGGTGAGTAATTCAAAAGCGGTTTTCATTGAGGCCTCGGTACTCACACTTTCATTACCGTGAACATTGTAACTCAGCCATACAATCGAATGGTCATTGGTCGATTCTCCAACCAAACTTTTTAGATGATTTTCTCTGATTGCTTCACGATTTGAAATAATGTCTTTACTTCCTAGAAAAACAAGATAAAGGGGTCTTCCTTCGTTGGTTTCACCATATTGTTCAAGCACGACTCGATCGGGGTCGGCGGCTGCGAGTTGCTGATAGTATTCTACTACTTTGTGATGTCTAGTGAATGAATCTCCCAGTTCATATCCTAAGAATTCTGAAGGAGACTGAATCTGTCCGAAGGAGAAGGAAATGGCTCCTAAAATAACGAAGAGGTTTTTGAACATTTTTAAAACTATTTTGAGACCGAAAAGCTACAAAAATTAGTCCGTATCTTTACCCTTCACTGTTGTGATCTTTATGGCGAACACCACATTTGATTTTACCGATATTCCTTTTTTCAACTCCTTAGTCAAGGACTATTTGTCTGGTGAACTTGCATCTGATTTTTATGGAGAACAGGCAAATCTCGAAGGATTTAAAAATCAAATTGAAAAAGTTCAATTTTCAAAGTCGAAGCGTGAGGTCTTGGTAGCAAGCCTGAAGCAACAGTACGAAGGCTTTTCCTCAGAGATAATAAGCAACCAGATTACTTCTTTGTCCCGAGAAAATACCTATACCATTACTACGGGTCATCAATTAAATCTTGCGACGGGTCCACTGTATTTTCTTTATAAAATTGCACATGTCATTTCATTAAGTGAATACCTGAATACCCAGTTTACAGACTGTCGCTTTGTTCCTGTTTATTGGATGGCCACTGAGGATCACGATTTTGCAGAGATCAATCACTTTTTTAGTGAAGGTAAAAAGTTCGTGTGGGAAAGTGAGCAAGAAGGTGCGGTCGGACGTTTCTCTACAACGGGTATAGCATCAGTAATTAAAGCTTTAATTGGACAGTATCCTTCAGCTCCCTTTAACGATGAATTGAATACGCTGTTAGTAAGTGCTTACAAGGAAAGATCTCTTTCAGAGGCCACTCGAAAACTAGTTCATCAACTTTTTGGGGATAAAGGATTGGTTGTCATCGATGCGGATTGTAAAGATCTTAAGGGATTGGCGACCCATTTATGGTCAAAAGAATTAGAAACTGGTTTTTCAGCTATCGAGGTAGGTGAACAAAATGCAAGGCTAGAGACGAAGGGTTATCCTATACAGGTAAACCCCCGAGAAATCAACTTATTCTACTTAGAAGAAAATAAGCGAACCCGTATCCTTAAAGAGGGTGCTGACACTTATTCCTTAGCCGATCAAAGCGTGCGATGGACTAAAAAGGACCTTTTCGAAGAGGTTCAGACGCATCCTGAAAGAATATCTCCTAATGTACTTTTGCGTCCGCTCTATCAAGAAACGATACTTCCCAATCTAGCCTACATTGGTGGGGGTGGTGAGCTTTCGTATTGGCTACAATTAAAGACTACATTTGAGTCGGCCAACCTCCGATTTCCAATACTTATAGCGAGAAATTCATTTTTGTTAGTTGATCAAAAAACGGTAAAAAAGAGTAAGGCGTTAGATTTGGATTGGGTTCATTTTTTCAAATCGAAAGACGCTCTAATTAACTTTGAGATTCGTAGAGTATCCAATATTGATTTGGATTTTACCCCAGCACACAAATTACTCGAGGATCAGTTCATTCGACTTCATCAAATTGCGCGTGAAACCGACAAGAGCTTTGAGGGAGCGGTTAATGCTCAAGAGCAAAAGCAGAAAAAGGGTTTACAACAACTTGAAAAGCGATTGCTAAAAGCTCAGAAACGAGTTTTGTCAGACCATGTTTCAAGAATAGCAGAGCTACACGATATGATTAAGCCCTTAGGGGGACATCAAGAGCGCATTGAAAATTTTTCATTTTTCTACAATCAGCTGGGTAATGCGCTCATTGATAAGCTCATTCAGGAATCGGATTCGATTCAAGGAAAGTTTATCGTTGTAGAATGGGATGCTTAAGGAGTTACCCAGTAAAGACTATCTATAGCGCCTTTGAGGTCTAAAGAGCCTTTTACTCTACGATGTCCTTCTGAATGTAATTGAACAAGGTCGAATCGCCGCGCATGAAATTTTAGTATTTGAAAATACCCTCCTTCACCTTCATGTAGGGTATTGAATGAATCTGCCTGGCTTCCTGGTGCCATTTTGGTTCGATAGTCTTTTTTTTGGGTTTCGCTTAGGCTTTCAAAATAATTCTGAGAATCTTCAACCTTTTCTAAGATTCCCTCGAGACGAATTTGAATCATTTTCTTCGAGTCATAAAAAAGTGCAGAGGCTTCCTTGTGCGATTCTAAAGAAACTACTTTTTCGGTTCGCGAGTCTGTATAAATATGAAAGTCAAAGTTTTCGAATACTTCACGTAAAACGACCATCCTACTTTGTGGATAAAGAACACCATCTACCGATGTTATGGTATTGAGGCTGAAATATTTAAAAGCGGATTTACGGCGTTTGGGAGCCTCTTTCAGTGATTTAGCACAGTAGGTTGTAAATTCCTCGGCAGAGGTAAAAGCTGTTAATTTCATTAGTTAAAAATACTTCAAATCGCCTTGCGGCCGTTTGTCATTTGACTATTTTTGCCCATGCATCAAAAAGTACTTATCCTCGATTTTGGTTCGCAATACACACAGCTCATCGCAAGACGAGTTCGCGAACTCAACATTTTCTCAGAAATTATACCGTTTAATAAGGCCCCTGAAGACCTAAGCCCTTACAAAGCAGTGATTCTCTCGGGATCTCCACATTCAGTTCGTTCTGAAGACGCTCCTAGACCAGATCTTTCAAAAATTAAGGGTAAAATGCCCCTTTTGGGAGTTTGTTTTGGCGCTCAATTTATGGCGGCACATTACGGTGGTAAGGTTGAGGCATCGAGTATTCGTGAATATGGTAGAGCAAATCTTAAAACCATTCATTCTGATGATGCATTTTTAAAAGGTATTGAAATTAATTCTCAAGTGTGGATGTCCCATTCTGATACGATCACAGAATTACCAGAAGGAGCAACTTGTCTGGCAAGTACCGCCGATGTGAAAAATGCGGCTTATCGCTTTCAGAATGAAGATACCTACGCAATTCAGTTTCACCCCGAGGTATACCATTCCACGCAGGGGACCCAATTAATTTCAAATTTCCTAATGGATATTGCTGGTTTTACCGGTGACTGGACACCAGATGCGTTTGTTGAAGAAACAGTAGCTGAGCTGAAAGAAACATTAGGAGACGATCGAGTGATTCTAGGTCTTTCGGGTGGTGTTGACTCTTCGGTGGCAGCCTTACTTCTCCATCAAGCTATTGGTTCAAACTTGCATTGTATTTTCGTTAATAACGGGCTTCTTCGTAAAAACGAGTTTGAGGAGGTTCTTGAACAGTACAAAGGATTTGGTCTCAATGTGAAAGGGGTAGATGCTTCAGATCGCTTCTTAGATGCGTTAGCAGGAATTAGTGATCCGGAGAAAAAGCGAAAAGCCATAGGGAAGATTTTTGTTGATGTATTTGACGATGAGTCTAAAGAGGTTGAGGGAGCGAAGTGGTTAGCTCAAGGAACGATCTATCCAGATGTTATCGAATCGGTCTCTGCAACTGGCGGCCCATCGGCTACCATTAAAAGCCATCACAATGTTGGTGGGTTACCTGATTATATGAAACTTAAGGTGGTAGAACCCTTAAAGAAGTTATTCAAAGACGAAGTACGTCGTGTAGGTAGAAGTTTGAATATGCCTGAAGATTTAATTGGCCGTCACCCATTTCCCGGTCCTGGATTAGCTATTCGAATTCTCGGAGATATTACTGCCGAAAAGGTAAGTCTATTGCAAGAGGCTGATGCAATTTTTATTGGAGCATTGAAGCGACATGGGTTGTATGATCGGGTTTGGCAGGCAGGTGTAATCTTGTTGCCCGTCCAAAGTGTTGGTGTAATGGGTGATGAAAGAACCTATGAACGATGTGTTGCCCTTCGTGCCGTAGAAAGCACTGACGGAATGACTGCGGATTGGGTAGATCTACCTTATCCGTTTTTACAAGAAGTTTCTAATGAAATTATAAATAGAGTAAAAGGAGTGAATCGAGTGGTATATGATATCAGTTCGAAACCACCTGCAACTATTGAATGGGAGTAAGAAGTAAGAATATTCTTGTTTTAATCGGATTCATGCTATTTGTTTTTAGTACTGAAGCAGATGCTCAGTGGTTGAAACGATCAAGGAAAAAGAATCCAGCCCCTACCGTCGAAAGGGTGGTGTCTGAAGCTATTGTGGATCAGAATGTTGAGGTGAATCTCGATACGATCATTCAGAAGGATACCATAACTGATTTAAAAACACTTCAACTCAAAAAGTCTACTCTAAATCTTGCGGTTTTATTGCCATTTAGAAAAGATCTCGTTCCGTTCGAGGACCGTATAGATATAGATTCTATCTCTGGAGATAGTATTGTGATTCCAAAAGGTCAAATTGATACTTTGAGTTTAAATCGATTAATGGAGGTTCGTAGAGACATGAGAGTGGCTCTAGAATTTTATGAAGGTCTTACTTATGCCCTAGATTCTCTTTCAAAAATGGGTGTGAGCGTTTCTCTAAAAACCTATGATACGGAGCTCAGTACTGCTGTAGTAGATACTATTTTCTCTAAAGACTCGATTCTACCTGAGGCGGTAATAGGACCGTTAAGTCCCAGAGTTTTTAGATCCTTTGTAACTGCTAATAAGGTAGATTCTATTCCTATTCTTGCACCGCTAATGTCGCCTGAAGAAGGACTGAAAGGTCAGGTGTATTTTGGTGTTCCAGATGAGAGTGAGCTGCGTGAAGATATGATTAATTATGCCTTGTCGCAGTATCGTGGAGAACGTGTTTTTGTTGTGGCAGACAATGGACATCAAGCAATTGTTGAGAAGATAAAATCAACTTTTATTGAGGCTGAACAAATCCCACTTTACAAGAATGTTTCTCTTGAAAGCGTGCAAACTTTTAGAGATACCATTGTTGATTCTATTATTCCTAACTGGACCTTTTTAGAGACTAAAAATGCTGCTTTAGGAGCCTCAGTTAGTTCGATTTTAAGTGGTATTGAATCTGAACCAGTGAAAAGTATGAGGATGTTTTCTACCACACCTTCTTCTATTTATACCGAAAAAGAAATTGATCCGATCCATCTTTCCAATTTGGAATTTTCTTACCCAGAAGTATACGGTCTTCCTTCAGATGAGTTTGTAGATCGATTCATCAATGATCGCGGATATGTACCCGAGGTTATTACAGCTAGAGCTTTTGATCTTAGCTTTGACTTTTTACTTCGATTAGTAGTTGAAAAAACAGATCAAGTGGTTCGGCCACAGGCTTACAGCGCTTCTTCGCTAGATTATCGCCCTTTCGGAAACGATGATTTTCAGAACGTTTGGTATCGTCTAGCTAGGTTCTCAAATCTTGAAATTACTTCAATCGACCCCGAAGTTCCTGCTGAGCAAATTAAGCCTTGGAGAAGGATCTCAGAACACTGGTTTTGCGACTATTTATTAGAAACTGAAAAGCAACTGCGCCCCGAGGCTTACAAGCTTTTAGAGGCAGAGCTAAAAGAAAAGGCAGAGTTGGACGGCATTGAGGAATACTCCATTGAGAACGAGGATTCTTGTGATTTGTATTTACTTCTCAGAGACTATCCACTAGAGGAGGAGTTGCTCACAAATAGTGACCGCCTTTTCAAGTGACACAAACGGATCTTCACGCAAGGGAATAAATTCTTGAGCAACGTGACCATTGAATCCGGTTTGATGAATCGCTTTCATGATTGCCGCATAATTTAACTCTTGGCTTTCTTCAATTTCATTTCTTCCTGGTACCCCTGCAGTATGATAATGCCCGAAATAAGCATGGTATTTGTTTATCGAATCGATAATGTTACCTTCTTGAATTTGCATATGATAGATATCGTAGAGTAGTTTAAAATTTTCAGTTCCTAATCGTCTGCAAAGACTAATTCCCCATAGGCTCGAGTCAGCCATATAATCGGGATGGTTAATTTGGTTGAAAAGCTCCATTTGTATGACCACTCCATATTTTTCAGCCATAGGGAGTATTTGTTCTAATCCTTGAGCACAATTTTCTAGGCCCACATAATCATCCATTCCGTTTCTATTTCCGCTAAAGCAAATCAGATTGGTAAATCCAGCATCTGCTACTTTAGGAATCACCTCTTTGTAGCGTTTAATCAGCTCTTCATGCAGATCTAAACGGTTCCATCCTTCGGTTAAGCTGATTGCTGCGCCTTCACACATACTACAGTGGAAATCATGTTTTTTTAACACCTCAAATTCGTTCGGACCTATAAGATCAATTGAATAAATACCTAGTTCTTTCAACCGAGGTAGAATTTCTTCGAGAGAATATTGAGATAAACACCAACGGGCAACCGAATGCTTTAGCTTGTAATCTTTTGGTCGCTTAGGTCTAGACTCTTGTGCAAGTGAATTTGTGAATGTGGCGCCTGCGGCAACGGCTAAAGGAGCTTTGGCCAGAAACGAACGTCTTTTCATGATTCTAGATTTATTCCAAAAGATACGCAACTTATTGCTACCGCTCGCGTCAAAGTTCGTACCTTTATGCCCCGTAAAAGAAAGTTTACCATGTCTACAAAATATATTTTCGTTACGGGAGGAGTTACCTCATCTTTAGGTAAAGGTATCATTGCAGCTTCACTCGCGAAACTTCTACAATCTAGAGGTTATCGTACAACCATTCAGAAGCTAGATCCTTACATTAATGTTGATCCAGGAACACTTAATCCCTATGAACATGGTGAATGCTATGTAACTAATGATGGAGCTGAAACCGACCTTGATTTAGGTCACTACGAACGATTTCTTAACGTACCCACATCACAGGCAAACAATGTGACCACGGGTCGCATTTATCAGAACGTAATTGAGAAGGAGCGCCGAGGAGACTTTTTAGGGAAGACTGTTCAAGTTGTACCTCATATTACCAATGAAATCAAAGATCGTATTCAAATCCTCGGTAATTCTGGAGATTATGACATCGTAATCACAGAAATTGGGGGCACTGTAGGTGATATTGAATCGCTACCTTATATCGAATCGGTTCGACAATTGCTATATGAGCTAGGCGAGCAGAACGCGATGGTGGTGCACCTTACTCTTGTTCCCTATTTAGCTGCAGCTGGCGAATTGAAAACCAAACCTACTCAGCATTCTGTTAAAACGTTGATGGAAAGTGGGGTTAAGGCGGATGTTCTTGTTTGTAGAACTGAGCATGAATTAGATCAAGATTTAAGATCTAAGTTGGCCCGTTTTTGTAATGTTCCGGAGCGTGCGGTCATCCAATCTATTGATGCGAGTACGATTTATCAGGTTCCACTGTTAATGAGAGAGGAAGGTTTAGATAAAGTTGTTCTGGAAAAATTAGGTTTACCCTCAAGCGATGATGCTGATTTGGGTAAGTGGGAACATTTTGTTGAAACGCTAGCTCATCCCAAGGAGACGATCAAAATAGGACTCATTGGAAAGTATGTAGAGCTTCAAGATTCGTATAAGTCAATTTTAGAGGCATTTATTCATGCAGGAGCGATGAATGAAGTAAAGGTTGATGTAGTATCCATTCATTCTGAGGAATTAGAAAATAAATCTATTGAGCATTTGTTTTCTTCATTAGATGGCGTTCTTGTAGCGCCGGGATTTGGTAGTCGAGGCATAGAAGGAAAGATCGATGCAGTTCGTATCGCTCGAGAATCTAAGATACCTTTCTTAGGAATTTGCTTAGGGATGCAGATGGCGGTGATTGAATTTGCGAGAAATGTATTAGGGTTGAAAGCTGCCAATAGTGTTGAGGTTGATGAAAATACCGAACACCCTGTGATTCATTTAATGGAAGAGCAAAAAGCGATCTCTGAAAAAGGAGGGACAATGCGCCTCGGTTCGTGGAAGTGTTCTATCTTAGAAGGTTCGAAATTGGCTGAGGCCTACGGAAACCTTCATATTGACGAAAGGCATCGACATCGATTTGAATTAAATAATGAATATATAAACGCTTTAGAAGAGGGTGGCCTAAAAGTTGTTGGTGTTAATACAGACACAGGACTTGCCGAGGCTGTTGAGCTTGCTGATCATCCATGGTTTGTTGGTGTTCAGTATCATCCAGAATACAAGAGTACGGTTGAAAATCCACATCCGTTATTTGTAAGCTTTGTTAAAGCGGTACTAGAGTATAAGAAAACAAGAAACTAGAAATGGAAGAAAAGGGGATAGATAAAAATGCGATTATTGGTTTTGTTCTGATTTTCGCAATAATGATCGGGTGGTTTTACATCAGTCAGCCCACACCTGAAGAGATTGAGGCACAAAGAGCACTAGCTGCTCAATCAGGTACCGAAGAGGTAATTGCTGAAACCGAACCAGTCCTAACTCCAATTGCAGAACCTACATCTGCTGAATTACCTGTAAGCAATGAACGCTCGTATGAGCCGGTGAGTCTAGAAACTGAGCATTTTACTTTAGAGTTTTCAAGAGTTGGTGGTCAATTAAAGAATATTACACTCAAGAATTTCACCAACCATCAAGAACAACCTATCCAAATTCTTCAGCCCGAATTTTCTGATTTAAATCTAAAGTTAGTCACCACTCAGGGTTTGAATTTGAATACGAATGAATTGTATTTTGAGCCTGAGGTAACTGAGGAAGAGGATCGTACACGAGTTACTTTGCGCTCTGAAGTGGCGGATGGAGCTTTTTTGGAGTTTAAATATCAAGTTTTAAACGACAGCTATTTAGTTGATTTTGATATTAATACCACTCAGTTATCTGCTTATCTATCCTCTCAACCCGCCATCCTATCTTGGAATTATACGGCTCCACGAAACGATCAAAGTATTCAGTATGAGAATCGGTACACTCGATTGACCTATCGTTTAGGAGATGGCTCGATTAAAAAGTTAAGCGCAACCTCTGAGTTAGATGAGGAAGAAGAAAATGATTTAAGTTGGATTTCGTTTAGACACCATTTCTTTAGTGCTATACTCGGTAGTAAATCGAAGTTTTCGAAGGCTGAATTAGTTTCTGAAAACTTAGTAGAGGAGGAGTCTAAAACTGCTTCACATACCAAGAGATATCAAGCTTCGGTTGAACTAGAAAGTCTTTCTCGTGGGGCGACTGAATCGATGTATTTTTATTTTGGTCCTACAGATTCAAAGACCTTTGCTAACTACAGCGAGTACGAACTAATTGAATCGATTCCTTTCGGATGGGGAATTTTTGGAACCATTAATAGGTACATTTTTAATCCCTTTTTCAATTTCTTAGCCGGATTTATGCCCTTCGGTATTGCGATTATCGTGATGACTTTCGTTGTTCGAATTGCGCTGTCCCCAGTAACCTATAAAAGTTACGTCTCACAGGCTAAAATGAAAGTTATACAGCCTGAGGTAAAGGAGATTAATGAGAAGTTTGCCAACAATGCAATGAAGAAGCAGCAGGAGACGATGAAGCTGTACAATTTAGCTGGAGTAAATCCAATGAGTGGATGTGTACCTGCCTTATTGCAGCTCCCCATTTTCTATGCGTTGTTTAGTTTCTTCCCGACTTCATTTATACTTAGACAGAAATCTTTCTTATGGGTAGATGACCTATCTTCTTACGATACTATAGTAGATCTTCCATTTACTATTCCGTTCTATGGTGATCATATTAGCTTATTTCCAATTTTAGCTTCCGTTGCGATTTTCTTTTATATGCAAATGACTACCGGTCAAACCATGCAGATGCAGCAGCAACCGGGTATGCCAAACATGAAATTCATCATGTATTTATCACCCGTGATGATGTTGTTTTTCTTTAACAACTATGCTTCGGGTCTAAGTTTGTATTACTTCATTTCGAACTTGCTAACGATCGTTATCATGCTCGTAATTAAGAATTACATTATCGATGAGAATCGAATTCATCTCCAGGTTCAAGCTAATAAGCAGAAACCAAAAAAGGAGAGTAAATTTCAGCGACGTATGCGTGAGATGATGGAGCAGGCAGAGCAACAAAAGAAATTAAAATAGGTTCCTTTTGAATGGCAGCTAAGCCAATTAATCAAACCAAGGTAGTTGTTGGCCTTTCTGGTGGGGTAGATTCAAGCGTAACTGCCTATTTACTCAAAGAGCAGGGCTATCAAGTAATTGGCCTATTCATGAAGAATTGGCACGATGATTCGGTAACGATTTCTGACGAGTGTCCTTGGTTAGAAGACAGCAATGATGCATTGATTGTCGCCGAAAAACTAGGTATTCCCTTTCAAACGGTTGATCTCAGTGACACCTATCGCAAGCGTATTGTTGATTATATGTTCTCTGAGTATAAGGCGGGTAGAACTCCCAATCCCGATGTACTGTGTAATCGAGAAATAAAATTCGATGTATTCTTAACGATTGCGTTATCTCTTGGGGCTGATTATGTGGCCACCGGTCATTATTGCCAAAAGGGAGTGGTTGATAAGGATGGAAAAGAGATGTACCAACTTCTGAAAGGGGCAGACCCCTCAAAAGATCAGTCGTATTTTCTTTGCCAGTTAAATCAGGATCAACTGGCGAAAGCAATGTTTCCGATCGGTCATCTTCAAAAATCAGAAGTTCGAGAAATTGCTAAAAATGCAGATTTAATCACGGCAGAGAAGCGTGATTCCCAAGGGCTCTGTTTTATCGGGAAAGTTCGTCTACCAGACTTTTTACAACAACAATTAAAGCCTAAAGAAGGTCAAATCATTGAAATCTCACCGGATCATTCAGTGTATCAATCGAACCGGGGTGAGGCCTTAGAAGAACTTTCGAGTCCATTTACATATCAACCTGACATGGGGAAGGTGCTTGCCAAACATAATGGAGCGCATTATTTCACCGTTGGACAACGAAAGGGACTCGCTGTAGGAGGAACCGCACTACCTTTATTTGTTATTGGTGTGGATACCGATCGCAATGTATTATATGTGGGACAAGGAAGCGATCACCCGGGCCTCTATCGATCTGCACTAAAAATTCAAAAGGATGAAGTGCATTGGATACGACCTGATTTAGCAGGGGATTTAAGGGTTCAAGCAAGAATTCGTTATCGTCAACCTTTACAACAGGCTTCGATTATTGTAAAAGACGATGCCACTTATGTAAAATTCGATCAGCCTCAATCTGCAATTACTCCAGGGCAGTTTGTGGCATGGTATATAGAAAATGAATTAGTAGGGTCTGGTGTGATTTCTGAATAGGAAATAAATTCACCTAATTTCAACTCTAAAACTGAATTATGTCTTTTAAGATTGCAGATACATCAACCCACAGAATTCTTTTTTTCTCATTATGGTTGTTGTTTGCTTTAATACAGTCTGCACTTATGCCCCTTTCAGGAGAAGAAGCTTATTATTGGCTGTTTTCTAAGGCTTTAGATTGGGGTTATTTAGACCATCCACCAGCAGTAGCATTCTTCGGGCGCTTGGGGTATGAGTTAGTAGAAAATGAATTGGGAGTTCGTTTATTCTCTTCACTGCTAAGTGCATCAACGCTTTGGTTGATCTATGATTTAATCGGTCGAAGAGGTCTTAGAAACTTTGCTTTTTTAGCTGGGGGATTACTGGCCGTACATGCAGGAAGCTTTCTGGTAAAAACAGATGTCCCGTTAATGTTTTTTGAGGTTCTGTTTTTCTGGTTCTACAAACGATTTATCGATCGTAGCAATATTTGGAACTCTTTGGGTATCGCATTCGCGATTGCAGGTATGTTTCTAAGTAAATACCACGGAATTTTGGTCGTATTATTTACGCTTCTATCGAATTGGCGATTAATAAAAAATCAATACTTCTGGGTTGCAGTGTTATTTACCGTGATTTTAATGCTACCCCATTTGTTCTGGTTGATCGAAAACGATTTCTCTAGCCTTAGATTTCATTTAAATGGAAGGTCGGACATTTCATTTAAGTGGTCTAATGTTTTAGGTTATGTAGGGAGCCAACCTCTAGTACTAGGACCATTAGTAAGCTTACCTATGCTCTACGCATTATTTCGCAGAAAGTATTCGGATGCCTTTTCAAGAGCGCTCTTATTTGTTTTGTCAGGCGTCCTTATCTTTTTCTTCTTACAATCATTCAGAGTTTTTATACATAAACACTGGACGAGTATTGTTTTGGTTCCTCTGATCATTTTAGCCTTTCCAGTATTAGAAACTCGTCAAAAACTAGCAGTCGTTTTTCGTCGATTGGCTCGAGTTTCTTTATTATTTCTAGTACTTTTTAGAGTGTATTTAATCTATGATTTTGTTCCGAAAAGTTTACCGATAAAGACCGAACCATTACATGATTGGAAGGCCTGGGCCGAAAACGTTCAAGAGCTTTCGAAGGGAATGAATGTGGTGTTTATCAATAGTTATGAAAATGCCTCGAGATATCAGTTTTATACGGGAGAACCGGCACATACATTAAGCACCTATTATTTCAACAACACTCAATTTGATTATTGGGGTTATGAAGATTACTTAAGGGGTGAGCCAGTTTTTGTTGTTCATAATAAAAGAGGTCAAGATTTCTACCAAACCGTTGATGCACCAAATGGGGCTCAAATACACTTCAGGCGTTTTCGTCAATTCAATGCATTGGATAAAATTCGGGTAACACCCGTAGCCATCGAGTTAAGTGAAGACAAAACCCAATTGGTTGGAAAAATAAAAATTGAAAACCCTTATGATTTTGATATTCTTTCTTCTAGAAGGGAGCCTATCCAATTATTATTGTATTCATTAAAGGGTGAACGAGTTTTAGCAAAACGAGTGCTTCTTAGTGACCTTAATATTGTTTCTAAGGGAGCGTTGATCCTAAACTTTGAAGTTGTTCTCCCTGAAATACAATCAGATACTCAGCTTCGCTTTAGCGTTAGTTCAGGAAATCTTCCGGGTACGATTAATAGCGAACGAATAAAAGTTTAATATAAGCATGAATAAAAAGCACCAAGAATCACTAAAATCGATTGAGCGGCTACTCCTAATTATGGATGATCTTCGGGCTCAGTGTCCATGGGATAAAAAACAAACCATGGAAACCCTTAGAACGCTAACTATTGAGGAGACCTATGAGTTGGCTGATGCGATTATCGATGACGACATGGAGGAGGTTAAAAAGGAGCTAGGAGATTTACTTCTTCACATCGCTTTCTATTCTAAAATTGGTGATGAGAAAGGGTTATTCGATATCGGCAAAGTCGCAGAGGCGATTAGTGATAAACTAGTAGATAGACATCCTCATATTTATGGAGATGTTACTGTAGCTGATGAGGCTGAGGTGAAACGAAACTGGGAAAAATTAAAACTGAAAGAGGGTAAAAAATCAGTGCTAGAAGGAGTGCCGAGAAGTCTACCTACTCTTGTGAAAGCTCAAAGAATTCAGGAAAAGGCTGCCGGTATTGGTTTTGATTGGGAACAGCCAGAACAAGTTTTTGATAAGGTTAGAGAAGAACTACAGGAGTTTTCTGAAGAAGTAACTAAGGGGGATAAAGATCGAATGGAATCAGAGTTTGGAGATATTCTTTTTGCTCTGATTAATTATGCTCGATTCTTAAAAATTAATCCAGAAAACGCCCTTGAACGTACTAATAAAAAGTTTATTTACCGATTCCAATATTTGGAGGAAAGAGCAAGGGAAGAAGGTAAGTCATTATCAGAAATGACTCTTGATGAGATGGATGTATACTGGGAAGAAGCCAAACGCAAATGACAACGATATCTAAATATCTCAAGGAGGTTCCCTATAATTTCAAGCTAGCCTTTCCGGTAATCTTAGGAATGCTTGGCCATACTTTTGTGGCTTTTGCAGACAATATAATGGTCGGTCAATTAGGCCCTACTGAACTTGCTGCTGTTTCTTTAGGAAATAGCTTCTTATTTATTGCCATGTCACTAGGAATAGGCCTATCCACAGCGATTACTCCCCTCATTGCAGAAGCCGATGGAAACGGAAAGATATTAGGGGTAAGAAAAGTGCTTCGTCATGGGTTATGGATATGTACTGTAGTAGGAGTAGTACTTACGATTATCATTATCACTGCAAGCCCCCTGATGAATAAAATGGGACAACCTAAAGAGGTGCTTGTTTTCGCTATACCCTTTTTATGGATTGTTGCGATCTCTCTAATTCCCATGATGATTTTTCAGGCGCTAAAACAGTTGTGTGATGGGTTATCAAGAACCCGTATACCTATGTACGCCTCTTTAATAGGAAACCTGATTAATGTGTTATTCAACTATCTATTGATTTTTGGGAAGTTTGGCTTTCCAGAGATGGGAGTTTTAGGAGCTGGTTTAGGAACCCTTATTTCGAGAATCGTTATGGTGATTCTTTTGGTGATCTTCTTACGCTTTGATTCATTCTATGACCCTTACCTAAATGCCCTTAATTTAAGATGGGTAAGTGTAACCTTTTCTAAACGAATCTTGGCCTTGGGGTTACCCTCTTCTTTACAAGTATTCTTCGAAGTGACCTTGTTTACTTCTGCGATTTGGTTGAGTGGTATTTTAGGAACCCTTGATCAGGCGGCGAATCAAATCGCTTTAAACCTATCTTCAATGACCTACATGGTGGGGATGGGTTTAAGTGTAGCTTCCATGATCCGTGTAGGAAACCAACTTGGACGCCGTGACTATTTAAAACTGAAGGAGGTAGCACAGTCTATATTTTTTCTTACCCTCTTATTGCAAATCAGTTTTGCTCTTTTCTTTTTAATCTTTAGAAACGACTTGCCACATCTTTATCTCGATAGTTCAGACTTAGAAAATGGACTCGACAATGCTTATGTTCTGGGACTAGCAAGCGTATTACTTCTTTGGTCAGCCTTGTTTCAAATTTCAGATGGTATTCAAGTTGTAATTATTGGTGCACTTCGCGGAATGCAGGACGTGAGAGTTGCTGCTGTAATTACTTTTATATCTTATTGGTTGGTAGGCTTTCCGATATCTTACTATCTCGGGCTTAAGACCGACCTTGGTGCCGAAGGTATATGGATGGGCTTGTTAGCAGGGCTCACTGTTTCTTCAATACTTTTGTATGTTCGATTTAATTATCTGGTAACCCATAAAATAAACGTCCATGTCACTACCTAAATATCTTATTGCTGATAATTCTGATTTTCCAGAAGTTGTCTTTGTGGTTCACACCGAATTTCCTCGTTTTATTCTTAATGTAACCAACGATGAAATTCAATGGTTTGAGGATTTTTCTGAAGAAGATGAAGAACTACTTCCTAAAGAGGCTGAAAACTTTGTGAAAGAAGCTTTAGAGTTTTATGATCGAGAATTTGAGCGTAGCGAGTAGCGATGGTTGAATCTTTTATAGAATTGGATAAAGGACTCCTTTTGTGGATTCAGAATATGGGAAGCCCTTTTTGGGATCCTTTTTGGTTCTTTATCACTAAAAAGGAGAATAGTATTCCCCTTTACCTGTTCATGCTATTGATCTCTTACCGTAAACTGGGAAGAGAGCGCTTTTTATACCTCTTAGTTTTTGTCGCCCTACTCATAACCGTTTCTGATCAGGTGACCAATTTATTTAAAAATGGTTTTATGCGATTACGTCCTTGTCATGATCCTGAAATGATTTCATTGATTCGAGGTTTAGATTATTGTGGGGGGAAATTTAGTTTCTTTTCGGGTCATGCATCTAATAGCTTTGCCTTTGCGACCTTTTTTATAGGAGTACTAGGACGATATATGCCAGCAGTTCGCTGGTTGTTGTTGTGGGCGTCTCTAATGACCTTCAGTAGAGTATATCTCGGCGTACATTATCCGATAGATGTCATTACCGGTGCATTTTTTGGTAGCTTTTGGGGAGTCCTTTTTTCGAAACTATATAGCAGGTATATTATTAAATAAGAGGAATTGAAAGCTAAATCAACAATATACTGGTTACTTTCATTTAGTATTCTTTATTTCTTGGGAATGTTACTTCCTTTAATGGAGAATGATTCGGCACAATTTGCAGTCATGGCGAGTCGAATGGTTATCGAGAATGACTTTACTCATCTTTACAAAGGATCTCTTCCTTACCTTGATAAACCTCATTTACACTACTGGCTTGCCGCGATCAGTATGAAGTTATTTGGCATTCATGCATTTAGTTATCGTCTTCCAGGAGTTTTATTACTTTTTATTGGAGCTTACTTCGTATTCAAAACAACAAAGCTTTTATACGATGAAAGAACGGCTCACTTCAGTGGTCTTGTTTTTATAGCCTCCCAAACGATAATTCTAGCAGGCTTTGATCTTCGAACGGATGCAGTTCTTACCGGATTAGTCGCTTGGGCTATTTATCATCTTGCTCGCTATATCTATGATGAGAAGTTAAATCAACTATTGTGGGGTGCTTTAATTACTGGTTTTGCCTTTGCTACTAAAGGACTAATTTCTGTAATAGTTATTGGGGGAGTGGTTCTTGCTCTTTTAAATGCCAAACAGAAGTGGGGTTTGTTATTTCGAGTTTCTGCCCTTGGTGCAATGTTGGTATTTCTACTCTCACTTACCCCTGTGCTTTACGCGTATTACATACAATTCGACTTACATCCTGAGCTTGTAGTTAGAGGGGTTTCTAATCGTTCAGGGATTAAATTTTTATTTTGGGAGCAGAGTTTTGAGCGATTGAGCGGGGAAGGGCACGGTAAGACAGGTAATGATCCTTTTTTCTTTTTCCACACTTTTTTATGGGCTTTTATGCCCTTCTCTTTGGTTGGAATTGTAGGTTTATATAAAACCTTTAGATCGAAATCTTCAGAGGTGCATGTATTAAGGAGTTTGACTGTTACTTTAGGGTTATTACTCGGATTAATGAGTTTAGCCCAGTTTAAGCTTCCTCACTATTTAAATGTTCTTTTACCCCTTATTACACTTGTTTTTACTCCGGCAGTTTTACGATTAGTCGATCAAAAAATCGGAAAGTCTCTTTCTGTAATTACTTTCACGATCTATGGGATCGCCTCGGTTCTTATTTGTATTCCCTTTTACGACTACGTAGCTCCAGGAGTATTTCTGGTATTAATACTATTATCGTGGTTGTTCCACCGCAGAAGTGTCTCTGTGGCTTCTTGGCTTTTATCTGGTGTGCTTGCTTTTAATCTTCTCGCTTTTACTGTCTTTTATCCCAAATTGCTCGATTATCAATCGGATATTTCCTTCAGCAAAAAATTAAATCTTCAAGAGGCGGATTTAGTAAATGCTACGAATAAACATACATGGAATTTAGATTTCTTTTTTCAAACTCATTTGCCAGAACGTTCCATAGATGAACTCGTTGATAGTCATGAGACTTATGTACTAGTCGATATCGATGCCTATCAAAAGCTGAAGTCATTACGGCCAGATGCTATAGAATATGCATCAGCTCCGCATTACCGGGTTACCAAGCTCTCTCTAAAATTTTTATCGCCTAAGACGAGGCCTTCTACTCTCGAGATTCGGAGAGTGATTTGGTTACCATAGGCTTCCTAAAATGGAAGTAAATTCCAATCAAAGAAACTAGGGCGTTAACCACGAAAAAAGATATGGATAAGGCCACAGCACCATCGGTTTCGATACCTAAGATCTGTGCTCCATAAAAGAAGGTGACCTCACGTGCACCAATGCCTCCTAGAGTTATAGGTAATACAGATACGATTGAGGAGAGGGTAAAGAGGAATAGATAACTTAGTGTATGATCTGATAGATTGAGGCCTTCAAGAAGTATCCATGTCGCCACTATTTGTAATCCCTGAAGAACTAGAGAATAAAGAGCGGTTAGTAGTTGAGTGTTCAAGTTGAAGGTGGTAGATTTCTTTACAATATAATAAGCTGATAGAGAGACGATTATCCAAATTATAAAAAGGATAGCGATAGTAAATAGCTGTGATATGGACCAGGGAATAAAGGCCATAAATTGAGCGCTGTTTAGTGTAAAGAAAATTAGGCCGAAGAAGCCTAATGCATAGAGACCACCAATGCGGTCAATAAGAAGACATCCTATGATTGGTTTAATGGGTTTACTGGTTTGTTTTTGTATGGCATAGCCTTTATAAGCATCTCCTCCAATACCTCCGGGAAGAAAAAGATTGTAAAACATTCCCTGTAAATAGAGTTTCCAATGATACTGCGATGGCACTTCTGCGCCTATAGATTTAAATAAATTTAATAGTCTGAAGTGGGCGAGGTACTTTGAACCGAGTACTAATGTGAATGAAGCAAATAGAGTAAAGGGAGGAAGGCTGCTGAGGTACTCAACGAAATCTCCCGTATTCATCGTGTTAAATACAAAGTATAAAAGGAGACCGCTTACGATTACCTTTAGTGCGGTTATTACCTTCTTTTTCAAACGATTACCTTTGAATTTGATTCCCTATACTTACTCTGCCAATGCGATAAGGTCGCTTATTTTGAGATTCATAATAGGTTCTGATCAGCATTTCCATGATGATACCTACAGTGAAGAGTTGTATACCTGCGAGTATAAATAGTATTCCGAAAATGAGTAACGGACGTTGCCCAATGTCGTTCCCGAAATAGAATTTTTCTACTAGTAACCATCCGTTAATTCCCATTCCAATAAGAATGAGGAAAAATCCAAAAATTCCGAAAAGATGAATAGGGCGCTGAAGATATTTTCGAATAAAGAGTAGAAGCATCATGTCTGCCACAACTTTAAAAACACGCTCCAATCCATATTTTGAAACTCCAGCATGTCTCGCGTGATGCTTGACAGGAACTTGTTTTATTTGTGCACCCTCTAAGAAGGCTAAAAGGGTAATAAATCGGTGCATCTCACCGTAAAGATTCAAGTTCTTCGCAATATCTTTTGAGAAAACCTTCAATGCACAACCATTATCCTTGATGTCAAGACTTGTCACCTTTCTTACCAAAAAGTTGGCAACCTTTGAAGGGATCGTCTTTAACCATGAGTCTTTTCTTTTTTGACGAATACCTGTTACAAGGTCATAGTGTTCGTTGATGGCCCAATGTAACATCTCTGGAATATCTGATGGGTCATTTTGTAAGTCTCCATCCATGGTGATGATGTATTCCCCCTTGGCATAATCAATTCCAGCTGCGAGGGCTAAACTTTGCCCATAATTTTTCTTTAATTCGATCAGATGAACGGTCTTATCGCCCATCTTTTTAATAACACGAACCGTTTCATCGGTTGAAAAGTCATTAACATAAACGATCTCATAGCGATAACCTTCTAAGCTTTCATGAATCTTCTCAGTGAGTAAGACTACGTTGTCCTGTTCATTGTATAACGGGACAACAATAGAGAGAAGTTTGTCTGTAATGGGGGGTTTGCTCATAAGGTTAGTGCTTATTATTCTCCTTCAGAAATTTGGGAAGTAAACTTTTAAACCGATTGATTCTGGGTATTGAAACGGCTCGAATATAGGGGTCCTTAGGATTATTCTTTTCGTAATCTTGGTGATAGTCTTCAGCCGGATAAAAAATTTCAAAAGGAACAATCTCGGTTGCAATAGGAGCACTGTAATATTGGGCGATACTATCGATGTAGGATTCAATAATCATTTTCTCTAATTCGTTTTGATAGAAAGCGATAGATCGATATTGTCTTCCTTTATCGGGTCCTTGTCGATTGACACTAGTAGGGTCATGCGAAGCGTAGTAAACACTTACCAAATCGGCAAAACTTCTCACCTTAGGGTCATAATATACGGCAACGGCCTCTGCATGTGAAGTACGGCCATAACTTACTTCGCGATAGGTTGGGTTTTCCTCTGTTCCTCCACTATATCCTGAAATAACTTCGTATACCCCTTCGACACTCTCATATATTGCCTCAACGCACCAAAAACATCCAGAGGCAAAATAGGCTACTGCTGCATTGTCGGGAGTAGTTATGGGAGTTGTTTGTTGTTGTGTTTGACTTTGCGTTTGACAAGATTGAAGCGCTAGAAGGATGATGAGAATAAAACGTTTCATTTCTAGAGTTTTTTTAAAATACGTGCATTAACAAAGAGTAAGACTGCGAAAGAGAACATTAGCCAAAACCATAAATCAAAGGTAGATTCAAGACCTCTGTTGATCGCAAGCCCAGCACTAGTTAGAATTCCTAGATAGTTAAATCTAAGAACCATTTCACGACGTATGACAGCAATGTCTTTGATAAGGCTATGATTTAAGAACCCATTGCCCTGATTTCAGGAGTGGCTCGGCTTGTTTAAATTTCACTTCTTTTTCTTCTCCACTTAATGGATTTAGAATAATAACTTTTTCGTTTCTACCAATTTTTGGTTGTTGACGAACAACGGTTTCTACTTTTGGACTTGTCTTTGTAGCAGACGTGCCGGCAGCACGATTTTGACTCGCCAACTCATCGCTGTTTAATACTTCCTCTTTAGAAAGATTTAGTTTTTCTCGTTTAGGTTGTTGCACTTTCGAGGCATCTCTAACTCCTTCAGGGCTTTTAGTAGGGATTCCTGCTTTGAATAAGAAGCTGATTAAATCTCGATTAACACTATCAATCATCGTTCTAAACAACTCGAATGCCTCAAATTTATAAATCAGTAGAGGATCTTTCTGTTCATGAACCGCTAGTTGTACCGATTGCTTTAATTCATCCATTTTACGTAAATGGTTCTTCCAAGCTTCATCAATTAGTGCTAATGCAATGTTCTTTTCAAAGTCTGAAATCAGCGATTTACCCTTTGATTCAAAAGCCTTCTCTAAATCGGTAACGATTTGAAGGGTACGATTACCATCGGTGAATGGAACTACAATTCGCTTGAATTGATTATTTGGGTTTTTGAATACTTCCTCAATAACAGGAAACGCCTGATTTGCACTTCTCGCTAACTGATCGTTATATGCCTTGAATGCTTTTTGATAAAGCTTCTGTGAAAGTTCGGCTATTGAGCCTTTGTCGAATTCTGTTTCACTGATTGCTTCAATAATGCCGAAAACTTGAATACAGTCATAGCTAAACTGTTTATAATCAGAAGAATTCTTCGCCTGTTCTACAATGGATTCAGCAGTATCGAAAATCATGTTGGCGATATCTACCTTCAATCGCTCACCAAATAGAGCGTGTTTTCTGCGTTTGTAAATGACCTCTCGCTGAGCGTTCATTACATCATCATACTCAAGAAGTCGTTTACGAATTCCAAAGTTATTTTCTTCCACTTTCTTTTGGGCGCGCTCAATGGATTTAGTCATCATGCTATGCTGAATAACCTCACCTTCTTCGAGTCCCATTCGGTCCATGATCTTCGCCATTCGCTCAGAACCGAATAAACGCATCAAATTATCTTCTAGTGAAACATAGAACTGTGAACTTCCTGGGTCTCCTTGTCGTCCTGAACGACCTCGAAGCTGCCTGTCAACTCGACGGGAATCATGTCTTTCTGTTCCAATAATCGCTAAACCACCCGATTGCTTTACCTCCTCTGAGAGCTTAATGTCGGTTCCACGACCTGCCATATTTGTCGCTATGGTTACTACTCCCGGATTTCCAGCTTCGGCAACAATATCTGCCTCCTTTTGGTGTAGCTTTGCGTTGAGTACGTTGTGTTTTATTTTCCTAACGCTCAATAACTTAGAAAGTAATTCTGAGATTTCTACCGAAGTCGTACCAATAAGTACAGGTCTTTTTTGATCGGACAGTTTTACAACCTCCTCGATAATTGCATTGTACTTTTCTCGTTTTGTCTTGTAGATCAGATCATCTCGGTCTTCTCTCGCGATCGGACGATGAGTAGGGATTTCAACCACGTCTAATTGGTAAATTTCCCAGAATTCCCCTGCTTCAGTTACTGCAGTACCGGTCATTCCTGACAACTTGTGGTACATTCTGAAATAATTCTGAAGAGTAACGGTTGCAAAGGTCTGCGTAAGAGCCTCAATTTTTACCTTTTCCTTGGCTTCGATCGCTTGGTGTAGGCCATCAGAATAGCGACGACCTTCCATAATACGACCGGTTTGTTCATCGACAATCTTAACTTTATTATCGATCACTACATATTCTACATCTTTTTCGAATAGGGTATACGCCTTAAGCAGTTGAGTTAGCGTGTGGATTCGCTCACTTTTTACTGAGAAATCACTAAAGAGGGCTTTCTTACGATCGGCTTCTTCCTCAATAGATAGGCCGGCACTTTCGATCTTAGCGATTTCACTTCCGATATCAGGGAGAATAAAGAAATGTTCGTCCTGGCCGGTAGATAAGGTCTGAATCCCTTTTTCAGTAAGTTCGATCTGATTGGTTTTTTCATCAATAGTGAACCAAAGGTCAGCGTCAACCTTTGCCATTTCTTTACCATTATCCTGTAGGTAAAGACTTTCAGTTTTTTGTAGAAGTTGCTTTACGCCTTCCTCACTCAAAAACTTGATGAGCGCTTTGTTCTTTGGAAGACCTCGATGCACTTGTAACAGTTTAAACCCACCTAAGGTAGTTTCACCACTCTGAATGAGCTTTTTAGCCTCTACTAATAGATTCGTTAGGTAGCTTCGTTGCTGTTGTACGAGATCTGCGACTACTGGTCTTAAAGCATCAAATTCATGGCGTTCTCCTTCTGGTACTGGCCCTGAAATGATCAGCGGAGTTCGTGCATCATCTACAAGTACAGAATCAACCTCATCGACGATTGCATAATGTGGCTTTCTCTGAACGAGTTCGGTAGGTTGATGTGCCATGTTATCTCTTAGGTAATCAAACCCAAATTCGTTGTTGGTACCATAAGTGATATCTGCAGCATAAGCCGCCTTTCGTTCTGCAGAGTTTGGTTGGTGAAGATCAATACAATCAACGCTTAATCCATGGAATTCAAAAATGGGTGCCATCCATTGACTATCTCGTTTTGCTAGATAATCGTTCACTGTTACTAAGTGAACCCCTCTGCCGGTTAAAGCATTTAAGAATACAGGAAGGGTAGCTACTAAGGTTTTACCTTCTCCGGTTTGCATTTCCGCAATTTTACCTTGATGCAGAGCGATACCTCCAATGAGCTGAACATCGTAATGCACCATGTCCCAAACTACTTCTTTTCCAGCAGCATTCCATGAATTCTTCCAGACCGCTTGTTCACCTTCAATAGTTACATATTCTTTTCTGGCCGAAAGTTCTCGATCGAAGATAGAGGCCGATACGGATAGACTTTGGTTCTCCTTAAATCTTTTTGCAGTTTCTCTAACCAAAGCAAATGCCTTGGGTAAAAGATCGTTTAGAACCTCTTGCTCTTTCTCAATTTTAGAGCTTTCTAAAGTGTCTATCTCTTGGTAAAGCGCTTCACGCGCATCAATATCCTCGGTCGCTTCAATTTGCTGTTCAAGAGCATTTATTTCTTCTGTAATCGAAGCGGTAGCCTTTTTAATCTCTTTCTT
>Ga0255774_10000165_pt1 | contig 61298 bp, 43 predicted proteins | sample 101ome_17_FD_179972 | JGI IMG/M metagenome (GOLD analysis project Ga0255774, IMG submission 179972) | Coastal salt marsh microbial communities from the Groves Creek Marsh, Skidaway Island, Georgia - 101407AT metaG (version 2) | ecosystem: Environmental > Aquatic > Marine > Intertidal zone >... | reverse complement strand
TTTCAACCAACCGTCGAGAGAGAGAGAGAGAGAGAGAGAGAGAGAGAGAGAGAGACACTATACACACCGCTCGGCGTATCACACACACACAGACACATACAGACATCCGCGCATCACAACGTCACAATTCATCCCGCGCCTCGCTATCTTCCTCATCCTCGCACAGCGCCATCCCCGCGCCCTCGACGCCTCGCGCGAACGCGTGCGCCTCCACCAAGTCTCTCCGCGCGCGCATCCTCTCCACGCACTCCTCGTCCCCCTCGCGCGCGCACGCCTCGAGCACGCCGTCCAACACGTCCTCGATGTCGAGCTCCGATCGTCCGTGCGTCATGACGCGCGTGCGTCCCGGCGCGCGCGCGCCGTCACCGCGTCCCAAGCGCGGGTGCGCGCGCAACGCCTCGTCGACGCGCGCCGCCGTCTCTCGACACGCGCTCGCCGACGCGCGCGCGACGAGGGCGCACCACGCCATCAACACGAGCGTCGTCGTCGCGCGCGACGCACGCGTGGGACGCGAGCCGGTGGACGCGCGCATGTTTGTCGTCGGCTGAGCTGTCGCGTCCACGTTTGAAATTCCGACACATCGCGACGCGTGTCGCGCGCGTGTCGCGCGCGTGTCGCGCGGTCGTCGCGCGATGCGTCGCGACGCAATGTCCTCGCGCGCCTCCTCCTCGCGCGACGACCGCGCGTCGACGTCCATCGATCGTCGAAGCGTCGGCACGGCGGTGACGAATTCGACGAATTCGCATCCCGCGCCCGAATCGCGCTCCGGTTCGCGCGCGCGCGACGCCAACGCCGAGCGCGCGACGCTCGCGACGTGTTCGTGGTGTTTTCATCTCACGCAGCACGTCGTCGTGGGGTCTCGCGGCGTCGCGATGCGGTGCGGCGCGTGCGCGCGTCGAACGACGAGATGCGAGAGATTCGCGACGTGTCGCGCGGCGGCGCGCGGCGGCGACGGGTGGGACGACGCGAGGTGTCTCTCGTGCGCGGGCGTCGTGCCGAAACCCTGGCGCGCGTGCGATCCGGGAGAGGTGGAGCGTCAGTTGGCGCCTCGGGGACGGTGCTCGTGGTGCGGCGAGTCGGCGAGACATCGCGTGACGCGCGCCGTGGGACGCCGCGGGACGTATCTGAGCCACTGTTCGTCGTGCGCGCGGGCGACGCACAAGTGTGAACGGTGCGCGGATGGATTCGCGAAGATTGGCGACGGACGGTGCGCGGCGTGCGCGGGATGGGTGTCGGATTGGGACGTCGACGCAGAGACGTTTGCGCGGTCGACGCGCGTCGTCGCGTGGTGTTCATGGTGCGGAGAAAAGAGCGCGCACGTCGGTCGTGGGGTGTGCGGAGAGGCAAATGGTGATGGTGTCGCCGGGCGCGACGCGGTGGTGGCGTTCGAGTGCATGGTGTGCGGTGGTGGGACGACGCCGTGCGCGCGGTGCGGAGACGCCGGGGTGATGCGAAAGCGGTCGAGACCGGGCGGCGGCGGGTCGTGCGCGCGGTGCGTCGTCGCGGACGAGCGGGTGAAGAAGATAAACATCGGTGGGTACGTCTCGGTACCGACGATCGGGGCGCTCACGAAATCGCTCGCGCGCGCGTTCACGAAGAAGAGAGACGGCGGCGACGCCGCGAGACGTCTCGACGGCGAGACGGAGGATGACGAAATTGCGCGACGATGGAACGTGCGCATCGCGAGACGAGACGCCGCGGACGAACAGGCGAGTTTCATCTTTGACGTGCTCAATCGAGAGAGCGAGTACCGAGACAAGGCGTACCGCGCGGGACTCATTCGTCCGTTTTTATTGCTCGCCACGCTGCCGCCGCGCGAACGCGCGCGTTTGGGCATGCGTCTGGGCGTGACGCTCTGTCGAAGCTCGTCCTACTTGGATCCGCACGCCGAGGCGTGGAAACTATTGCGCGACCCCGCGTGTGGACTTCAGACGCGCGGTGGGAACGCGTCCAAGGTTGTAGAAAAGGCGACGGGCGTCGGACGAGGCGCGCATTGGATTGACATTTTATACGCCACGCTCACGCTCGGCGCCGACTCGGGGACGTGTCCGGCGTCTGATGCGAGCGAGATTGACGATTTACCAAAGTTTCGATCGAGTGGACACGTCATGTTCGCGCTTCGAGTGTCCGCGCACCCGTCGCTGTGCGCGTACGAGTTGGCGGCGTTACGTTTGGTGAGTCGGGCACAGCGCGGACGATTGGCGCCGGCGGCGACGATGACGCTCGAGGGCGCGTATAAACATCCGAGGATGGAGGCGCTCAAGTCGCGATTGCGTCGAGCGTACGCGGAAGATGGGGACGAGGTGGCGAAATACGCCGTGACGGCGGCGTTCGCGTCGTCGTCGTGGGCGACGTCGACGAGAGCGTTGACGCCGGATGACGTCGCCGACGTCGCCGACGACGTCTTCGGCATGTTGCTCGACGGGACGCCGTTGAGTCGTCGAGGCGATTACTTCGCGAGTGAGAGTCCACGCGAGGAGACATCGGAAGAGATCATGTCCCTGGGCGCGCCGTCTCTGCTCGGCGCGCTCGCGGCGTCGACGTCGGTGGGGTTCGCGTCGTACACAGCCGCACAATTTGCGCCGACCAAATTCGCCGTGCTCACGCCTCGAGACATCATGGACCTCACGACGGGCGTGCGCACGCCCACGCTGGCGTCTTCGGGCGTGTTCGAGCCCGTGGCTGTTTTGCTCGTGCACAACGTCTTGCTCGCGGCGAGAAACGTGCACGTGGACGACCATTTACCGCGCGAGGCGACGCGATTGTCGAGAGACGCGCTCGTTGCCGCGGGCTCGCCCTCCGTCGCGTTGGAGACGCCGCGACGCGCGGGGGAAACGAGTCCTGAATCCGCGGCGGGAACCGAGCGCGACGTGTCTCCGTGGGCGCCGAAATACGTGCACCTCAAAGACGACGATGCGGAGGCGCGTTTGGAGGAATTGGAAGACGCGGAGGAATCGGCGGCGATGCTCGCGAGATACATCAACGCGCTCGACACGTCTGATTTATACGCCGGCGATGAGGTTTTATCGAGCGAAAATCTGAGCAGCGACGACGGGGAATGATCGCGTCATCGCGCCGACGTAACGCACGCGTACGCTAGTTTATTTGTAACACGAGAGACACGGAGAACGGAGAGAAGAGAGTCCGCGGGTTTACTCACACGCTTCGATTTCATACTTCAACAACTGCGCGATTTCTATAGTCAAACCATCCCTCGACCCCGTCGCGTCGTGGTCATCGACGTCCTCGACCGCGTCCTCTTCCTCCGCCTCGACCACCCATGCCCGGCATCATTCCCGGCATGCCTCTTCCACCGCCGCCGCCGCCCATGGCTTCCTCGGCGCCCTCGCTTCGCGGGTTGCGCACCGTCTCGTCGATGGAGAGAATCAAACACGTAGCCTCCGTGGCGGCGTTCAACGCGTTGATCTTCACGAGACTCGGTTCCCAGATGAAGCGCTCGTGCGTGTCGCAGATGCCTCCGCCGTTGACGTCGACGCCAAAGTTGGCGCCGTCGTCGCCGGCGTGCTTCTGACGGAGCTTGTTCAACACGTCGGTGGCGTCGAGGCCCGAGTTGTCGCACAACTGTCTGGGAATGATTTCTAAAGCCTTTGCGAAGGAGTTGATGAAGAGTTGAGACTTGCCCGCGACGGTCCTCGCGTAGCCGCGCAAAAACTTGCTCAATTCCATGTCGATGGCGCCTCCTCCCGGAACTATGTTGGCGTTCTTCACCGCGCGACGAACGATTTCGATGGCGTCGTTGAGAGAACGCGCCGCTTCCTCGATGAACTGTTCGGCGCCACCTCTCAACACGAGTGTGCACGTCTTCGCCTGCGGGCATCCTCTGAAGATGTTGTAGCGCTCGTTTCCGACTTGAATCTCCTCAAACAACTCGCACGTCCCCAACTGCGCGTCGGTGATGTTGTTCACCGTCGTCTGCACCGGCGCGCCAGTAGCTCGAGTCACGCGCTGCAAATCCTGCGCCTCGACGCGACCGGCGCAAAACAAACCACGATCGGCGAAATACTGCGTCGCCAAGTCACCGATGGCGAGTTTACTGAGAATGATGTTCGCCCCTGAGGCGACGCACCTGTCGAGCTTTTCGTAAATGATGTTCCACTCCGCGTCGACAATCTCCTGGTACTTGGTCGGATCGCTCAGACGCACCTCGGCGTTATCCTTCTCGCTCTTCAACTCGAGCTCCATGTTCAACGCGAGAATTTTGGGGTTTTTAAACGTCTTGGTCATCTGCTCGAAACCGGCGTACGCGAACGTCTTTTTAAAAGCCACGCCATCCACCAAGAAGGAATCCGTCATGCTACCGCCCATCACCTTCTTCACGCCGATCATCTTCGGATCCAACAAATCTTGATCGAGCGAGCGCACCGCGCGCACGCACATGTCGGCGAAAAAATCCTTCTCGCCGCCGACTAGCTTGGAGCTCAGCGTCGTCATCGCGCACTTCTTCAACAACTCATCCTTCTCCGCTGCGCTTCCACCCTCGATCGACGTCGACAACTCCTTCACGCGCGTCGTGGCCAAATCACACGCCTCTCGAAAACTCTTGATGATGTTCATCGGGTGCACACCGTCCTCCACGAACGTCTTCGCCTCCTTTAACAATTCGCCCGCCAAAATCACCACCGTCGTCGTCCCGTCCCCGACCTCGCTGTCCTGCGCCTGCGCGATGTCCACCAGCGTCTTCGCCGCCGGGTGCACGATCTCCAACAATTTCATAATCGTCGCGCCATCGTTCGAGATGGTGGTGTTCCCGCGCTCGTCTCGCACGAGCTTATCCAATCCTCGCGGCCCCAACGTCGTGCGCACGGCGTCCGCCACCGCGCAACACGCGTTAATGTTCGACACGCACTGCCCCCGTCCCTGCGACGAATCCGTCCCCTCGCGAAGAAGCACGATTTGCGGTTGCTGCGCGCGTCACATCACGCATCGAACGCGTCGAGCGACGATTATGTTTCGCGTCGACGAGGCGCGGACGCTCGCGTCCGCGCCTCGCGCGCATCGTCGCTCGCGTCCGCGCGCGCATCGTCAGTCCACGCGTTCTTCGCGACGCACGCGACGCACGCGACACACACGAAAATAATACACGCCACGCGTCTCGCCCGTCATCGACCCGCGTCGACGCGTCGCGCGTCGCTCGAGCGACGAGTCAACGCTCGCGCGGTCGCCGCCGGACCGACGACCCGGATCCAGTCATCATCTCCCCCATCGCGCGCCCACCGACGCGCGCACGACGACGCGATCGCGACGCGCGCGACGAACGAATTACGTACGATCAATCGCCCGTCTGGCATGCGCACCATGGGCGTCGACATCGCGTCGAGCCGCGCGCGAAGATCTGACGCGCCCGTCGGTCGCGGTGTCGGGTCGTCGGTGGGCGGTCTCACAGTTAGGAGATTGTTCCATACTATAGGACTCGTCTTGAGTCACGATCTAAGAAACGGGACTCGGGCCATTCGCGGCCGGACCAGACTCGATGACGTCGCCAGAGCGCGACGGACGGACGGTCGCCGCGCGGCGGTCGCCGACGAGCGCGGGTCGCGTCGCATCGTCTCGAACCGTCGCGCGCGAGCGGACGGGGACGCGCGCGGTGGCCGCGTGCACGGACGCGCGGGTGCGTTGGGTTCGGGATTACGAGGACAACTACCACGAAAATTGACGTCGAGGTCGACGCGGTGACGCGCGGTGTCGAACGCGTCGCGATGGACGATGATGCCGTCGTCGATGATGGTAACGTCGCGCGTCGCGCGCGCGTGGGTACGGCGTCGGCGGCGGGCGACGACGGCGGCGACGCGGCAGCGGGATACTTTTCGGTGCTGGCGAGGTGGACCGAGGGCGCGGACGTCGGGCCGGTGACGATCGAGGCGAGCGATGGCACGGTGGGGGCGCTGAAACGAGCGTTGTACGATGCGCCGTGGCGTCTTCGCGAGCGCGGGGTGGGGACGACGGAGGAGGAGGTGGAGAAACCGGCGGGGCCGGGGAACCTGCGCGTGTTGGCGAACGGGCGCGTCGCCGGTCCGGATTCGAAATCGTTGGGTGAGCTCGGTATGTCGCCGGATGGGACTACTCGGGTGGTGCACATGGTGGTGAGCGCGCGGGAATCGTCGTGGAGCGAGACGCAGGCGATGGAGGATGGGTGGAATAAAGAAGAGGCGCGCGGCGGACAACCGCGGTGCTGCTCAGTGATGTAGTCAGTCGCGTTCGAGCGAGCGATTTTGTCATCCATGTACAGTTAAGTAGTAATCTATCGAAACGAACGCGTCATCGTACCCTAACTATTGCGAAATCACATTACAATCTCCTTGGAGCGCGCGCGTCACAGTCCGGACAAGTCGGCGATGTCGGCGTACTGTTGCGGCACAGCGGGCGCCGTCGACAGCTGCGCGAGCTTTTGTACGAACGACGTCGGCGTCTCGAGCGATGTGGATCCGATGATGACTTCGCGGTGTAACAGTTGACTCAGTGCGTGCGCCTCACGCAACTCTCCGCGCGTCATGCCACCGACGACGAAGACGAAAAGTCGACGGTTGGCGCGTTTCGTCGTCGATCGACTCGCCGAGCGGTTGGACGCCGTCGAATCTGTTCTTCTGTGTTGACCCGCGTTCGCGCCGTCGGAGTCGCCCTCGTTCAACGAACCAGCGCTGGAGTGCGTCGCCCAGGAAGATTCGGTGCGCGTGCGCACGGAACGCGCCTTTGTGGGTGACATCATCGCTGCGCTCTGCGGCGCGGCGCCCACGGCGACGCCGACGTGGGGAAACTCGTTGACGTTGAGCGTGCCCGCGTCCAACTCTCGAACCAATCCCGCCAACATGGGTAAGAATCGGAACAAGTCCCAATCGCTTCCCGCGCCCGTTCGCTCGAGCACCTTTGGTCGCGCGCTCTTCGAGCTCGACGAAAAGTACGAGAGACTACCCGCCGTCTTGCGAACCTTGACGCCCAATAATTCGAGGTTTTCGAGAATATTCACGTCCGAGAGCGTCATGCCAGTCTCTCGCATCCATCGCTGCTTTTCAGACTCGTCGATCTTGTTCGGATGCGAACTCACGTAACACAACAACAAACGAAGCTTTTCCAACATGGGCAGGCGCACGCCTCGCGTGTCGAGCTCGTTGAAGAGCGCGACGATCTCTTTACTCGTCGCTTCGCCGAACACGACGTCTTGCTCGACGTGCCCAACCTCACTGAGCGCACATCGCTGTAAAACTTCGTTAATATCGCTCGCGATGGCGGTGTGCACGGAAAGTTTCGCCTTTTGTTCTAAAACTTTCGGCAGCGCCTCGACAGCCTTTTGCAACTGTCCCGTGGATAAATCGCGCGAGCCGACGCCCTGACCCGGCCCGATGTTTGCGAAAGTCTTCGCCTTGTCCGCCAACGCGTTGAGCACCTCGGCAATGTGCGCGTGTCGAAGCTCCACCCAGAGCGGATCGCTCTCGCCTAACACCGCCTCCTTCGCCTCCGTCTCCCCCTTGCTGTTGGTGATTTTATACTTGTACAGTCCCTCGGGCACGTTCAAGAGATCAGTCACCATGCTCTCGTACGTCCACTCGTGCACGACCGGCGCCAGCACGTCGACGGAACGATCGACGATCAACACGTCGCACGTGGGATTATTCTTCGCCGCCTCGGCGCCCTTGGACCTGAGCAAAGCGGTGATGGTTCGATCCAAACGATCGGCGATTCCTCGCGACACGTCGCTCCGTCTGTTCCCAACCTTGGCCATGAATCTCACGCTCGGTACCTCACCCAGAGACACCATCACCGTCGCCAAACGCGTCGAGATCATGTCCATCATCCTCGCCTGCGCCTGCGACGTCTCCGCCCCCTCGCCGAACGTCTTTTGCAACGCGTCGTCCACACCCACGCTAAACCCGTGCGGATCCACCGTCAAATACTCCATGTTCAGTTCACTACACGTACCTAGCATCGACACGCACTCCCGCTGCGCCTTGATGGCCAACAACACGTTTCTCGGCGCGGGTGACGTGAAGAAGACGTGCGCTCGCCGGTACGTCTTCTTTTTACAGTCGTCGATCATCCGCGTCACCGATCGTTCGCTCGGGGTGATGAAATACACCCCATCCAGCGTCGGTTGCGGCGCGCGCTCGACGTCCAAGTTCTCAACCACTGCGCGCGCAAACAGTCAGTCAGTCTCTCTCGCTCTCCTCGTCGTCGGCGCTTTTTCGCCGCGGGTCACCAATCTCGCGCAACATCGCACGCACCGCTCACGCTCGCCTCGACGAGATCGCTCATCTTGACGCACGATGAGATGATCTTCAACGCCACCCCGTCCACGATCAACACGCGCCACTCGGTGCTCACGCCGCGCAGTTTCGTCGTCAACATGTCAATCTGTGCGAATCAATCGTCAACGTCAATCCACGCGTTCGTCGCGCACGTCGTCGAGCGCGAGCGTTCGAGACGACGTCCGACGCACCAAAATTCGTCGTCGCGTCGCGTTCGCGAACGCGTTCGCGTCGCCCGTGGGCGCCATGTCGACCGCGGGCGACGAGTTGTGTCGCGCCCGTCGACAGTTTGCGGCGGTCGTTCCCGTCCCGCGCGCGGGGCGTCGGCGCGGTCGCGCGCGGTCGCGCGCGGTCGCGTCATGGACGCGGACGACGCGCGCGCGTATTTCGGCGACGAGGACGCGCGCGCGCGAGACGTCGCGGAGGCGCGAGAGGCGCGGGACGTCGTGGCGGATTACGCGCGCCGTGCGGACGCTGGCGACGGATTTCTCGTCGCGAGCGCGCGGCGCGCGGCGCGAGGAGAGCGCCGAGACGTTGGGACGTCGCGCATCGAGGACGTCGTCGAGCGGTGCGCGCGCGTCGCGTCGCGGGCGCGCGAGGAGGCGAGAGAGAGGGAGGCGCGCGCGAGAGACGCCGACGGCGGGCGCGCGCCGGAGGACGACGAGACGACGAGCGCGCGCGCGATCGAGGCGTGCGCGAGCGTGCGCGCGCGCGCGATGGACTTGGATGCGCGCGTGGAGCGAGCGGTGCGCGCGTGCGAGGAGACGGTGCGGATGGGCGCGACGGAGACGATGCGCGTGCGCGCGTACGACGTGGCGCTGGCGGCGGCGCGGTTTCGATTACGCGCTGCGATGGCAGCGCGCGAGACGGTTCGAGCACTCGATGCGGGTGATCTCGAGCGCGCATGTGCGCTGCTGTCGGGCGTGCGCGCGACTTTAGACGAGTGGAGGCGAGGCGAGGGCGTTCGAGACGCGACGCGGGATTTGTGCGAATTCGTCGCGGACGACGCCGCGAGGAGAATAGAGACCGAGGCGAAGCGCGAGACGACAAATGCGTGGTTCACAAACGCGCGCACGATTCAGGTGGATGTCGCTGTCGCGCTTCGCGAGGGTCAATCTCGAGACGAGGTGATGCAGATGATCGCGCGTCGTTTATGTGCCGACGGCGTGCGCAAGTCGGCGGCGCTGTGCGCGCGACTCGACGTTAACTTTGCGGATTGGTTTAAACGCGTCCGTCGAGAACAGTTCGTCAAGGACGTCGCACCGAAAATCGTGGGTGCGTCGCGCGACGCGACGGCGACCACCCGAGAATTGGACAACGCTCTCGGATACTTCGCGTGTCAACTGCACGCTGTCGAGACGTTTCCCGACGTCGTCTCTCGAGACGACGTCGAGCGCGAGTGGATCGACGCGTGTCAGACGCTTCGTGGGAACGTGTTGAGCGCGGATGCGGGAGAGATGGCGACCGTCATCGAGCGCACGCGCGCGGCGTGCGCGGTGGCGGAGGGCGTCTTTGATTTTTCCGTCGAACCGCTCGCCAACGCCGTCGACGCGCTAGAAATAATCTCTCGGCCGAAAGAACAGAATCAAATGAATAGCGAGTAGCGCTCTCACTACAATCTATAGTTAAAGTCACCATAGCGGCGTGTGTTGTAAAAAAATGTGTCATGCATAGCCTAAAATAAAACGCACTGAACGCGCTCCCTACCCGCCGGCGCGAAACCGCTCGAGTTCCTCCGGTGTCAAATCCGGCGCGTTCGCCACGCGATCGACGCTCCCCAATCCCACCGCGCTCCACGTCAGGAGCACCAAGACGATCGCACTGACGCTCGTCATCCACCACGGCGGCGTCGTCGCCGCCTCCTCGTCCTCCGCGTTCGCCGCGGCGCGTCGCCCGCTCGCTTCGTCCACGCGCTTCTCCTCCTCCGCCACCTCTTTCAGCGGTTTCCCGAGCGGCTGCGGCATCCGCACGCGCACCGCACCGCCGAGCATCTCCCTCGCCGACGCCTCGCGCTCGTACGCGCTCTCCAACGCCGCGTCCACGGCGTCCAAATCATCCGAGCTCGCCGACCCCGAGAGGCGCTCCAGAGAAATCTTCCGTCGCTCCTCTTCCAGCGCCTCTCGAGCGCGTCTCGCCTCGACCGCGCCCGCGACTCGGCGATTGACGATGAAAAACGCCGCGCCGATGACCAGCGACGTCACGGTCGCGCGCGCGTCCACTTTCGGCGCGAACGAGACGGCGTCATCGTCACCGTCAACATCTCTGAGGGGCGTCGCTCGAACGCGCGGTCCTCGTCGCGCGCGTCGCTCGAACGCGCCGTTGTCGCATCGCGCGCGACTCGACGAGACGGCACGCGACGACGCGTCGAGCCCCGCGGTCGCGACGCGCATCGACGCGCGCTCGCGTCGCGGTCTCGCGCCCCACTGTCCGACGGTTACCGCAGCGCGATGACGATGACGACGACGCGCGCGCCCCTCGCGCGCGCGCCTCTCTCTCGCGCGCCCGCGAGACGACGAGGACGCGTCTCGGGCGCCGTCTCCACCTGGACGCGCGACGCCGACGTCGTCGCGTGGGCGCGCGAGGCGTGGGAACGCGCGCTCGAGCCCCAAGACGACGTCATCGACGCCACGCTCGGTCGCGGGCGCGACGCCCTCGCGTGCGCGACGACGATGTGCGACGGTCTCGTGTTCGGCTTCGACGTCGAGCCGGACGCCATCGCGGACGCGACGGCGGCGTTCGAGCGCGCGGGCGTCGCGTCGACGCGCGCGCGCTTCTCGCTGCGGTGTCACGCCGACGCGCTCGAGGAGCTGGCGAGGACGCGACCGAGGTCGTTCGGGGCGGTGATGTTTAATTTAGGATACTTGCCGGGCGACGCGGACGTGGATGTTCGGGCGAGACGACGACGGACGGAGGCGTCGACGACGGTTCGCGCGGTGGCGGCGGCGTGCGCGTGCGCGAGAGTCGGGGGCGTCGTCACCGTCGTGGCGTACGTGAAACACGAGGGCGGCGCGGAGGAACACGCGCGCGTTCGAGAGGTGTTGGGGGCGCTGCCGGCGAAATCGTGGACGGTGGTGGAGCGAGGGGTGTTGAATAGAAAAGGGGCGCCGGTGTTGTACGTCGCGCGAAGAGTCGCCGAGTAGTCGATAGAGGCGTCGGCGCGCGACGCGCGAAACGCGCGCGAGGCGTCCCCCACGGAATACACCGCGCGATGACGTACGTACATCGCATCGTGTGCGATCGCGTGTCCGTCGCGACTCATCGTCGCGCGCGTCGCGTCTCTCGGCGTCGCGTCACTCGTCGCCGCGTCCCGACATGAACCCGTCGTCGGACGCGCGCCCGCGCGAGCGATTAGAGATAAACGACGAACCCGCGAATCCGTTCGTCATCGATCGCACCCGCGCGTCCAACGACGCGACGTCGCGCGCGGGGACCGGGACGCCGCCGACGATCACGCCGACGACGCCGAGCCCGCTCTTGGCGCGATTGGCCACCTTTCTACCGACGATGGAGCGCGCGAACGAGGCGCTTCGCGGGAAGAGCGCGGCGGAGGTGTGCGTGGAGACCACGTCCGAGGATCCGGACGAGGCGCGGATCGAGATGGTGCGCGAGAAGACGCGCGCGCGGCGACACAACGTGGGGACATGTCGTTACTTTTGTAAAGCTCGACCGACCGACGGACGACGACCGACGGACGACGACTGACGGACGACGACGACGCGCGCGCGTAGGATTTGGGACTCGGTGTGGTGGATTTGAAGACGGAACGCGCGGTGCGCGTGGCGGCGGAAAAGGCGGGCGTGGCGCTGACGGAGACGGGGAGGGACGAGGCGCCGAAGACGAGACGCGGCGCGAAGAAGAAAATCGAGGAATTGTAAAACTGTAAAACATTAAAATGTGAACGAATCGTTACGAGTCGTCGTGCGCAAACGAGCCGTCGTGCGCGATCGATGAGACAAGATTCGGGCGTTGCGTTCGATTACATCTCGCCGCGTCGGTCACATGGCGCCGAGCGCGCGTTCGAGATCTTTCACGTCGCTCTCCAACTCTTTGGTTTCGCGCAAGTACCGAATCAAAACCTTCTCAGCCTCACCCTGGAGCACCTCCGCGCCCGCCGGCATGTTGATGCTCATCACGATGGATTTACCCGATCGTAAAGCTAATCGCCTCGCCGCATCGCTCGATGCGCGCGCCGAGGCTTCCGATCCCAGCAGCGTCGTCGTCGCCACGCCGCCGCCCCCCGCGCTCGCGCGCGCCTTGACGCCGAACGCGCATTCATCAAATCTACCGTCTTCCCCACCCACGTACGCGAATATCTGATCGTGTAAGTGATACACCTGAAACGCCAGGTCCACCCCTCGCACGTTCGAGACGAACATTTCGTGTTTCAAGTGAGGCTCCGCCGTCTCGACGACGCACCCGCCGCCCGCCGGATTTCCCTCCGCCATCCTCACGCTCGCTCGCTCGCTCGCTCGCTCAATCAGACGTCCAAAATCGCGCGATTAATCATCCATCACCGGCTTATTCGCCGACGCCTTCTCGCCCGGTCCCGAGCGCTGCTTGCCCTGGTGCGCGAACTTGTCCTCGTTTCGGGACGACTTCAAGAAAGATCTAAACAACGCCGAGGTGGTTTCGTAAATCATCTGCGCGCGCGTCATCGACGATGCATCTCGTCAGTCATCGCATTGCGTCGCGTCGCGCGTCTCCCCCGCGCGCGCGTCGCCGCGATTCGTCGCGCGCGCGGTCGGGGACATCAAGCACGGTTAGGGTCATCGCCTCCCGAACGACCACGGATGGCGCGCGGTCGCGCGTCGAGACGGTCGTCTCGAGCGCGCGGTGCGCGCGCGCATCGTTCGTCTCTCGCGTCGTCGGCCGTCGTACCTGTGCGCGCGCGTGTGTGCGGATGGGCGCGGTGTGGGGTTCGTTTGGATTACAGCGGGCTCGTCAAGGGTTGACGCGACGGCGTCGTCGTCGAACCGCGTCGAGCTCTCGGGACAGAGAGCGGTGGACACGTGAATACATATCGTGCGAGCGTGCTAAAAAGTAGATGGGAAATCCCGTCGTCGGCGTCGACGATGAGATTCCGAGCGTTCACGCGGCGGACGCGGAGTCGCCGCCCTCGTCGCGCGAAGACGCTCGCATCGACTCGGCGCGTTTGCGAATGCTGAGCGCTCTCGGAGTCAAGACTTTATCCCTGTGCGTGGCCCTGTGGGTGGCAGTGTAGGTGGAATCGTCGTCGTGGAAGCGGTGCGGGGAGACGACGTCGGCGGCGGCGCTGCGAACGACGGGTTCGGCGGCGGCGACGCGAGACGCGAAGTCGACGTACGAGACATCGACTCTCCTCGACGCCAGGGCAAGGACGCGCTTGAAATCGTTGAAATCCAGCGCGTGGTTGGCTTGGGACACGGCCTTGAAGACGATGCCAGCGCTAGTGGCGTCAAAGGCGCCGGCATCGTCGTACAGGCTCGCGTCTTCGCACACCTTGAGCCACCGCGGGAGCGAGAGCGCCGCCTGCGAGGGACTGAATTGCAAGAAGGACTCGAACGCGGAGAACAAACCCGTGATCTCCGGAAGTGATGCCACGTCGACGCCACCGATGGCGCGCGCGCCGTCCGAGAGACCGCTGCTGTCGATGTTATCGCCGTCGACGGAGGACGCCGTCTGCGCTCCGGCGTTCCTTCGACTCGTAGATCGATCCAATCCGTGCTTCTCCGCGGCGACGCCCGTGTACGCGTGCACGTCGTCGTGAAAACGACACTTCCCCGGCGAGAGTGCGGCGCCCACGCTTGGCACGACGCCCACGAGCTTGGCGGCGGTGGAGATTTCCGTCGCGCCGTCGCCCGCGATTTCGACGCAATCCTCCAAAATCAACTGTCGAAACGTCTCGTAATCGACGTGTCGAGCCAACTGCGCGCGCTTGGCGAACGCAATCTCCGCCAATCGAAGCTTCTCCACATCCTCGCCCGCGAAGATGACCTCCTTGACTAATTTCGCGAATCGCGTCCCGTCCATTTTCGGCGACGCCGGCGTCCCCGCGCCCCCCGTCGAGCTCGAGCCGCCCTTCCTCCTCCCGAAACTCCCGAACCGTTCAAACGCACCCACGAGCGCGCGCTCCAAATCTACCGCGCGCATCGGCGACGCCGTCTCCTCCGTTCTCGCGCGCGTCCTCGGCGTCCCCGGCGTCGCCGCCGATTTCGCCTCAAACATTTCGATCGTCTCCGCCACCTTTCGCGTCGACCCATCCTCGCGTTCGCGCGTCACGCGCGTCGTCGACGTTCGCGACGTTGTCATCGACGGCGATCCCGCGACCGCGTCTTTGCGCGTCGTCGGTGACGTCATTTCTACAGAATCGGCGGAAATGCGAACTTCTCCAACGCCAGTCGTCATCGGCGTCCTCCTCGCGTCGTCGCCCCCTTTCGCGCGTCTGATCGCATCTGATGTCGCGATTCGCGCGTCTCGCGCCGCCATCTCTCGCGCGCTGTCGAGCGGCGCGTCGGGCGGCATCGTCCCGGCGTGTCGATGAATGTCGCGCGGCACTCACTCACTCGCGGCCGCCTGTGTCGTTCGGCATGTCGCGCGCGGCGACATCGCCGACGCCGACGAGGCCGACGCGCGCGAGACTCGCGTCGGCGTCGTCGTCTCGCGCGTCGGCGCGCGTCGCATCGCGGGTCGGGACGCGTCGCGCCGCCGGTGTCTGGTCGAGACGAGGGACATCGTCGGCCGCCGCGTCTCTCGCGCGCGACGGCGGCGACGAGGACGCGTCGAGGACGTCTCCGTCATCGTCTTCCCCGTCTCTGACTCCGTTCGATGCGTCGTCTCGAGACGCGACGACGTCGGGGGCGTCCGCGGACGCGTTGGCGCCGCCGGCGCGCGGCGACGCGACGCGCGACGACGGCTCGGTCTCGGTCTCGGTCGCGCCATCGCCGTCGCGTCTGGAGACGGTGCCGTTGAGAGGCGTCGGAGAGTCCGCGCCCGGATCGTCGAACGGGATGTCGACCGCGGCGATCGTGGTGGCGGTGACGAGCGCGGCGACGTTCGCGACGCTTGCGCTCGAGGGCGACAGACGAAGACGCGCGCGGGACAGAGATCCGGATCGAGATCCCGATCTGGAGGTGTTGGAGGCGGCGAGGGAGGTGATGGAACTGGCGGTCGATCTCGCGAGAGGGGCACCGAACGAACGGAACGCGACGCGGGCGGCGGCGGCGGTGGAGGAGGTGCGGAGGATCGAGGGACGCGTGCGCGCGCGCGCCGAGGCGAGACGACGCGCCGAGGAGTGGAAAGAGCGCGTGCGCGTCAAGGGGGGCGACCAGGGCGAGGCGGTGGTGGACGAAGGGGAGAAGATTGAGAACGAACTCGCGGCGAGACGACGGGCGCGCGAGGCGAGGGAGAAGAAACCACCCATCGCGGGCGCGAGCGCGCAGTGGGTGCCGGCGAACGAGTACCTCAACGGTTTGTTGAAAAAGGAGAGCGTCGATCACCCGATCGACGAGCGCGCGTCGGAGACGGTGGAGGACAAAGGCACGGAAGAGACCGCCGATTGCGCGCAGGAGTACCCGCCGGAACTCGTGGAGGCGATGCGAAGCATGGAGGTGGACATCGCGAGCGGTCGGTTCACCGAGGAGGCAATTTTAGAAAAGTACGCCGACGTGTTGGACACGTTCGGCGAAGAGTTCGCGCCCGTGGAGGCGGAGGCGTTGGCCGAGGAAGAGGATGAGGAGCATCCGCAGTTGCTCGATCCGTATTGGTGGAGACAGGCGCGCGCGTTGAACTTGATCACCGTCTCGCAGAGTTCGGAGCGAGCGACGCGCTTCTTCTCCATGCAAATGGTTCCCGATAACATTCCGGAACGCGCGCGTCCGCACGATCGGTTTCACATCGTCGCCTTTGAGAGTAAGAAGGATGCGGAGAAATTTTGCTTCTTCATGCAATCGAAACGAGAGGAGGCGGATTTAGACGATGACTTGCGCGGATTCATGAGCACGAGCGGCGTCGGGCCGAAGGAGTTGCAACAGATGGCTGACGACGTCGATCACGGCGTCACCGTCATCGGCGCGGGACGCATTGATCTCTCACCGAATCGTAGTCACGTCGACGTTTTGAACCACATCACGCACATCGGAGGCGAAGCGTACCTGTGGGAATTCGCTCGACAAGTCAAACGAGACTTTGACGCCGAAAACGCATGACAGCGTTCGCCACGTCGCCAGACAAACATTCATTCTTTGACATTTAAATTAAGTAGCGTTACAAAGATATCCGCGCGCTGTCAAACTCCTAATACATCACTGAGCCCCCGACGATGCGCCAACTATGCTTGCCTCCGGATTCCGTGCGCTTGAGTTCGTATTTTGCGCGATACGTGCTCTCGTACACGTCGTCCGGTTCGTTTCTCGCTCGATCCTTCAACACGGCAACCTCGGTGAGCGTCGTCTCGACGAGCACCTTGTTCGCCCCGACCACTTGCACCGAATCGACCGAAAGATTATTGAGCTTGTACTCCCACGCCCAACCGTGCGCGGCGACGTCGTTCGCGCGCGTCGTCCACTGCTGCAACATCGGCCCGTCCAAAATTCCCTCCAAGAGACGCGTGTTGTGGCTCTGCCCCAACGCCTGTGCTTTCGCCGTCTGCCACTTGCGCACGAGACGCTCAGCCGTGGCGTAATCCATCGTCGTCGGTTGCGGCGTCGGCGCGCGCGGTTTGGACGCTTCGCGTCGCGCGTTCTTGCGGGTGGACGTATTGACGTCAATCTTCGGCATTTTGATGTTGGACAGGGCGGCGCCGGTGGAACCGACGACGGCGTGAACGGGCGCGAACGGTTGAATCTTGGGTACGGCGGGCGCGGCAAAACCTCCGCGACCGCTCGCGATGAAGGCGGCGCCGGCGACGACGCCAATCTTCGCCACCGCGATGGTTCTGCGTTGCGCGTTGGAGACGCCGAATTGCAACGCGGGCGGCGTCGGCGTGAATGCCGTCGTGATGGACTCGACGCCGCGGACGATGGCGCGCTTGGCGGCTTCCATGACGCCTTGGATGCGCACGATGACGGCAAACGAGTTCGTTCGACTCACGAAGCCTTGCACGTTGGGGGTGGCGAACCATTCCTCCAACGTCGGCACGCCTTGTTCCGCAGCGCCGCGGAAGAGCGGAAACGCCACGTCGACGAGCCACTGATCCGCCATAGCGCACATGCCTTCGACGTAGTCACCGCTCGGCGATCTGTCTTCGATGAATTGCACGAGATCGGGATCGGCGGAACCGTCGTAGAGGCCGAGCGAGTGTTCAGCCTCCTCGATCTGGCCGAGCAAGAGCTGACAGACGGCGCGCTCGACGCCGACGTCGGAAAAGTGACCGATGTGGTCCGAGTGCTCGGACGCGATTTGGATTTGATCAAAGATTTCATCCGCGTCGGCGATCATCATCGGTTTGCGTTCTATGACGCCGGCGACGACGTGCGCGAGAGCACTCTTGTAGACCTCGTCTGAATCAGCCGGGACGTCCTCGGGAGCGTCGATGAAGAGAGCCATTTGCTCCTGCGCCGTCAAGAGTTCGTTGGCTTGTTCCATGAACGCTGCGCGCTTCTCGAGAGCCTGGGACGGATCCTTCGTCCAGAGAAGCGAGCGAAGCGCGCGAAGGCCCAACGTGCGCTCAGCCTTGGCCTCGAGCGGCATGGAGAGCAATTCGAGCACGTACGCGGGAGCCATATCGTGATACGTCATCGCGATGTTGCGACGAACCTCGGGGGCGAACGAATTGGTACCCACCGCGGAGAGCGTTTTCGAGCCCATCTCGATCAGTTCGCACCCTTCGGCGATTCTCGGCGGGTTCGCCACGAGCGCCATGTGACCGTATTCGCACAACGCGAGCGCCACCGTCAGCGCCACGTCGCGGCGGTGGCGACGTCCACGCGCGCACTGCGCGACGACGTGCTCAAACTCCAAGACGGCTTCGTATTCGCCAGCCTCTTGAAGCAAGCACAGCGCCGCCGCCGCGCGCTCGGGCTCGACCGGAGTGAGAATACCCTCGCGAATATCTTCGTCGTGTTGCTTGCGAGCGTCTTCATCCTTCAACACGGCGACGGCTTCGTCGATGAGAGACAGACGCTGCTCGAGCATGAACGCCGAGTATCCCTCGGTGAGAGGTGCGTCCATGACGGCCAACGCCGCGCGCGGGAGCGCGTTAGGCGTCGTGCGCGCTGCCGTGAGACCCAAAATTTGGTAATACGACAGCGGCAACGCGATCATGCCCTCTGGAGAATCAAACCCGCCGCCCGTCCATCCCTGACCGCCGGCGTACACGCCCGGCAATTGGTCTTCGTGCGCACCGTCCTCGTCTTCGAATCGGTCCGATTCCCGCTCGCGACGAGTGTTCATGATGGCTTGCGCCTCGGGCGTGAACACGCCCATGGGCACGTGCGGCTTCTTCTCCGCCTCCCGTTGGCTCTCATCTTCGTACGCGCGCGTCGCCTCCGCGATCGACACTCTCGACCCCGATCCATTCACGCCGTTCACGCCTCCACCGCGCCCACCGTTCACGTCCTCCTCGCTCGCGTCCTCGCCGAACGCCTCGTCCCCGCGCGCCGCGAAGTCGTCGTACGCCTCTCGACCCATCCCCGCGAACGCATCCGTGAGCTCCGTCATCCCATCGCGTCCATCATCACGAACGTCCACATCGTCATCACCCGCGCGCGCGCTCGCACGCGTTCTCGCGACGCGCGTCGACCCTCGTCCCGCCGCGCGCGTCGCCGCCGTCCCGCGCGTCGCGTTCGCGCGCGTCGCCGCCGTCATCGCCACCACCGTCGTCATCCTCGCCGCCATCCTCGCGCGTCCGTCGAGACGCGTTGTCTAATGACGAGTCTCCGCGCTCGCGCGTCTCGGAACGGCGTTGACGACGCGCGCGCGAGAGAGATCTCTCGACGCGGTCGATCCACCGAATCGACGATCTGTCGTCGTCCTCGTCCTCGCGTCGCGTCGCGCTCGACGATTCACTCACAAAGATTCACGCGCACGCGCTCGCGCTCGCGCTCGTCGGTCGCGCTCGCGACGTCGGTCGCGGTCTCGCGTCGTCCTCGTCGTCCATCGCGTCGACGCGCGCGGCCAGGCGGGCGCGAGGGATTTAAATTTTACACACATGGATGGCGTTAACTCATCCTCGTGTACGATAAAAAATATACCATCGAGGACCTCGAAAACCCCAAGAGTGTGCGATACGAACGCGACGGTATCGGATACCATCATGATTGGATAAAAACAGAGATAAAATATGGTGTAAGTTGTCGTATACGAGATGTTTTTAAGGGTGGATGCGTGGTGTGACGACGTCACAGTGACGTTTCGCCGGTCGACGCGCACGACGAAGCGACGCGACGGCACCGCCTCGACGGCACGTCGCGACGCCGAGGGCGCGATCGCGCGATCGCGCGCGACGACGACGTGTGCGATGGTGCGATCGACACCGACGCGCGCGTCGGTCGTCGAGGCGGTGCCGTCGACGATCGCGCGTGCCGTCTCGGGGAAAGTGTGGATATCGCGACATCCATCGTCGACGCCGTCGACGCGCGCGAGCGAAGGAAACGCGATCGCGCGACGTAGATCGAGCGCGCGGATATGTTTGAGGTCGTCGAGCGCGGACGACGGGCGAAGTGGACGATGGGGGGCGCGCGCGAGCGCGGTGATGGAGTCAGAGCGGGCCGAGACGCCGAGACAAAGACGAGACGACGACGAGACGACGACGTCGACGAGACGACTCAAGGAGATTCGGTCGAAAGGGATAATGGAGCAAGCGCGAGGGACGTGCGGGACGTCGCAGGCGCGGGCGAACGCGACGAATATTTTACTCGGCGTCGGCACGCTGAGCGTTCCGTACGCGCTTCGAGAAGCCGGGTGGAGCGGGTTGGTCGTGTTGGCGGTGTTGGGAGTGGTGACGAATTACACTGGGAAAATTTTAATCGAGTGTCAGCGTCGAGGATCGCTTCCCGTGAACGAGCGGTCGATGGAGGCGAGAGGCGGTCGAGGCGCGGCAGAGTTGACGATGAACACGGGCGTGTGCGGAGACGAACAGTGCGCGGACGAGGACGAATCTTGGGGACGAGACTACGAAGGTATCGACGGTGATTTGGTGGATGCGATCGACTACGGGACGAGGCGACCGTTGCTGTCGTACGAGGACATAGGTGAAGCGGCTTTCGGGAAGCGCGGTAGAGCGTTCATCACGGGCGTCTTGTACACGGAACTCGTCGGGACGGCGGGACTTTTCTTCATTCTCGAGGGCGACCACTTGGCCAAGCTGCTTCACATGCCGGGCCAAGAAGAGATGTTGGCGTGCATGGCGGCTGCCGTCATGATTCCGACGACGTGGCTGTTGGATTTGTCGAGTCTATCGTACGTCGGCGCGCTCGGTCTGCTGGCGTCGACGAGCGTCACCGGCGTCATCTCGTTCGAATTCTTTCGCCAAGTCGTCGCATCCGGCGGTGCGTTACCGCAGGCGGCGACGGATCACACGGCATTTGTGCACGCGTCGACGTTCCCGGTGAGTTTTGGTCTGCTCGCCTTCGTCTTCGCCGGACACGCGGTGTTTCCGAGTATTTACTCGTCCATGGAACAACCGGAAGAATACGAAGAAATGTTGGACGCTTCGTACGGGATCGTCGCTCTCAACTGCCTCGCTCTTGGCGTGGCGGGGTACTGTCTATTCGGCGACGCAGTCGCCGATCAGGTCACCCTGAGCCTTCCCGCGGGATCGCTCGCCACGCTCGCCTTCGCGTTGACAACCGTCAATCCGTTTGCGAAATTCGCGTTGACGCTCGATCCCGTCGCCAAGGGCGCCGAGAGTCTCTTCGACCTTCGCGTTCGCGCGTCATCCACCGATGCCTTCGTTTCGAGACTCTTACGCACGGGTCTCGGCGTCACTGCGCTCTATCTCGCCATAAAACTTCCATTCTTTGGCGCTGGCATGTCTCTCATCGGCTGCGTTCTCACGCTCGTCGTCAGCGTCCTCTTCCCTTCGCTCTGTTACCTCCGAATGTTCGGTGACGATCTCGATGAGAGTGAAAAATACCTCAATTACACCATACTCGTCGTCGGCGTCGTCTGCGCGCTCTCCGGTACCGCCGGCGCGCTCGAGACTGTCGTCGACGACGTCGCGGCGTTAAATTTGTAATTTTGTAACACGTGTCCACTGCACACCGCGTCGCGCAGATCGCGTCGACCGCGATCCGCGTCTCGCCGTCGATCGCGCCGCGCATCTCGATCGCGTTCGTGTACCGCGCGGTCGCCGTCTTCGCGCGTCGGCGACGCGGGTGGTGGATAATCGCACGCATCGTGCGTCCGAGACTGGATCCGTGACGCGCGACGCCGTCGTCTCGCGCGCGACGAGCGTCATGGCGACGTCATGCGTGCGTTTCTTCGCCTCCAAGGAGACGCGCGACGCCGTGTTTCGCGCGGGATTGCGCACGGAGTCGTCGAGGTTGGCGAGCGGCGAGGGCGAGGCGTCGACGAGCGCGCGCGCCGACGTCGAGACGGCGGGTGCGCTGCGCAAGGTATTGACGAGGATGGATCTGACGATGCTGGGGGTCGGTGGCATCGTCGGCGCGGGCGTGTTCGTGCTCACGGGGGCGGTGGCGCACGATCACGCGGGACCGGCGGTGGTTTTTTCGTACGCGTTGTCGGCGCTGACGAGCGCCGTCACGGGATTGGCGTACGCAGAGTTCGCGGTGGCGATGCCCGTGGCTGGGAGCGCGTATAATTACATGTACGCCACGTTCGGTGAGTACGCGGCGCTTCTCACGGGGTGTAATTTAGCGTTGGAGTTGACCATTGCGAGCGCGGCGATTGCGCGAGGCTGGACGTCGTACGCGACGACGGCGTTCGGAATTCATCCGACGAGCGTCAGAGCGACGATATTTGAGAATTTCATAGAGATAGACATGATAGCGGGTTTGGTTGTGTTCGGGATGACGGTGTTGCTCGTCATCGGGGCGAAGGAGACGGCAAAGTTTAACGCGGTGGTGACGTACGCGAGTCTGTTGGTGGTCGCCGTCGTCCTCATCGCCGGTTCAACGGAGATTCATCCCTCGAATTGGACGCCGTTCGCGCCGAACGGCATGCGTGGAATTATATCCGGCGCCTCGGTCGTCGTGTTTGCCTTTGTCGGGTTCGACACCGTGGCAACGTGCGCCGAGGAGGTGGCCAATCCGAGCGCGGATTTACCCTTTGGCATTTTGGGTTCGCTCGGCATTTGCGCGACGCTGTATTGTCTCATGTGCATCGTCATCACGGGAATGATTCCGTACGGCGACATCGACGTGCACGCACCGTTTGCGATCGCGTTTTCGCACTACGGTATGAAATGGATCGCGTCCACGGTGTCCATCGGCGCCGTCGCCGCCATCACGACGTCGCTGCTGTTATCCATGATGGGACAGCCGCGCATCTTCATGGTCATGGCTCGCGACGGTTTACTCCCGAACTGGTTCTCGAGCGTGAGCGAAAAGTACGGCACGCCCGCGAACGCCTCCGTGTTCAGCGGCGTCGTCACCGGCGTTCTCGCCGTGTTGCTCGACATTGACATTTTGGCGCAGCTCGTCTCCATCGGCACGCTGAGCATTTTTTGCGGCGTCAATTTGGGACTCATAGTCAGTCGATGCGCGCCTCGACGCGCGTCTTTGTCGCAGCGCGCGCCGGCATTCCGTCGCGCCGCCGCGCTCTTGGTCTCCTCCCTCGCGTTCGGGATCGATTATCGCGCCCGAGCGCGTCTCTCTTGGTTTGGCGGCGTCTCGCTCGCCGGGGTCGTCGCCTCGACGGCGAGTTTCCTCACCCTCCCGATGGATCACGCGCCGAAGACGTTTCGCACTCCGTTCGTCCCGTTCCTTCCGGCGTTCGGTGTCTTGCTCACGTGCGTCCTCATCGCTGGTCTCGGCGTCTTGGCGTGGATTCGATACGTCGTCTACACCGCGGCGTGCTCGGCGGTCTACCTCGCGTTCGCCGTCCGACGCGCCGACGCCGAGCTCGCCTCGGGCGGCGTCGATCCGGACCGTCCGTACGCACCGTGTCGCCCCGATGCCACCGATGCCACCGACGATGACGGCGTCGTCGAGGTCGAACTGTCTGCCTTCCCGACCGCCGAGTCCGACGCCAAAGGCGCCGAAACCGCCGAAACCGCCGAAACCGCCGACGGCGCCGAAACCGCCGACGACGACCGTCTGCTCCCTACCGACGCCGAGTCCTCCTCTTCCCACCCCGCGCGCGCGTGATTGAATTGTCATGTATAATAGCGGCTCACGCACCCCGCGTCACCCCGCGTCGACGTCCGAGCGCGCCGCGGTCAAGCATCCAAACGCGCGCGACCCAGCCGTCGGCGCGTTTTCCGGAAAAATTCCGGGTGGGGTCCCCGCGTTATCCGCGTCTCGTCCCCACTCGCGCGCATGCCGAGCGCGTTCGCCGGTGCGAGCGTGTACACGGGAAGGCCGCTTCGAGGCGACCCGATCGCGCGCGGACGAAGAGGGGACGGACGCGCGTCGGCGTCGACGACGATCGGTGCCGTCTTGAAACAGATCATCGGTTGCGGAACGAGCGTCATGCGCACGCGACGAGGCGCGCGAGGGGCCGTGCTGTTGGTGGTCTTGGCGCTGATCGCATCGTCGTTCGCGACGGGGACGAGCGGGGCGAGGAGCGGGGCGGTGGCGCGCGAAGCTGGGACATACGATGAGCGACGGGTCGGGACGCCGGCGAAGACGCGGGACGACGTCTCGAGCGAGGATTCGCGGGCGAGACGGTTGGAGACGACCGTGAACGCGGACGCGGACGCGAAGTCGTCGAGCGCGGTGGGCGAGGACGAGGATGAGGGTGCCGCGACGGGCGCGGATGCGTCGGCTCGCGACGTCTCAAAGATTGCACAGCGAGGCGAGGGCGAGGCGACGGACGCGGACGCCGAGGACGAGGACGTCGTCGACGCCGTGGCGACGGACTCGAAGGACTCGAAGGCGAAGGAATCGAGCGCGTCCGTGGCGGAGATCGCGGTGTCCAAGACGGATAAGGCGACCGCGACGTCCAAGTCGAAGACTTCGGAACCGCTCGGTCGCGGGACGGTGGAAAAGATGATGCCGGTGCCGATTCCCAAGGCGACGAGACTTCGCGTTTTGGTCACCGGTGGCGCCGGTTTCGTCGGTTCGCACTTGGTCGACAGACTCATGGAGCGAGGAAACATCGTAATCGTCGCCGATAACTTTTTCACCGGACGCAAGGAGAACATCATGCACCACTTGCAAAATCCTTTCTTCGAGCTCATTCGTCACGACGTCGTCGAACCGATGCTGGTCGAGGTGGACCAAATTTATCATCTCGCGTGCCCGGCGTCTCCGGTGCACTACAAGCACAACCCGGTGAAGACGATCAAGACCTCCGTCATGGGTACTCTCAACATGCTCGGTTTGGCCAAGCGCGTCGGTGCGAGAATGTTGCTCACGTCCACGTCCGAAGTGTACGGTGATCCTCTGCAACACCCGCAAAAGGAGTCGTACTGGGGTAACGTCAATCCGATCGGCGTGCGCTCGTGCTATGACGAGGGTAAGCGCGTGGCTGAGACGCTGTGCTTTGATTACCATCGCCAAGAGGGCGTCGACATCCGAATCGCGCGCATCTTCAACACCTACGGTCCTCGTATGGCGTTAGAAGACGGACGTGTAGTGTCCAACTTTGTCTCACAGGCGCTGCGTGGTGAACCGCTCACCGTGTACGGTGACGGAAGCCAAACGCGTTCGTTCCAGTACGTCGACGATCTCGTCGCCGGTTTGATGGCGCTCATGGATAACGAGGATGAAATCGGCCCGGTCAACATCGGTAACCCGGGTGAATTCACCATGTTGGAGCTCGCTGAGGTCGTCAAGGAAGTCGTCGACAAGAACGCGAAGATTGTCTACAAGGAAAACACGGCGGATGACCCCGGCCGTCGTCAACCGGACATCTCTCTCGCGAAGAAGGCGCTAGGTTGGGAACCGAAGATCACCCTCAAGGAGGGTCTGCCGAAGATGGTTGAGGATTTCCGCGAACGTTTGTCTCTCACCAAGACGGAGTTATAGGCTGGTGGTGGTTGCTACACAGGCTGATTCAAATTGTCATGACAATTAATGTTGCTATGGAGTTTCTTTGTCGCTCGTCGCCTCGCTACTCACTTGACTTCCTCCTTAATCTCTACCTTGACGTCGCCCGGCACTTCGACGTCGATCTGCGGCGCGTCGTCGAGTTGTAACGCGATCGCCGACTTCGCAGCCGGCGTCGCGTGTTGTTTCACCGCGTGCGACGGAAGAGCCAGGGTGGACCCCGCGCGCATGCGCTCCGCCTCCGCCAACAAGTCGACCAATTTCCCCTGGCTCGCGGGAGGAAGAAGCTTGGACGCGTACGGCACCATGTCGTAAAAGGACGTGCGAATGGTCACTTCCGCCATACCACTCACCTCGGAGATTCGAAACAGGCTCGCCTTGTCCTTGTGCATGTCCCTGACGACGGCGGCGATAAAAATAGCCGCTGCCGCGACGGACGCCGGCTGCTTCTCGCTCTTGTGCCCCTCCGAATCCCGCAACTCCTTGAACGTGCGCACGATGTGCGAGCACAGTTTTAAGAAATCGTGATCACTCATCCCCAAGTTGCCGCAGAATCGATTCGTCAACAGTTCCGGCGTGATCATCTGCTCCACCATTTGCATATTGAGACCGTCGCACACCTTGAGAATAAACTTGTAACACCTCGCAATCTTCTTCACCGTCGTCCCCGACGCCGCCCCGCACACCTCTTTAAACGTCCGCGTCATTCCCTCTTGTCTCGCTGCGATGTACAGACACGCCGCGTACATGGCTGCGAGATCTTTCCCCAACGTCGAATGCGCCGTCGTCACCATGCGATACAAGTCGCACGCGCCATCCTTCACCACTCGATTCATCCCCAACGCGTCCGCGAATTCCCCGATCGAGTGAAACGCGTTGATCAACGCTTTATCAGGGTTCATTCCACGATTATGTAACCGCGTCAACGTCTGATTATACGTACCATCCGGGTTTTTCCCGATCGTCGTGCTCAGTCCGCCGCCCGAGAGCATGACGTTGGTCGCTCCCACCGTCCGACTCGGATCCGACCCATTCTTATCCTTATCCGAGTCCCCGAACGTGCGCCACTCGGAACACTCATCGATGATGCGCGCCTCGATGACGAGTCCGCACTCGGTACAAATCAAATCACCGCTCGAGTGATCCTCGACGATCGGCGTGTGCACGGCGCATTTGGGACAGATTTGCGTAAACTTTTTCACCTCTTGCGCGCTCGGACTCGGGGCGTGGGACGTCGTCTGCGTGTTCATGACGTCGAGTGTGACTCGTGTGATCGTTCGGTGCGAGTGCGGGCGCGCGCGCCGGTCGTACGCGGGACGCCCGCGTCGGCGAATGGTGCGATTCTCTCCACCGAGAGGGCGTCTTTGCGAGCGAGACGTCGCTACGGTACGTGAATGAATGCCTAAGATCTACAATACATGGATGCGTCGCGACGCTCTATATGGATGAATCGCGATGCGCGCGGTGCGTCGGGGCGCTCGAACGCGTCGACGACGACGGTCATCGTCCGTCTTTGGAATACGCGAAGGCGTCGTCGCCGGCGAGTTCGGCGAGGCGAAGGCCGTGCGGCGCAAAAAATTCGTCGAGTTTGGCCCGGATATCCTCGCGCATGGCGCTCGCATCGTCGTGTACGACGGGTGTGAGATCGTTTCCGTGCGGCGTCGACGCCATCTTTTCGGCTACGGCGTCTGAAGCGTCGAGACCGAGGTGTTCGAGCGCGCGTTTCGCGGCGGCGACGCGCATCGCAACGTCGGCGCTCCACACGTCCTCGGCGCGAAGGATGAGAAAGAGTTCGCGAGGGAACACGTCGAACCACTGTTCGAGGAACACGGCGTACATGCTCTTGATCAACGCGTCGGCGTGATAGAAGACGGCTTCGAATTCCGGCGAGTACGTCTCGAACCTGTTGGCGCATCCCTTCAGAGGGTGACCGCTCTCGACGCACTTGGTGAACATCGTCATCATCTCCTCGGCGTACGCCGCGAAACCGTCCTCGCCCTCGCCGTACCTCGATTTGTAGTGTTCGTAGTGGTTATACGCTGCGTGTAACCGCGCGCCCGGTTCGCGCGTGATGAGTATAAACTTTGGCGGAGTGTCTCCGTACGCCGCGCGCATGAGATGCGGTAAACTCAAACCGTGCCCGCCGTTTTCTTCGAACGGATCCAATTCGTTCGCCGCGCCGCAACACCCTGATTTTGGATCGTCGGTCGTTCCGTCGATGCATCGTCTGCGAGGCGACGCTCGCGCCGTGCCGCGTCGACGCGCGTCTTCCTCTTCCGACGGTTTCGCGTCGGCGTCGTCCTCGTACGCATTCGACAATTCTTGACACGTCTTCCAACACTTTTCTATGTGCGCGGCGTGCGCGCGATGGAATCGTATGGATTCCGACCACGACGTCGCCAACGTTCCCGGCGACGTGTCGACGCCGAACGCGTCGCGATCCCACGTCGACGCGTAACTCTCCAACGTCTTGGTGTGTTCGTTCCAAAAATGCGGCGCCCTCGCGCGCACTTTTTCTTTCCCCAAAGCGCTCTGTAAACGCTCCCCCAACTCCCCACTACCGCTCTGCCACGCCCCCATGACGTACGCCGCGGGTAGACACCTGCTCGCGCCGTCCTTTGCCGTCCAACACGGATTACTCGTCGAGTTCGCGTCTCGCTCGAGCGACTCTATAAAATCGATATCCTCCGCCATGCCCTGAATCTCTCGAAGCGACGCGCGCAATCGCTCGACGTCGTCGACGGTCGCGTTCGACGTCGGCGCCTTTGGCTCTTCCTTTGGCGGCTCTTCCTTTGGCGGCTCGTCCTTTGGCGGCTCGTCCTTCGGTGTCTGCGCGTCTCCGCGCGACGCGTCTTTCCTCTCCGTCACCTCTCTTCCCGCGCGCCTCGGCTCGCTCGCGTCCGCCGTCTCGAGCGCGACCATCGTCGCCACCGCGCGCGTCTCCGCGCGCGCCATCGGCGCGCCCGTGAACCGTTGCGTGAACTTCATCGTCGCCGCATCGATGTCCAGTGTGGCGATACCGATTATTAACCGCCACGCGATGAGCACGGTGAGCGCGAAAACGACCCACGCGACGCGACGGGCGAACACGTTCAATCCCACGACATCGCCCGCGGGCGTGCGCGCGTCCGACATGGCGACGCGAGACGCGCGACGACGCGATGTGACGCATTGGATTCATCTTTTTTGCGCCGAAACCGAGCGAGTCCCGCGCGACGCGACGAGGACGAGGACGAGGGTTACTCCTAATCATAATACGGATGGTTTTCTTCTCTTCTCACGACAAACGTATCGAGCGACGCAAAGACACCATCGCGGGCGAATTGAACCGTCCCGCGTCCCGAAGAAATATAAACGAGCGAATGAATGAATATTCCCGAGAGAGCGAGAGAGAAAGTATCTCTTCCTCTCTCGCCGACCGCGAACACCTCAAGCATCACACTCATTCATAAATCCACGCCTTGGCGCACGGTTCGTATTCGCACACGCCCTCCGGGAACCACAAACCAATCTCGTGTTGCGCGCTCTCCACGGCGTCCGACCCGTGAATGACGTTGCGACCGACTTCGATGCAGAAATCACCACGAATCGTCCCCGGTTCGCTCGCCGCCGGGTTCGTCGCCCCGATAATCTTACGACCCGTCTTCACGACGTCCTTCCCTTCCCACACCATGGCCACCACCGGACCGGAGCACATGTACGACACCAACCCGCCGAAGAACGGCTTGGCGCTCAAGTCGGCGTAGTGCTTCTCGGCGTGTTCCTTGCTCACGTTCATCATCTTCATCGCGCGAAGCGTGAATCCCTTACGGGCGAAACGAGCGATGATGTCGGCGACGAGTCCTCGTTGGACACCGTCCGGCCTGTTCGGTGACGACGACGAGACGCGTCGGACGTGTCAGTCGGTCGGATTATTCATTCATCTCTTCGACACCCTTCCACCACGATCGGGATCGGGATCGCGCGTCGACGGGCGCGTCATCGCGTTCGAGCGCGTTCGACGGCGATCGAGCGACACACTCGTCGAGAGACGCACTTAATCATGATGTACGTGCGTTCGTCGGCCATCGTATCTATCGCGCGCGCGTGCGTGTGCGGGACTCTGGACGCGAGAGATCGGCGGCGGCGGCGTGGACGGGTGCGTGCGTGGGGTCGTCGTCGATCGCGAGCGTGTGTTTTGTGATCGGTGTAAAGGTATTGATTGTATGAGTTTTATGGAATTTTATAGAATTGATGTGACTCGAGGTTCGTGACTCGCCGCCGGTGTGGGTCGAGATCGAGGGTTTAGGGTTTCGTCCACCCGTCCGGTCGGACCTCTCGAGGCGGACATGTGAACCGTTTTTTTGACGTTACGAGGCGCGTTCGTTCGAGCGTAGCGTAGCGGGGCGGGACTTGGCAGCGCGCGACGCGAAAGGACGACGGCGAACGAGACGCGAACGAGTGTATACGCCCCGTGAACAGTCGATCGTGACCGAGAGATACCGCGAGAGTAGACGATAATCACAGCGCGAGATGCCGTATTCAGTGCACGCGGGGTGCGTGCGAGAACACGAGCCGTCGCGCGTGGGGTCGCTGTACGAATGCGAGGTCGATGACGCCAAGGCGAAAGCGTTGGGGATCGAACACGCGTGGTATGATTTTTACGCGCAGGCGGTGAGCACCGATCGCGAGGGACACGTCGATCACGAGACGGTGGGCGCGACGCACCCGGCGGCGAGAAGTTCGGGAAAAGAGACGGCGTTTCGACCGAGCGTGAAGAATTGTGCGCCGAGACGTCCGGGTTGGAAACCGTCCGAGACGAACACGCAGATGCCGCCGAGAAAGTGAGCGTCGGTCGGCGCGATGTGAGTGTGGATGTGCGATGAAATCATTCGTATTCGTAAAACGTAAGGCGCGCGCGGGAGTCACGGAGGACCGGTGGCGACGGGACACTCACCGTCCATGCCGTACTCTGTCCAAGACCCGTCGTACACGGCGACGTCCTCGATCCCGCATCGATGTAACGCCAGAGCTAAGATTGCGGCCGTGACGCCGGTGCCGCACGACGCGACGATGGGTCGCGCATCGGCGCTCAAATCCAAACCGCTCGCCTCGAACGCGCCTCGAATATCCTCCGCCGATTTGAACGTCTTATCTTCGTTGAGCAATTCACCAAAAAATACATTCCTACTTCCTGGGATGTGTCCCGAACGCACGCCCTCGCGCGGCTCTTTCGTCTCGCCTCGGAAACGCGCCGCGCCCCTCGCGTCGACGACCTGGTACGTCGCGTCGGCGATGTTCCGCACCATCTCCGCCTTTGTTTTCACCAACGCCTCGCGCGTGCCCTTGAAGTCTTTCGCCCCAGTCTCGGCGTGCGCCATCACTTTCGCGCACGCGCGCGCCGGCGCACGCACCGTCTCCTCGTCTCTCGCGCTCTCGTCCGTCTCGAGTCCCGCCGCCGTCCAAGCGGGCAAACCGCCGTCCAACACGCGAACGTCGTCCCATCCGTTGGCTCGAAACATCCACCACGCGCGCGCCGCCGAAAACATTCCATTCGTGTCGTACACCACGATCGGTCGATCGCGCGTCAATCCCAACGTCTCGCACGCCGCGGCGAACGCCTCCGCGCTCGGCAACATGTGCGGCGCCGCGTTGGCGCCGTCCGACACCGCATCCACGTCAAAGTACCTCGTCGTCGCGCTCAATCGTCGCGCGCAGTGCTCCGCCACGCCGTTTCGTTTCAGGTCCGGCATGTGCCAGCTCGCGTCGAGAATCTGCACGTCGTTGACGCGCGCGCGCAACCACTCGACCGACACCAAAGGGTCGAACGCGCCCATCGCCACCGACACGCCTCGAGCGCGCGCGCGCGCGCGACACTCCGCGGAAAGGGTGCGAAAAAATGCGCGTTCGCGTCTCGATCGAATCGAACGCCGACAGACGACGCTTCGAGCGATGAAAATCCGCGCGCCCACGACCATGCGCCAGACGATGACGTCTCTCACGCGCGCCCATCCCCTCCCGCGCGTCGCCGCGAGCGCGTCCTCGTCGTCTAGGGCACGAATCACCGCGCGCGCGTCGTCGTCGTCGTCGTCCGCGTCCTCGGAATCTCCTTACGACGCGTTGGGCGTCGCGAGAGGGGCGTCGAGAGAGGCGGTCAAGCGCGCGTACAAACGCATGGCCAAGCTCTACCACCCGGACGTGTGCGACGACGCCGAGGATACGGCGCGGTTTTTGCGCGCCAAGGCGGCGTACGAAGTGTTGGTGCACGCGACGACGGGAGATTTGGAGGACGTGAAGACGGAGACGTGGAAATCCAAGTGGCGGGCGCAGTTGGCGCGTCTGGCGCGCGAGGCGGCGGCGGCGAAACGCGGGGACGTCGAAGACGAGGAGACGGTGACCATGGTGGGGACGCCGGAGATGCGTCGACAGGTGGCGGGACAACTCGCGGGTTTGCGCGATCAGGGTCGTCGGCGAAGGAACGTGATGAAACCAAAGGTTCGGAACTGGGAGGAGCCGTTCGCCGGGACGGATTCCGACGACTGGAATCACGAGGTACAATGAATGATGTATTCCTCGTCGCTACGGTGCTAAGGCTTAATCTTGTATAGTGCTAGTGAGTGGGTTGTAATTGTTTACGCCAAGCGCGCGCGATACTTTTCATTTTTCGACGGCGCTGTGAGACGTGACGACGGCTCCGTTGGATCGCGAAGATGCGACGACGTGCACTCTGCGCTCGCCGAAGGGGAGTCGCCCTCGACCGGGCTGCAACCAATTGAGCGTGCATAACTTTGTGAGCCTGTCGCTCACGTCCAATCTCGTTTCGGTGGATATCTGGATGATGCGAATCGGCGCGCGCAGGGCACGCACCGGAACTTGCATCGCAAAGGCGAGAAGTTTGCTAAACGCGTGTAAACCCGCTCGTCCAACGTCGACGTCCCGACGGAATATGCGCACGTCAGGGGCGTCTTCAGCGCCGTCTCGCATCAAAGCGCGCATGCGCGTCTTGTGAACGATGGATAAACTCGTCGGCGCGCGCTTGTACGCCGATTTCAACCACATCAGCGGATTTGACGAGCTCGCCGCGAACCGCGTCTTCGATTGCTTCTTAAGTTTTTGCTCGCGCAGCAAGTCCTCTCGTTCGCTCGCCGTTTTTATTTGCTTGAGGATCGCATCTCGTATCCCTTGATAGTCGTCCTCTACTTCGCGCGCGAGCGTGTCCCTGATGGCTTTGATGGTGTCGAGGCTAATCGGTCGCACGGCGATGTATGGTCCGACGGTGAGTTGGAACGTGTAGTCGATGGCGACGCTCACGCTTATCAGATGAGGACCAACTCTCGGGAGCGTGGGCAATATACCGATGAGCCAAAAAAAGTGCCAGAGACGCACGAAAGAGTATCTGTCCACGAGGATGATGCACTTTTTCAAAATCCAAATCACGCAGCACGTCACGAAGGTGAGACCAAAGGTGAGCACAAACGAATACTTGGTCAATATCGGATCGTCCCAATTCAACAGCGTCACCGGACGATTCGACGCGCTCACAAATTTCTCGAGGTGAGTGCCTACTTGCTTGCACACGCCAGGCATTAGACGCGGTCCTCCGGAGGTGATGACTTTGTCTATGCGCACGAGCGTCGTACCCGCATCTTTCACAATCTTGAGAAGGTTCCAAATGATCTTCTGTAAAATCTTGAGCACGATTTCGGCGGGATTATTCGCCGTGAATACCGCAATCGTCTGGTTGATGACGTTTTGCGGTAAAATGCTAAGGGAAATGTCCGGAAGTTCTTCATTCACGCCGGCAAGCGCGCGCTTCAATCTTCGCTGCTTCATGACGGCTTGCACAGAGGCTTCAGAGATGTCAATATCACGACCGGCTTGGCGCAATTTGTCCAACTTGATATTCGCCATGCATTCATCTTTAATTTCTCGCGTTTTCCTGTTACGTGTTTTGACCATTGTATGAACCTCTCTGCGAAGCATTTCGATTTCGTCTTCGTCGTCGACAAACGGCGAGAGTTGATTCCTGAGTTCATTCGCGATGAAACTCGAACAGTACCCGGTGAAGAATAGTCCAGGAACGATCCACAGCAGGAGGAAACTAGTCAATATTTCTCCACGAAATATGAAACAGCACAGAGTGTGATAGACACACCAAGCAACCTTGAGCGCGACGTTGTCCCGTCTCGAAGTGCCGAAGAAAATCGCAGCTCTGGCAAACATTTTGATCGGCGCGAGCAAAGACTCAACCATCTCCTGGATGTTTGCCAGCACGCCATCGATGGTGTCAGGAATGTGCGCCTTTTTGCGCCCCATCGGTCTCTGCTTCAGGTACCATTCCCATCGAGAGAGTTCTGGTTTTGATTCAAACGAAAGCTTGATGCGCGCGTAGCCCTGCCAGTCGTTGGGATATTTCATCGATCGCAAGTACGTGCACATGGCGTGGTTCGGGTCCGCCATTTCCCGTTCTGTCAGAAACGACGAATTTGGCGGGGTGATATTAAACCAGGAATCCATGCATCTGTTCTCGACGATGCTCGAGAGTGGAATGGACACTGCGCCGAGAATTTGGTCGCCGCCCGTGACTAAATCCGGACACTTGAAGAGCACTCGGACGTCGCCCGAGATTTCGGTTACGGAGAAATTGAAGCGCTCTTGCGCTGACTTGATGTTTCCTTCACGTCCGTCCCACATGACCGTGGCGTATAGATTTCGACCGAATTTTTCATGTTTGCCACCCATCGCCAGCATGTTGTCGATGAGCGGAGCAAATTGTTGATACGGCGTCCGATCGCCGACCACGGAGACGATGTTGAAAGAAACTGTCCCGAGCGACGGTCGCGCGACTTGCGACACAGCTCTTAGATCTTTCGGTTTGTGTTTGGAGTAGCCACAGCCTAGCTTGATTTCCAACTCCCCGAGCTCGTCCTCCTTTGTCTGGAGCCAAGATTTCGACTTGTACATCGGCTGAAGTTTCAGTCTGTACGTGCGTAAATCGCCCACCGCGAGATTCGCGACCGGGATTTGTACATATCCTATGCCGTTACCTTTGGTGAATTGTTCGATGCCATTATCTCTCTGATCGTCATCACCCTCGTAGTCATCCACCATCGAAATCATCTCTTCATTCTCGTCGTTTTCAGTTTCGTCGACGCTCGAGTCTGCCGAAGCACTTTTGTAAATGAAACTGTACAATCCCATGATCTTCGCGGTCCGACGCAAAACTTGACTTAACAGTCGGGAACCGTACACGATTTTCTTTTGCGACACCAGCTGAATCGTCAACGTACGACTGATGTTTGTCTTGGGTAAAATCAACACCTCAGGTTTAAACTCAAAGTTGTTGACGACACTGCACTGTACTCGTCCAACTATGATGCCCTTGTGCGTGTTGAGGGACATGCGAATGTGTGCGTTCGTGCTTTTTTTGGCGTACCGAATTGGCAAGCCGTGGTACTTCACAGCCTGAATGTACAGGTACTTGTTCGTTTCGTGTTGGTTTATGTATCGTTCGGACTCACACACGGGTGGTGGCTTGAGCATGTTTGCAAAAGGCGGTTTTGTGGCGCTCAAACGAACCACCAACTCGCCCTTGACCTTCTCCGGTGCATTCCACGGTGATCCGTCCGAACTTCCAATGAGATCACCTCTATATTCGTCTCTTCCGTAGAGAGGAGCGACGATCTGCTTCCAGGAGCCATCGGGCGGTAACGAAGACAAAGGGATTGAAGCTCTTCCCAGAAACGTTTTCGACAACAAGTTGCGGTCATACAAGGTCAAAGTTACCTCTGCGCAACCTGGCCTCGATATAAGAGTGAATGTTTGACCGAGGCCATTGTTCCAGACGGGATGAAGCGTGTTGTTGATGGTTTCTGTCCTGCAGAATTCATCCTTCGGCGCGGTGTTCATGTGAATGTACGCGAACGCGTCGCAAGAACCAGCGCCACTATCCACTTTGAATAGTGACCTTGCCGCGATGAGAGAAACGTGCACATTTCTAGCCATATTAGTACCTTCAGACCGTGATATTTTACCCTCGCTGATGGTTTTGACAATCTCTTCGGCTTCGTATCCAACGATGGAAGAAACCTGGACTCTCAGCAAACCCAAGTCATCCGGAGCTCGCGGATGGATCACACAAACCTCTCCGGCGGCGTCTGCCGTGATCCTGTTTTTTATCTGTAAATCAAGATCGATGATGTCTCCGGTGGCTGGGATGGCTTCGAACGGTATGGCGGCGCAGCCTAGGAAATCATCGGCGCTGAAATAATCTTTGTCCCAAATGGTGAACACCAGGGCTCCTCCGCGTCCCTCGGGCGTGCGCATAAGAAATCTTGTGTTCCACTCAGGGCAATCCGTGTTATTTCGGTGCGATGTTTTGTAGCGCTCTTTCAGAGGCGTGCAATCAAAACCGACCTTTACGTAAGGGTCGCTCGCTCCAAAGGCGTCGGCGCTGAACAAGTTGCGTGCGTTCACGACGGTGACGATGATGTACGTCGGCACCTTCACCTCATGGATTGACCGAGTGCTTTCAAGGACTGGCTTATATTCCATTTCGCCATCCTGCAACATCGCAGGCCAATAACCTTGTTCACCCACCGCCGGTTCCGCGAAAATTGCTTGACCAATGCGAACGTTCAGGATGGCTTTGGTCTTCCTGCTCAGACCCGTCTGGAGTAACACGCGCAAGTCGACCCTGGAACCATCGCGAGGGATTATATCACTCGATATTTTCGCGGTTCCCACGACAACCTTCCTCTTCAGCGAGCGCACTTCCTTGACTTTGATGACAAATTTACCGTTCGGTTCGCAGTCTTGAAAGACAAATTTACCTCGAGCACCCCACGTCGGATTATCCGTTTCTTCTCTTCTGAACGTCGACACCTTGCGAATCTCCGTGTGGCGCGGTTTCCACTTCACTTGCACGTATGTCTTCTTGTACTTCGACTTGAACAACCCCACCGTTTCCAAGCCGAGAATCACCACCTCGACGTCCTGGTTCACCTTTAAAATTTGTTTTTCCGTGCGCCTCGAAGTCAAAGCCGTCACGGTCTCGTCTTGGATTTGTTGCGACGACTTGTCGGCGGCGATGATGCGGCCGCGCATTCTCTTTTTACGCCGCACACGTTTGCTATGCTTTTGCCTATTCGAGCGCTTCTTCCCGCCGTGCGGGCTCTTGGAACGCCCGACGGCGAACATCGGAGGTCCGACATCGGACGAAGTCTCACCTTTCGACGTTCCGGGCATCATCATCAATCGATCTATGACGTGCGACTCGAGTTGAGACTTCGGCCTCTGTTCTCTCGGCTCTGTTCTCGCGGGCGGGAACTGACTATTCGACGCCGAGCTCGCGCCGAGCGCCTCCGAATCCGACGTGCTCTCGCTCTCGCTCTCGCTCTCGCTCTCGCTCTCGCTGTCACCGCGCGCCTCATCGCCACGTGCGCGATCGTTCGGCGCACCGCACGCGTCGTCCATCGCGCGCGAGACGTCTCGAGCGTCGTTCGATTGGTGCGCTCGATTCATCGTCAACGGCAATCCTTCCGCGCGCGCGCCTCTCCTCGCGCACCGTCGACGACGCCCGACGACGTTCGACACGACGAATGCGAGGAGCGCGTTCGCGTCGTTCGAATCGCGTCCGGGTAGCGCGCGACGCGACGACGTGTGACGCGCGAGAGTCCGCGCCCATTCAGCATTCATCGTTACCGAGCAGGAGCTGGTGTTACAACGAATCGAGCGCGCGCGAAGAAAAATCTCATCTCTGTGGCTCGAAAGCGGCGCGAATCGCGTTTTCAATCAATACCTGGACGTCGTCCTGATCGCGCGCGTTCGTCTCGGGCGCGACGCGAGCGAAGGTGTCGCCGAGGAGGGCGAGCGCCTTGGCGCGCGCCGCGCGGCGAGGACGCGACGCCGACGCGTCGTGGAGCGTCTTGGAACATACGTGTCGAAGCGTGGATTCGATGTCCACGGCGCTCGTGGACCAGAGGGCGTCGATGACGTGCGGAAGAATGTCTTGTTGTTGCTTGGCGCGTAGCTCGGCGGCGTGTTGCTCGGACGTCGCGGCGGTGACGTCTTGCTCCGTGGACGCGACGGTTTTGAGCACTTTCACGCCGGCTTTCAGCGTGGCGAATTTGTTCTTCGCCGTGGATGCTTTTTGCTGCATCGTCACGCCCGCCGAACGAAGGCCGAGGTTGAGCCACGTGCCGGTCCCGGCGAGCGGGTCGTGGAGAAACTTTTCCGCTTCGAGCTTATAGACCCAACCGATTTTGTTCAGGATGATTTTGCCAAACGACGCGTTGACGAGCGTCTCGGCGATTGGTTTCATCATCTCCACGAACGCGTTCCCGCGCTCTTTCTCCGTGCCGATCGCCGACCCACGCGGTGGTTTCCAATCGACGTACACGTCCAGCATGGCGGCCAACTTGATGGCGAGACGCGCCTCGCGTCGTCTCTGCAGTAAATCTTGTTCCTCTCGCGTCAAATCCGTCCCCGCCATGGCGAGCGTCGCGAGTTTCAATCGTCCGATGAAACTCTCCATCTGTTCCGATCCAAACAGCACGCCGAAGAACGCCGATGCATTGACGATGGGCACGTCACACATGCCCTCCTTACCCCGCGCATCGTATTGCGCTCGAAGCTTTTCGTCTGAGAGAATTTGATACGCCTCGCCAATCTTTTGAAACTTAGCCTTGGCGTCTGGATCGTTCAAATTCTTATCCGGATGACACTTTCGCGCGAGAACGTAATACTGTCGTCGAATCTCCCCACTCGTCGCGCTCGGCGCCACCTCTAAACAATCGTAATACTCCGTCTCCGCCGGTCGTCCTCGTTCGCCGCCGACGCGACTCGCCTCGTCCAACAACCCCCCGATCCCCGCCTTGGCCCCTCTCGCCCCCGCTCTCGCCTCCGCCCGCGCGAATATCGCCTCATCCGTCGTCGTCCCCAACCACGCGCCGTCCGCCTCTAAATCCTCCGCCACCCATTCGCGCGTTTGGGAATCGAAGCGTTTGCCCGCGCTCGCGCTCGCCACGGCTTCCGGCGTGTTCATCGCCCCACGCACCACCTGCGTCGCCGCCACCGCGCCGCCCACCACGGGCAACACGACGGCAGAGGCGAGTCCCAGTCCGAGTCCCTTGGCGAAGCCTCTCGCGCCCTCGGCGCGCGCGCCAACGATCGGGGCACTCACCAGCGCGGCTGCGCCGATGAGCACGCCCTTCACCGCGCTCTGCCCGGCGCTCGACAGCCCGGCGCCGAGATCTTTCGGCTTGCGCAGCGAGAAGACGTCATCGAACGTCGGCGTCGCGGCGGTGGCGCCGCCGAGCGCGTCGAGCGCGGCGGCGGAGGCGTCGGCACTCATTCGAATGAAATCGGACCCGAGCCTTCAAATGGCGACGACGCGCGCGACCGCGCCGTCGGCGCGTCCGTCTCCGCGCGCGCGCGACTCGAAACCGACGTGTCGTCGTTCGGGTGTTCCGCGCGCGTCCTCGAGCGATGACGACGCAGACGCGCGCGTCACCAGACGCGCGCTGAGCGCGCGGTCGTTAGCGGCGACGATGATGATGACGTGGATGACCTCGCCGTCGCGCGTCGACGCACGCTCAGCGGGCGCGCTGTCCGACGTCTCCGAGCTGCGCGCGCAATATCTTGACGCCGTGTCCGCGACGACGTCCTCTCGACGCGTCGGTGCGCGACGACGAGGCGGCGCCGCGGCGGGGACGACGACGTCGACTACGCTTCCGATGTCCCTCGAGGGCGGCACGTACGTCGCCGCGTGGACGATCGGTGACTCGGCGCTGCGAGGTGTCGTGGACACCGGATCGCCGTTTCTCACCACCATGCGCGCGTGCGACTCGTGGGGGTGCGTGCGCGCGGGAGACGTGAGTTTCGAGGCGTTTGATTCGACCTTCGAGACGTACGGGTTGCAAATAGACGGGCAGACGAGGTGGTTTTCGGGACGGCGGGCGAAAGTGGGGAGCTTTGAATTCGATGAATTGGTGTTCGCGGTGTCGAGCGACGTTCGAGGGGCGAACGCGGCGCCGTTTTTCGGGCTCGTCAAGTACACGAATCGCGAACGCGGAATTCGACCAAGTTTTTTAGAGCAGACGGACATCGCGAGCGTCGGGTTGGATTTCATCGACGAGACGTTGACGCTGAGTCGTGAATCGGTGGTGGATCCTCGCGAACCGGGTGTTCTAAGAATGGTCGATCTGCGCGCCTTCGGGGCGCCCGTGTATCACTACGCCGCGGTGTGCGACGAACTCTTCATCAACGGCGAACGGTTTCAGACGGAGAAACCCATTTACGTCGTCTTCGATAGCGGGACGACGGGAATGCTCGTCGATTCGGATTTGTACGAGACGAGTGATTTTCATCTCGGAACGTACCAAACGCACATGAAATTCACGGACGCGAACGGTGAGCCGAAATATTGCGGGAGTTCGCTGCGCACGTGTCGAGGTGATTGTTTATTCGTCGTGACGCCCATAAAAGTTCCGTGGCCTGGGTGCGGCAAAGATTTTCACGTCGTGTTCGCGGGATTGTCGGTGTTGCGGAATCAAGGCGCGATGACCATCGACGCCGAGCGCGGTCTCGTGCGTCTGGGTCCGGGCTTGGCGTGAGGAGGGGATCGGGGAGCGAGAGTTGTAAAATACTAGTTACATTCTTCGTCAATACGTTTACTTCATGGCGCCTTCGCCCAACACGTCAATCATGTCGTACAGCGTCTTCGGGTCCTTGGATGCGATTTTGCGTTTCAAGAAACCGACCGCATCGACCGTTCCTTCGGCGTAAATGTTTCGTCCGCACACGTTGTGTTGAAACTCAAACGACACCGTTCCGTCCGGGCTGGTGAGCCGATACGTGTGAAAGGCGTGTCCCAACAAGTGCTCCTCCGGAACCCCCATCTTACCCGTCTGGCTCTCCACGTCGCGAACGAGCTCGATGTCCTTGATGTCGAACCCACACCCCAGATCGTTGAACGACGCGACGATCGCCTTGGCGGTGCCGCTCGTATCCTTTTTACTGCTTTGGTGCGACTCCGTCACGGTGAGCGTATACCCCTCAAACGCGTTCGGGAACTGTTCAGCCATGAGCTTCATCGCCGCCTGAAACGCCACCACTTGCTTACCCATCTGCGGCGCGATCACGGCGTAGTTCCCGCTCGCCTTGACCTCGGCGAGCATCTTTTCCCGGTCGCCGCCCGTCGTGCCCATGACGAACGGCACGCCGTGCTTCACGTACAACTCCGCGTTCGCGTTCACGCTCTCCGGCAGCGTGTAATCGACGACGACAAATCCCGGGTACTCTCTCTTCGCTCGCTCCAACACCTCCCCCGCGTCCTCGACGCTCACGTCCACGCCCGTCACCTCGACGCCGAGCACGTCCGTCGTCGCCCCCGCGCGCTTCGTCAACGCGTACGGCACGAGTTCGAACCCTTCCCGACGCACCACCGCGCACGCCGTGGCGTGTCCCATCTTCCCACTCACGCCGTTCACCATGACGCGCACGACGTCGTCACCGGCGCCACCGCTCGCGCGCACCGTCGCGCGCGCGCGCGTCGCCCCACCAGCCCTCGGCGTCGTCATCGTCGCGCGTCGTCCCTTCCCACGCGCCGCCACCGTCGACGCCGAACGCCTCGTCGTCGTCGCGGGCGTCACCGTCGCGGGCGTCACCGTCGTCATCTCTCGCGCGCGCGTCGCGCTCTCGCGCGCGCGTCGCCGCGTCGGCGCGCGCGCTCGGGCCCGGCGCCGAACCCACGCGTCCGAATAAAAACCAAAAACCACCCATTTCTCGTATACAAAGTAAAACAGATCGATCTATAGAAAATAGGTCCACCGAGAGATGGGCGATCGGCGCGATCTCCCGCCGCCGCCGCCGCCGACGACGACGCGCGCGAGTGAACGACGACCGCGCGCGCGATGGGCATCACGGTGCGACCGTCGTCGGTGGACCCGATCGATGACGACGCCCCGCGTCCGGAGAAGAGACGACGCACGATCGTGAGCGGGATGACGAGTCAAAACGCCCTCGCCTCGCTGGCGGAATCGGAGACGCACGTCTTGGCCAACGGTGGGGACGATGACGACGCGCGCGATGCGGCGAGCGCGCGAACGGAGATGGAGCGCACGTTCCGAGCGAAGGATACGCAGCGAATCGGGTTCAAGTCGAAGATCATCTGTACGCTCGGACCGGTGTCGAGAACGGTGGACGTGTTGGAGAGGATGTTGCGAGAAGGCATGTCGGTGGCGCGTTTCAACTTTTCTCACGGATCGCACGAGTATCATCAAGAGACGTTGGATAATCTGAAAAAGGCGTGCGCGAACACGGGTGTGGATTGCGCGGTGTTGTTGGATACGAAAGGTCCGGAGATTCGTACCGGTATGCTCGAGGGGGGCGGTCCGGTGATGCTCGAGGCTGGGAACGAAGTCGTCTTGACCACCGACTACGAGTTCAGGGGAAGCGCCGAAAAGATTGCGGTGTCGTACCCGGATTTGGCGAAAGACGTCACGCCGGGGTCTAAGATTCTCTGTGCCGACGGTTCGGTCACGCTGACCGTGCTCGAGTGCGACGTCGCCAAGGGCGAGGTGAAGTGCAGACTCGAAAACAGCGCCAAGCTCGGCGAACGCAAGAACATGAACTTGCCGGGCGTCGTCGTCAACTTGCCGACGATCACCGAGAAGGATCGTCACGATTTGATCGAGTGGGGCGTGAAGAACAACGTCGATTTCATCGCGGCGTCCTTTGTGCGCAAGGGGAGCGACGTCGAGTACATTCGCTCCGTGCTCGGTGACTTCGCCAAAAAGGTTTCCATCATCTCCAAGGTCGAAAACATGGAAGGTTTGGACAACTTTGACGACATCGTCGCCAAGTCTGACGGCGTGATGGTCGCTCGTGGTGATTTGGGTATGGAAATCCGCATGGAACAAATCTTCTTGGCGCAAAAGCGCATGATTAAGCGATGCAACTACGCGGGTAAGCTCGTCGTGACGGCGACGCAAATGCTCGAGTCCATGACCGGCGCCCCACGCCCGACTCGTGCGGAAGCGACGGACGTCGCGAACGCCATCCTCGACGGCACCGACGCTGTGATGCTTTCTGGCGAAACCGCCGCGGGCAACTACGCGCTCGACGCCGTCAAGTGCATGGCGTCCATCTGCCGCGAAGCCGAGGGGTACGTCGACAACGTCGCGAGCTACTTCCAAATTCTCGAGCACCAACAAATCCCGATGTCCATCTCGGAAGCCATCGCGTCGTCCGCCGTCCGTACGGCTCAAAAAGTTGAAGCCGCGCTCATCATCACCCTGTCCAGAACCGGTCACACCGCGCAGATGATCGCCAAGTATCGTCCCGCCGCGCGCATCGTCAACGTGTGCATCGACGAACCCGAGCACCCGGGCCGCGCGCTGAACGTGCTTCACCGCTCTCTCGCCACGCGCGGCCTCGTGCCGTTGTTGGAGAATCCGGCGTGGAGAGGCGATAGCGGCCACCCACAAGAGGTGATGCGCAACGCCATCATCCACTGTCGGGACTTTCTCGGTTTGGTCAAGCCCGGCGACAACATCGTCGGCGTGCACCGCATCATGGGCGAAGCCGTGCTCAAGGTGGTTCAAGTTCCCGAGTAAACGCGGCGCGCGGACGCCATATCATAACGTCGTATTCTTTCTCGCACTGAACATCTTCGCAATAGGTAGCAAGCATATTAATATAAAAAACACGACACAATAAGAGTCGGCGGCTGCGAGGTTCCGCGAGAGCGTGTCTCGCGATCCCCAACATCGTGTCACTGTCCCGCGCGCACCGCCCGAATCTCTGGCGCGCGCGCACGCGAGATGATTAGGTTCATATTGCTCCAAAACCGACAGGGCAAGACCCGTCTCGCCAAGTATTACGTCCCGCTCGTGGACGAGGAGAAGCGACAATTAGAGTACGAGGTGCACCGACTCGTCGTCAATCGCGACCCAAAGCACACGAATTTCGTCGAGTTTCGAAACTACAAGGTTGTGTACCGACGATACGCGGGTTTATTCTTCTCCCTGTGCGTCGATCTGAACGATAACGAGCTCACGCACCTGGAATCTATTCACTTATTCGTCGAGATGCTGGATCACTTCTTCGCCAACGTGTGCGAGCTCGACCTCGTGTTCAACTTTCAAAAGGTGTATCTGCTCGTGGACGAGTTCATACTCGGCGGGGAATTGCAAGACACGAGTAAGCGCGCGATCATGGAGCGATTGGCGGAGTTGGAACGAGTGAAGGATTGAGAGATCGGGGAGAGGAGGAGGAGAGGGGCAAGTCTTTATTTCAGTCTCGTCGCGCGGGCGAGCGCGCGGGAGGAAACGTAGTCATACCTAGAAACTAGCGCACCTAAAAATACAAAACGCAGGCTTAGACTAATGATTGTTCGGCGAGGACGCTCGCGTTGTACGTGGCGTGTGCCAAGATGGATGCCCGCACGCCTCCGGGACTCTGACGAGCGAGCGCGAAGAGCGCGCCACACGTCGTCAGGGATGCGAAATCTCGAGGTGAAAAGTGCGCGGCGGCGAAGATGACCGATGAAAGCGCGATCGCGAGGACGTCGGAACGCGTTCGAGCGCGTATCTCTTCGCACAAGAACCCACGGAAGAAGAGTTCCTCGAGGAACGGGGCCGCCGCGCACGACGCGGCGATGGAGTACGCCGTCACCAAAGGATCTTCCGCGCTCGTCATGAGGCTCGACGAGTCCACGTTCGTCGCGACTTGATGATCGAAGAACGACGCGTACACGGCATCGACGATCCGCGCCGCCACGCTCGCGATGACTCCGTAACGTAGACCCTCCGTCGCGACTCCAACCGACGCCGGAGCGAACGAATGCACGACGCCTCGATCGATACCGTCGAGAACGCGCACCGTCGCGACGGCTTTCGCGCTTTCACAAGCGAGCATGATGACGCTCAACGTCACCGCTCGCTCACCCGCGACATCCGCCGAAGACGCAACCTCGCCGGCGGACGCGAGCGCGCTCGGAACGACATAACCGAAAATAACCCACGTGTACGCAAACTTGGCCGACGCGTCGACGAGATCGCCCACCGGGACGCCGATCGTCGCGTTTTCGTCGCGCTCGGCGTCGCGCTCGAGCGCTCCAACGCGCGCGCGCGACCGTCGAAGGCGACGACCGATGGGATTCTGGGACAAAAAGCGCGCCGCGCGTCGAGCTCTCTCGCACGACGCCGCTGGCGCGACCATTCGCGCGACGACCGCGGAACACGCGAGCGTCATCGCACGACACGCGCGCGTTTGCACAACGCGCGCGCGCGCGAATAGTCGCGCGCGGCGGTGTGCCGTCGAGTTCGTCGCGTCAGCGCATCGAGAGGAGAGGCGTCGTTTTTTTACTGGATGAACCTTCTCTTGGCTATTTCACACGTGACGCTACACAAGCGCACCGTCTCATGTATTCAATCTAGATGATGGAGCTCGCGGCGCTCGCGACCCGCGGCCAGAGGTCGGCGCATTCCTTGGCGACCGGCCCCGCGATGGCGCTCCCCTTCAACTCACCCTTCGGGTTGCAAATGACGCCCGCGTTATCCTCAAAGTAGATGATCAACCCTTCCTTACGACGAATCGGCTTACGCTGACGCACGATGATCGCCGGGAAAACCTTCTTACGCAAGTCCGGCTTACCCTTCTTCACCGTCGCCATGACCATGGAACCCGGGTTAGCCGCCGGAAGACGGTTTTGGCGGGAACCCCAACCTGCGCACGCGGAAACGAATCGTACCAGTCAGTCGTCGCGTTCATCACCATCGTCCATCGAATCCTCACACATCACGCCACACTAGACGCATCGTCCACGCGACCGCTCTTCGCGCGCATGTCGCGCCATCTCGCGTCGTCATCGTCCCCGGGACGCGACGTCGGGCGCGTCTCCCGCGCCCCAGGGTTTTCGAGCGCGCATCGAGACGTACGCTTGACGGAGATCAAGTACAGGTTCTTCGCCCCGGTGTTGTCCGCGCAGTTCACCACCGCGCCGACGGGAAGACCGTAGGACATCTTGTACTTGGTACCGGAGGCGTTACCGCCACCTGCGTCGATCGCGCGCGCGCGTGGGGTCAGTCATCATCGTCTTCACGGGCGTGAAAAGCCCTAAGCGCGTGGGATCGCTCGGACGGTCTGCAATCGTGACGCGCGCGACGTCACGAACGCGCGCGCGACGTCACGAACGAACGAACGAGAAACGCGCGCGTCATCGTCGGTCGTCGGACGCACCTCTCTTGCTCATGGCTGCTCGTGAAGCTCGCGCGCGTCAGAAAGGCGGAGTCGGTGGGCGCGCGCGCGATGGAGTGGGCGTGCCGACTGTCCGATCATGTGGGTGGGTGAGTTTTTGAATGTACATCGGTGCGTGTGTCTTTGAATATTGTATGTGCGGTGTAACGCGGGTGCATGCTAAAAACTTTCGTGGTTCGCTAAATTCTACGTGATCGATTGTAATTGTACATAGTAGTGGACGTTCGGACAAATGGCGCTCACAGCCCATGCATTCATCGCGCCAGTCGATCCACCTGGGCGATCGCTCGCTCGCATCGTCGTCGACACGCGCGAACGTCGGCGCGCGCGATGCCGTCGATCGCCTCTCGCGCGAACATCGCGTCCGTCTTCGCCCGCGCGCACGGTCCCTCGGCGCACGCGCGCGTCGCGCGCGCCTCCTCGAGGAAATCTTTCGCGCGCGACTTGGCGTGCGCCACCACGTACGAGTGTCCGAGCGTCGGTTCGTGCGCCAACCGCGCGATCGTCGCCTCGATCTGGCACGCGTCGACGAGGACGTGGGGCGATGACGCGCTCGGCGACGCGCCGGCGTCGGCGGCGGACATTCGCGCGCGTCGGCGCGAGGCGCGAAGTGACGCGTAGAAAGAGACGTCAACCAAATCGCCGAGGTCGGCACTCGCGCGCGCGAGGCGACGACGCGCGGCGCGATGTCGACCTCGCGCGGACGGAGACGCGCTCTTGCGATCGTCTCGCGCGCGTTTGAACGCGCGCGCGCGGTGAAGACGACGGATGCGCGCGTCGGACGCGCGTTCGAGGCGACGGCGCGTGGGCCTCGAACCGTTAGTTCGGGCGCAAACGCCGAGGACGCGAGCGCGATGGGGACGGTGGGACGAGGCGCGCGCGCGGACGAGGCGCGAGATTCGTTCATTTTATTGGATTTAATGCGCTCGGTGCGCGCGAGAGGGCATCTCACCGCGTCGTTGGACCCCTTGGGACGATCCTTGGGACCGATTACCAAAGGGTACGAAACCATGGAGGCGACGACGCCGGCGGACGCCAGGGACATTCACGCCATGTTACAGGCGTATCCCGATCACTTTTACGTCGACGGAGAGCGAGTGAGTCTCTCGACGCATCTCGGGTTGACGGACGCGACGCCGACGCGGGAATTTTATTTAGGAGAAGACGCGGCGACGTTGGATCCGAGCGGAACGAGGACCAAGACGTCGTGGCGAGCGAACGAATTATTCGAACGTTTGAGGGACGTGTATTGCGGCACGATGAGCGTTGAGTGTCATCATTTGACGAGCAAGGCGAAAAAGCGTTGGCTGAGGGAACAGGTGGAGAGTGGACCGGTGAGTCCGAGCGCGAAGGATCGACGGCGAACGCTGAATAGACTGCTCGTCGCGGATCATTTGGAAAAGTTTTTAGCGGAGAAATTTCCATCAGCGAAGAGATTCGGTTTAGAGGGGGCGGAGAGTTTAGTTCCCGGTTTACAGGCGTTCGTCGAGCGCGCGGCGGAGCGAGGCGTGGAGAGCATCGTCATCGGAATGGCGCATCGAGGAAGGCTCAACGTCTTGCACAACGTCTTCGGAAAACCTCTGGGTGCGATTTGCGCTGAAATCGTCGACGACAGATCTTCTTTTCTCGTCGGCGACGTGCGATATCATCTCGGCGCGCGAACGGTGGTGGACGTCGCGGTCGAAGACGGCTCGAAGGCTCGACAAGTGGCGTTGAGTCTTGTGCCCAATCCTAGTCATTTAGAGATGGTCAATGCCGTGGTCAGCGGCGTGGTGCGAGCGCAACAGTTTCGGCGCGATCCTGACGGAAACGGTGAAGCCGCGCGCGCGCACGTTTTGCCACTGCTCCTTCACGGCGACGCATCGTTCTGTGGGCTCGGACAGAACGCAGAAGTCATGCAGTTGCAAGATTTGCCGGATTACACGACGGGAGGAACCGTTCACGTCGTGGTGAATAACCAAATCGGTTTCACGACCGTTCCTCGCCGGGCGCGTTCAAGTCCACACCCGAGCGATGTGGCAAAAGCGTACGGCGCACCGATCATACATGTCAACGGCGACGATCCAGACGCCGTCGTGCGAGCCATGCAACTCGCGGCTGATTATCGCGCAGAATTCCAATCCGACGTCGTCGTAAATTACGTGTGCTACCGTAGGTTCGGTCACAACGAGCTCGATGATCCATCGATCACGTTACCACTCATGTCTAAAAGAATACAAGCCACGGCCAGAGTCGCGGAGACGTACGCCAACGCGTGTGTGGCGGATGGCGTATTGGCGATCGACGAGCTGAGTTCCGTGCGAGAGGAAATCGAGAAAGATTTCGCGGCTGACAGCGCCACGCATCAGGATTTCGTTCAAACCACTGAGTCGTGGCTCGCGACGACGCATTCAGTGATAAACGGTATTTCAGGTCGAGAGGCACTTCTGACGGCGGCTGGAACGGGCATGCCGCCGGACGCTTTGAAGGAGATTTGTCACTCCATCACGTCCCCGCCCGAGGAATTAGATTTTGAGCTTCATCCGTACGTGAAGACGCTCTTTGAGGCGCGTCGACAAGCAATGGAACCGGACGCACAGAAAGGTGCTGGGAAAATAGATTGGGCCACGGCTGAGGCTCTCGCTTTCGCTTCTGTACTCATGCACCCGTGCGAAGAGCGATGGCAAAACCACGTCGCGTGGTGGAAGGACCAAAAAGAGGAAGATCGAGTGGGATCGCATGTCCACGTGCGATTGAGCGGGCAGGATTGCGTTCGAGGGACATTTAATCAGCGTCACGCCGCGGTGTACTGCAGTCGCACGTCTCACGAGCACGTACCTCTGGACAATATGCGCATGGGTCCGCAAGACAAATTTTGCGCCGCGAATTCGCCGTTGAGCGAACACGCGGTGCTGGGATTTGAGTACGGCTTCGCGTCAGAAATCGGTAAAGAAGCGCTCGTTTTGTGGGAGGCGCAGTTTGGGGATTTTGCGAATAACGCCCAAGTCATCATCGATCAATTCATTTGCTCTGGCGAAGAGCGATGGGGCCAGAGGAGTAACATTGTCCTTCTATTACCTCACGGTTACGAGGGACAAGGTCCGGATCACTCGTCGGCGAGACCCGAGCGTTGGCTCGCCGCGGCGAATGATGATCCAGATTCTTTACCGGGCAACACCGAATGGGACGTCGCGATCGCCGAGCGCACGTTCGACGCGCTCGAACCCGACGAAGACGACTTCGTCGACCTCGAGAGCGTCAGGGCAAAGCTTTGCCGCGAGGACAGCGCCGAGAGCAGCGCGCACGCGAGAGACGCCGACAAGGGTCAAGAGAGCGGTATGTGGGACGACGTCGAGGCATATTTCGGACGCAAAGGCAAAATTCACAGACGGGATTGGATTCGGTACATGCGCCGCCGCGCGAGAGCATCCGTCATGTTGTGCGCTAACTTCGTCATGGTCCAGCCATCCACGCCGGCGCAATATTTCCACGCGTTGCGTCGCCAAGTGAGTTCGCCACACACAAAGCCTCTCGTCGTGCTCACGCCGAAAACTCTTCTTCATCACAAACACTGCGCGTCGAAACTGCTCGACTTTGCTCCAAAGTCTTCGTTTCGTCGCGTCATCGCCGACGGAGACGCCGGCGACGACGTGACGCGACACGAACACATTCCGCTGAAGCCGACCTCAGAGATCAAACGCGTGGTTTTCTGCACGGGAAAGATGTACTACCAACTCGCCCGGCACCGATCGACGAAAAAGATTGACGACGTCGCCCTCGTGCGCGTCGAGCAACTCTTCCCGTTCCCGCACGACGCCCTGGCGCGTCGAATCCAACGCTATCCCAACGCTCACTTCGTATGGGCGCAGGAAGAACCCAAAAACATGGGGTACTGGGCCTTCGTCGCCCCTCGCATCGCCACAACCATGCGCATCAGTCGCGCGCTCAACGACGCCAGTTTACGTTTCATCGGACGGCCGCCCAGCGCGGCGCCGGCGACCGGTTCGCTCGCCATTCATAACGCCGAAAACGCTCGAATCATCGCTCAAGCCTTAGATTCGAGCGATGACGCCCTGCTGTAGCATTATTTCCATCGCACGCGCGAACGAACGCCCCCGCTCGCCTCGGCTCGCCGCGCACCTGTCGTGCGCGCTTTGAATCATAATCAAACGCCTCACCTCGCGACGCGCGTCCGCCGCCGCGTCTCGCGCGTCCGACGCGCGCGCGATGGACGATGACGGAGAACCACCGACGCGCGCCCTGTTCGCGTGTTACCTCGTCGTCTCGCTCGATCCGTCCCGGCGAGGGAAATCGTACGTCGGTTTCACCGTCAATCCCCCGCGCCGCTTGGCGCAACACAACGGCGCGATCGCCAACGGCGCGCGGTACACGGCCTCGCTGCGACCGTGCGAGATGGCCCTCGTCGTCTCCGGATTCGCGAGCAAGACGCAGGCGTTACAGTTTGAGTGGGCGTGGCAGCATCCCGCGCGCTCTCGGGCGACGCGAGAGGCGGCGGCGCGGGCGAAGATCACCGACAAGTCCACGGCGCCGACGAAAAAGGCGCAATTGATGTGCGAGATGCTCGGATTAGCGCCGTGGCGGCACATGCCTCTGTCTGTGCACTGCATGAGCGAGAGGGGGACGGCGTTGATTGAAAAGTATCGGGCGGCGATTCCGTCGCACGTGGACGTGGCGGAGACGACGACGCGGGAGATGGAACGTCTGGTGGAACTGAGCGGGAACGCGGGTCGGGACGACGAGGACGACGGCGTGGACATGGGCGAGCGATCGCTGAACGTGGACGCGAACGGGGAGATTGGGACGCCGAGCGTGTCGACGGCGGCGGCGGCGACGACGACGTGCAGAGTGAGCGCGTGCGGAACATTAGCGCGAATCGACAGAAGCGTCGGGTGCACGGCGTGTGGTGCGCGATTTCACGCGACGTGTTTAGCGAGACACTTCTTTGACAGCGCCGGGGACGAAGCGCTGACGTGGAGGAGTCGTTTGATTCCAGAGGAGGGACCGTGCGCGAGTTGCGGGCACCGTCTCACGTGGGGCGCCGTGTTGCGCGCCAACGCACCGCGAATCACGCCGTCCGCCGCCGCCAGTCCGCTCGTGAAGAACGACAACGACGACGGTGTGACCTCGGCTGAGAAACTCCGAAGGGCGTTATCGCTGGAGAGGCGGGAAAAAGAGCGCGCGCGCGTGCGGTCGTGGGCGAGAGACATTTCCGACGAGAGCGAAAGCGAGAGCGACGGCGCCGAACTCGACTTTGTGTCCTCCCTGTGTTAGGAACGATAGATATTGTACAGTAGATGTTCATTACGTGGGTTGCGCTAATTTCTTCGTGATGATGTCCGCCACGCGCGCCTGTGGATCGCTGCGGACTTGGTCGATGGCGAACTTGGCGGCGGCGTGGTGCATACTTTCGTCTCGCAGCGCGCGTTCGAGCGTTTTCGCTAATAGTTTCGACGTCAAACGGCGCATCGGAATGACTTTCGCCACATTTAACCGCGAAAGTAGCGCGGCGTTATGGTGTTGATCGAACGCGGCCGGCACGACGACTTGTTTCGTTCCCGACCGGAGCGCCGCCGCGGTACAGCCAATCGTTGCGTGCGATACGATGACGTCGAAACGCACGCGTCCCTCGACGCACGCGGAGAGGGGGAGATAATGTAAGTGAAGTGCATTCGCGGGCAAGCCCCGTTTCTCGAAATGACTCCGGTCGGTGGTCAAGAAGATTGCCTTGGCGATTCCTCCCCCGAGGCGAGCCATCGCCTTGGCAGCTGCGTGCAAAAACTGTTTTTCAAAGGGTGGATGTCCGGACGCGGAAACGAAGACGGCGGTGGGTGCGTCGTCGCTCGTCACAAATTCTCTCGCGCGTGCAATCGCATCCTCGTGCGCGTCCGCGTCCGCATCCGCGTCTGCGCATGGAAAATCAATTTGATGCACGACGCGAGCGGCGTTTGATTTCACGACGGAGAACGCTTCGGGAAACATGGCGATCACATGTCGACACAAAAACCATCCCTCCGCGGCGAAGACGCCTCTGACGGGTGTCATCAAACCGAGCCGTTTACGCCTGAACGCGTTGAGCTCGGGCGCGAAGACTCGATCGATGAGAAAATCGGCGCACCGCGCCGCCGCGCGCCTCGGGAGAAACCACAGCGTCTCTTGCAGAAACGGCAACACGCTCTCACCCGACCTTCGAAGCAACGCCGGCGACAACACCACCGAGTGACACTCGACGCGTGGATATTCATCCAACTCTTCAGACAATTCTTCGACGCATCGCACGACGAGATCCAACGTGTGCGCCAAGATGATGGTTCGATCCGCGCGTCTCGCGAGCGTCGTCACCGCGTCAAAGTGCTCCTCCAAACGCGACAACCACCACCGCACCACCTCTCGCCCGTCCCTCCCGTGCGACGTCCTCCCCCCACTCATCGATCGACGCAACGCCTCCGCGTATTCCTTCGCGTTCCCGACCGCGACGAATCCCACGTCGTCCCGCAACGCAGACTTAAAGTATGGATTCGTCGCGCAAAACACTCGAGTCTCCGCGCCGACGCGCGCGCGAATCGCATTCGCCATCCACACGCACGGCATCACGTCCCCGGCGCTCCCGTAACACGCGCTGACGAGTATCTGCGTCCGCGCGCGCGCCATGTCGCGACGAGATGTGCGTCCGTCGTGCGTCACACGGCCGGTGCTCACATTCGTGAGCGCGTTGTTCACTTTTTCACTCGAGGGCGCGGGGACGGGGACGGGGACGGGAGACGCCGACGAACGCGCGAGACGCCGACGGAGGCGCGAGACGACGGACGCGAGACGACGCGAGACGACGGACGCGAGACGACGGACGATCGCGAGTGGTGGACGAACGCGCGCGTCGGCGCACAGTCGTCGATTCATTCATTCATTCATTGATTCATGCCGCCGCTCGTGACGCGCGCGAACGTCCCCGCGGTCGTCGACGTCGGTCGTCGACGCGACCGTGGGAACGCGGACGGTGTGCGGTGGTGCGCGACGGCGACGCGTCGTGGGACGCGCGCGATGCGCGCCGCGTTGCGACCGAACGAGGAGTGGCCGCCGGAGGATGTGTGGGAGGATTTCGTCGCCGCGCACGCGGGCGAGTACGCGGGCGCGGCGGCGACGTTTGACGGCGCGACGGGACGCGCGACGCCTCTTCCGGAGCGGTACGTCCCGGATGCGTTTAAGGAGTACGGTGTGGACGTGATGGAGTGGCAGATCGTGACGAGAGGGGCGATGACGAACGACGGCGACGGGTTGCGACTGGAGACGTCTCGTCTGTATCCGGAAGCGGGGTGCGAGTACGGGAAGAGCGACGTCGCGACGACGGCGTCGGTGGACGTGTGCGCGGGTGGGCAGATGGGAAAGATGTTCATAGTGCAGGGGTGTTACGCCGATGGACCGAAAATCCTACCGAAGTGCGTCGAGGGCGCGGAGGCGACGTTTTTGTTCGCGTTCGCCGAGGAGGACGCTCCGGGCGAACGGAGGCGAGTGGAAATCACGGTCAAGGCGGCGCCGGGCGAGAAGCGAAACTGGAAAACGTCCAAGATTGACGTCACGCACGAGACGTCGAGTGAATCGGGGCTCAAGGCGAAGAGTCCGGCGGAGGGTGATATTTTAGCGGAGGACGCGGTGAGTTTGGGAGAATGGAGAGCGGTCAACGGCGTCACATTCATAGCGATCGAGGCTTTGGCGGACGTGCCCGAGGATCGCGACGCGGAGGGTGCGAGCGGTTCGTCCGCCGCCGCGGGCGCGGCGCAAAAGCTCGCGCAGGAGAAACCGGACGACCGCGCGCTCGCCGCCGCCGCCGCCGCCGAAAAAGAAGCCGAAGAGAAACGGGCGAAAGAGCAAAGAGAAGCGGCGGCGCGTGAGCCCGAGGGTATGATCGTCGTTCCGTGGTGGGCGGTCAAATCTCCGTCGAGTTGGTCCATGGGCGGCGAGTACATCGTCGGAGGAAATTCTCCTCTCCTCTTCCTGCCGAATAACATGTGGGTACTCGTCGAATCCGTGGACGATCAACTCGTCATCGAGTGCGGGCGGTACGATCAAGGCGCGCCAGGGCGCGATTTCGACGAAACCGAACGACGCGTCATCGCACGGCGATATCGCAAGGGTCGATTCGCGTCGACGTTTTTCATCCGCGAGTGCAGGCTCGATCCCGAAGAACGCGAAGACGAAAAGGAAGAGTTTGACATTTTCGACGACTTGGACGGCCTCGACGATCGATAGCTCGCGTCGACGCGCGCGTGTAATAGTACCTCGCCATCGGCGCTCGCTCTCGAAACGGCGCGAACGCGCCGCGGGCTCGAGACTCGAGCGGCGCTCGGCGCCGCGGGCTCGAAAACCGTCGACTCGCTCTCCAAAACACGACGCGTCCGAGACGCGAGACGCGTCCGAGACGCCATGCGCGCGGGAGACGCGGCGTACGAGGCGAGCGTTCGAACCGCGGCGCTCGAAATCATCGCCGAGGAGCGCGTGACTCGAGCGAGCGAGGTTGATTATCAACCGAGCGGTTCAACGGCCGAGACGTCGACTTTCGCATCAGTCGACGACGACGGCGTCTCGACGACGACGCTGAGCGCCGAGGACAGAGCACATGCGAGAATACTTATACGCGATCTTCCGCGAGTGTTGAGAGAGTTGGAGGCGGGGTCGGCGTCGGACGCCGGGGCGTTCGAGGCGCCGACGAGAGACTTCTCGCCGACGCGACGCAACGCCGACGGCGAGAACTCAATCTTGGCGGTGTCAACGCGCGCGGAGACGTTGACATTTGACGATGATGACGGAAATACCTACCCGGTGTCTGCGTTGGAGCGGCTCGGCGCGTTGGAGGCTGAGTTGCGGGAAATATTGGGAGACGGGATAGTCGACCGAGCTCTCGAGACGGTGGACTCGCCGAGACGCGAACCGGAGGCGGTGCCTCAGCCGACGTCGGCGCCGATCTCGCCGCCGAGACCGAGGGCGAAGTTCAGTTTGATGCCGACGCCGTTGGGTAAGGGTGATCGAGTCGGAAGTTTTGAACCTCTGATACCGTCGGCGACGAAGAGCGCGGAAAAGAGCGAGTGGGATCCGTACGCGGCTTTCATCGGCATGAAAGGGAAAAGAGCCTCGGATGCGACGGGACCGTACACGCGCGGCGAGCATTCTGCGCCGATTCCAGAAAGATCGATTCGTTTGCCTCTAGACGTGTCGTTGACGCACGCCGAGACTCTCAGAATGATGAACGACTTGGAACAGAGAGTGAAAGAAAAACCGGTGGTTTCATCGAGGCGCGCGGAAAAGAAGAGAAAGGATGACGAACCTGAACCTGAGGTGTCTATCGAGGACGTCGCGACGGGGGACGAACGCGTCGAATCACGATTCTCGCGTGAATACACGCGGCAGGACGCGGAGACAATTCTCAACCTCGCGCGCGACGTCGGTCCGACGGGTCTGTGGGTCGATCCCGAAGAAGAGGTCGGCTCACGTGAGGGACCGATGGCATCAATGGCCGTAACGATGTCCAATCACGAGACGGGTGTCTCTGACGTCGAATCAGGACCCACTCTCGTGCGCTCCGGCGCTCCGATGGCGGACGTTGAGAGCACCGACGAATTTAAGCAGATGCTGGACGCAATTTTCGCTGAGGACGAGTGAGTGCATCGTCGAAGTAGATTTGTTTTAGGATTAGTATTATTTATTTAGGTTGCAAAACAATTGTGTCAAATACGTTATTCCAACTACGGTACTTCATAGCAAACCAGCGGGATTGATGCTGTGGGACTCGTAACGTGCGGAACAAACAAAGCGCAGACGAGTGAAAGAATGTTTAGAAGTCGTTACCGACCGGGCACTCGACGACCTTCAAGATCGCTTCGCCCAGGAGACGATGAACACCGACAATAGAGTCACCCGGCTTGATCAAGCCGAGCGTGTCGCGGGCGTAGAGGATGGCGTTGCGCATGACTTGCTGCGGGATGACGGCGCTACCTTCAGCCCACTCCGGCGGTTGGATGATCGGGATGATGCCGCGGCTGATGAGAGAGCGGCGGGCAGTGCTCGCCGGATCCTCCTCTTCGGCGTAGCAGACAGACAAGATAGGCGCGCTCGGTCTGTATTTGGAGATCAAGCGGGCAGTGTTGCCGCTTCTGGACAGGGTGATGATGAGCGCGGCTTCAACCTTTTGAGCCGTACGGACGGCAGAGGAGGCCATACCTTCCGAGATGGACATCGGGATTTGTTGGTGCTCGAGAATTTGGAAGTAGCTCGCGACGTTGTCGACGTAAGCCTCGGCTTCGCGGCAGATGGACGCCATGCACTTGACGGCGTCGAGCGCGTAGTTGCCCGCGGCGGTTTCGCCAGAAAGCATCACAGCGTCGGTGCCGTCGAGGATGGCGTTCGCGACGTCCGTCGCTTCCGCACGAGTCGGGCGTGGGGCGCCGGTCATGGACTCGAGCATTTGCGTCGCCGTCACGACGAGCTTACCCGCGTAGTTGCATCGCTTAATCATGCGCTTTTGCGCCAAGAAGATTTGTTCCATGCGGATTTCCATACCCAAATCACCACGAGCGACCATCACGCCGTCAGACTTGGCGACGATGTCGTCAAAGTTGTCCAAACCTTCCATGTTTTCGACCTTGGAGATGATGGAAACCTTTTTGGCGAAGTCACCGAGCACGGAGCGAATGTACTCGACGTCGCTCCCCTTGCGCACAAAGGACGCCGCGATGAAATCGACGTTGTTCTTCACGCCCCACTCGATCAAATCGTGACGATCCTTCTCGGTGATCGTCGGCAAGTTGACGACGACGCCCGGCAAGTTCATGTTCTTGCGTTCGCCGAGCTTGGCGCTGTTTTCGAGTCTGCACTTCACCTCGCCCTTGGCGACGTCGCACTCGAGCACGGTGAAGGTCACGGAACCGTCGGCGCAGAGAATCTTAGAGCCCGGCGCGACATCCTTGGCCAAATCCGGGTACGACACGGCAATCTTTTCGGCGCTTCCCCTGAACTCGTAATCGGTGGTCAAGATGACTTCGTTCCCAGCCTCGAGCATCACCGGACCGCCGCACGCGAGCATACCGGTACGAATCTCCGGACCCTTGGTGTCGAGCAAGACACCGCACTGAATGCCCGTGTTCGCGCACGCCGTGCGAAGGTTGTCCAACGTCTCTTGGTGGTACTCGTGGGAACCGTGAGAAAAGTTGAAACGCGCCACCGACATGCCCGCGCGCAACATCTTCTCCAACACGTCCACCGTTCTCGACACCGGTCCGAGCGTACAGATGATCTTCGACTTGAAAGATCCATCCAAGCGCACGTCCCCGTTATCGAGAATCGACGTCTGTCCACCGTGCGTCGCCTCCTTGGAGAGGTCGACGTACGAGCCGTGTCTGTTGCTTCGGCTCAGTCCCATCGCGCTTTTTCGTTCCTTCCCTCGGTATTCCTCCTGCTCGTCGCGCTCGAGCGTTCTCAACGAGACGTTCGAGAAAGCTCTTCGATGTCCGTCGACGTCTCCGTCGATCGACCCGGTCGATTGTGACGCGTCACGTCACGACGCGACGCGACGCGGGACCACCAGACGCCGACGGCGGATAACCTCTCCCGAGGGACGTTGATTGGCTCCAATTTCACCAATCACGACTCGACACGAGTCCCACGCGGATAAGGGCTTTGGCCAATCAATTTCAAAGCGCCGCGCGATGCGCGGGCACGGGTGGACGAGCGGTGCGTTCGTGGTGTATGGGCATTCAGTGAGCGCGTGCACGTGATTGGCCCGTCGTCGTCGTGGACGCGTCCTCGCCGGACGAGTCGGTGGGTGGCGCCCGGCGAGGCGACGCGAGGCGCGCGGGGGCCCACGGGCGCCACGGAGAGGGCGGTGAGAAGGGGCACACAGATGACTACGTATTGGATTGATTGCACTGACGCGCTCGCGAGGCGTCGGCTAGGGTGGAATCAGTAAAATTTGGTGGTGGTGGAGCGCACGATTTGCGGCGCGTCGCCGGGACGGCGAGGCGGCGCGGGCGGCGGTTGGCGAGACTCGTAGAGCGCTCGGCGAGCCGCGGGATCGGGGCGCGGTGGTTGATTGGGCTGTCTAGCGATCGCCGCGTCGGACGGTTGAGGCGCGATCAAAGTGGTATCGGCGTCTCCGGAGGCGACGGGCGAAGCTTCGCGAGTCGGCTCAGCCGTCGTGACGTTTGAGTGAACTTTGCGAACGCGTTCCGGTGAAGACATGGCGCTCGTTCGAATCGACTGAAGCGTCTTTTGCACGACCGCTTTGTCCAGAACTCTATCCATGACGTCGAGACTCTGCGCCGACGCCGATGTGGAAATGTACGGAGTCGACGCGCCAGACTGAGACTGTGACATCTGACCCGACTCGGACATCGTCGATTGCATCCACGTTTGCTCACTCAACGTTGCGTCGTCACCGTCCACGTTTTGCGTCGCGTTCGATTTGCCCGTCGTGAGCTTTGTCAACTCATCCATGGGAATCGTTTTCTTCATCATTCCAAAAAAGGACGCTGCCAAACTGCCGTCGCGTTCGCGATTCTTCTTCTTCTCTCCCATCTTTGGCGACGCCGCCGTCGATAAGGTGCGAACGAAAGCGTCGAACGTGGCGTCATCATCGGGTTCGTTTCCATCGTTCTTACTCGATTCCTTTGAAACTTTTCGAACCACGAGCACGACAGTTGCGTAGAAGATGCTCACGAAAGCCGCGAGACCGAGCGGTCCGACGAAATAGAGAGAAAACATCTTATCCTTCCATGTGTGTTGACGTTCTTGCTCATCCTTTTGTTTTCGCTCGGTGCGCACCACCTCGACCGCTGTCTCCTTAATGCGCTCGAGCGCCTCCTTCTCCTCTTTATCTTTCGCGCTCTTCGACTTCGTGTCAATAACGTGCTGCGGCACGTATCGCTTCCACTGCTGCGTCTCTCGAGCCGTCTTCGGTAAAACCACCGGAAAGTGCGATAAAAAATCCACCGTAAGAGATTGATCCTCCGCTAATTCGTTGCGTTTGATGTTCTCTTCCGTGAGAATCTTCTCATCGGCCTCCTTCAGACCCTTCTGCGCCCACGAACGCTCAGAGCGATCGCGGTGCTCTCTAAACGCGCTCTCGTAGAGCGCGATGTCGTCCGTCGTGTCAATCTTCTTCTTCGCCGCACCCTGCGCTGCCCCCGTGCGCGCTGTGGCGTCTTTCCCGTTCACGACCCATGCGTTGCCGTGTTCGTCGTACTCGACGTCCGTGTACGACGCGTCGGCTTCGTGCGCGTCGAAAAATGACGTCTGCGCGGAGGAAGGTTTCACCGGTTGCGTGACCACCGCCGTCGGGATGGCTGAATTGGGCGTCGTGGTCGAGTTCACACCCATCGGTCTCGCCGCCGCTAACATCACAGATTCCACTGCGATGGGCGAAGGCGAAGGCGACTGAGACGACGCATTCTGCTGCGCCGCGGCGCGAACAGGTTCAAGAGTCCCATCCTCCAACTTTTTCATGACCTCATCGTCTGATGCACCATCGTTGATAAAGTTTCGTCCTTCTTGACGCTTATCCGCATACGGGGAACCCGCCGGTGCCCGCGCGAGCTTCACCGAGTCGGCGTCGGACGTCGGCGAAGAAACATTTGCCGGCGCGCCGTCCAACTTTTTCACCATCGCCTCGGAAGAATTCTCAAGCGCGCTGACGAGAGAGCTCTTCTTTATCGCGCTCGACGCGGGAGGCGGTGGCGCGGGTATCGTGTCCTGCCACACCTTGAGCATGTCGGTGAAGGAGCGCGACGACGAAGCCGCGTCCTTTCCTAGGTCCGCCCTCGATCTACGAACGTGATCATCCATCATCGCGCTCACCCCGCTGTCGATGCCACTATCGTTGCCAACAAATTTCTGCAAATTTTCCGATTCACGCTCCTGCGCGTGGAGTTTCGACACAATGTCCCCGGACTCTCGCTCCTCGCGCGCCTTGTCCGACTCGGTTTGAAAGTCTGGCAACTGAAAATCTATCTTTCTAAGGGATAAAGAGTCCTCCTCATCGTCGTCGTCGCGTTTGCGATGATGTCGATGATGCGAGTTCGTGCGTTCGACGTCGTCCTTCTCGTTCTCGTCGTCCTCGTATCGTCGTCGACCGAGAGCCGCGTACGTCGCCCGCGCGCTCTCTCGCGCGCGATTGCTCGACGACGTCTCGTCGTCTTCAAACACACCCCGCGACGCCACCCGCGTCCACGGCTCTTCTCCCCCGATCTCTTCTGCCGCGATCTCTCGCTCTATTCTCGGTACGCTAAACTCCACGTGATCGTCCTCGAACGGCAAGTCGTCGTAGATGGGCTCGCGCAACGCCTCCCCCGCCGCGCTCGTCGCCGCGCCTCCCAACAACCCCCCTCCACCGACGCCCACACCATCGCTCGCCACCGCTAACGCGCACGCAACACACACCGCGATCACCACCGACGTGCTCGGCACCGGCACGCTCGTTCTCCCCCCCGCGTACGACGCGTCGTCCGACCGCATCTTCTCAACACCCTCCCACGCGCACCGTCCCCGCGCCCCGCGCCCCGCGCCCCCGCGATCGACGCCACGAACGCGCGTCGAGCGCGGCGAACGATTCCTCGCGTTCGTCGCCTCCACGCACTCGCGCGCGCGCTCGATCCTCACGCGTCGCGCGACGCTCTCAGGATGCGCGCGCATTCGTTCATCATCCATCCATCCTCGCGCGCGCGGCGTCTCGTCGACGCCTCGATCCGTTTGTCCGATGATTTCGTCCTCCTCCGTCGACGCGCGTCCTTTATTTTTGTCGCACGATTCGCACGCGAGTGGGGATCCGATCACGCGTTCGACCGGTCGCGAACGCCATCAAACGCACAAAACAAAACATGGATGACCGACCGACCGACCGCGCGGGGGCGCGCGAGGACGAGATCTCGATCACGATCGGTCGAGCGCGCGCCGTGGGTCTTGTGTGTCGTATTCAAAGCCTCGTTTTACCGATCATCCATATCAATTGAGATGGGATACGATCGGACATTCGATACGAATGCGATCCATCGCGCGTCGCGCCCGACGAGGCGTCATTCCAGCACACTCGAACATTACGATGTCCGCGCTCCTCGCTTCCTCTTTCGTCGGCCGCGTCGCCGCCTTCAAGGCGACCAAGGTTCAAGTACGTTTTTTTTGTGTGTGTTTTTGTTCGCCACGCGCGACTCGGTCGAGGACGACGAAGAGACCGCGCGAAGACGAAGACGTGGACGATGAGGAATGCGCGATGGTCGGTCGGTCGCGGGGGATCGACCGCGCGCGTGCGAGACGCGTGCGAGACGCGCGAGACGACGCGCGAGACGGTGGTGGGGAGAAGACGCGCGTGGGAAATGGGACGCGCGTTCGCATCGCGTCCCATTTCCCGCGCGCGTCTCCACGCGCGCGAGCTCGGTCGAGGCTGAAGATATGATATGCTCCATCGAGCGCCAGGGCTGGGCGAGGAAGATCGTTCATGGATGTGCTTCGTGGGTGGGGGTGCGCGTTGAGTCGGGATTGGTGGATGGGTATCGGCTCGTCGTCTTCTCGTCGAGGGAAGACATGACGGAGTGTAAAAAAAGGGTGATGCGTTCGAACTCGATGACTGACGATGGTGTTTTTTGTGTTTCCCTCGCGCGTGTAGGCCAAGTCTGTCTCCACGACCGTCAAGGCTGACATCTACCCGGAATTCGGTACCTACCCGGGTGGTGGTGAG
>Ga0255774_10000161_pt1 | contig 62389 bp, 48 predicted proteins | sample 101ome_17_FD_179972 | JGI IMG/M metagenome (GOLD analysis project Ga0255774, IMG submission 179972) | Coastal salt marsh microbial communities from the Groves Creek Marsh, Skidaway Island, Georgia - 101407AT metaG (version 2) | ecosystem: Environmental > Aquatic > Marine > Intertidal zone >... | reverse complement strand
GCATCGAGCGCGCTCGTGACGTGTTGCGAGGTAAAGACGACGAAGACGACGACGACGACGACGACGACGACGACGAATCGATCGCTCCGTCGCCGGCGCCAGAGGCGGCGCCCGGACCGACCCAGGCCGACGACATCGACTTGACCGTGGATGAGCTCGACGAAGATTACCCGATGGAAGAGCCCTCCGACGCTCCCGCGCCGGCGCCTTCGAGCGATTAGAACGACCGACGCAAGATCAAGACAATGACACCGATACGCGTACGCGCTGAAATTTCACATTTTCTTCACCAATCAAAACACAAACTCTAATAATATTCCTACTGCGCTCACGGTGATCCCGGCGGTGGCGGTGGGACTTCCGTCGTCCCCATGACCACGCCCGGCGGCGGCGGCGGCGGCGGTGGCGGCACTCGTCCGCCGAACGCCATCCACGGAGCCGCCGGCGGCTCACCCGGCGGCGGCGGCGGAGCCGCCTCGTCTTCTTCCAAACCAGCCCCACCCGGCGGCTTCGGCGGCACATCGTCCGCCGTCCACGGTTCCACGGCGAATTCCACCTCGTCCCCTCCCTTGGCGTCCATCGGCACCTTGAATCGCACGACGGGTCCGTTTGGAAATATTTGCGCGCGCACCTCGCTCCCGCCGACGACGTCCCGGGGCAGCGTCATCTTCGCAAACCGACGCACGTCGTGTTTCTCCAGGTCTAAATCACACGGATCGCCCTTCGGCGCGCTTGGAATCCCCGTGATCGTCTTTCCACCCGCCCCCCCCCTCGCCGTCGCCGCCCCCCCTCCCGTCGTCGACGGCGCCGTCGCTCTCGCGCCCCGCATCGCCAATCCGCTCGTCTTCAGCACCCCGACGCCTCTCGCGCGCCCCGTCGCCGCCATCACCGCGCGCGACGCCTCCCTCTCCTTCCCTCGTCCGTCTCCATCGCTCGCCGCCGCCTTTCCTCGCGCCGGCACCGCGCGTTTCTTCGCTCGCTTGGCCTCAGCGGCGGCCAACTCCGCGAAGTACGCCTCGCGCTTCTTTCGCAGATCCTCCGCCATCGCGCGCGCGCGCGACCGAGACGCGTCGTCGAGCGTCGCTCGCGCGCCCTCCCGTCGCTCGCGTCGCGTCGACGCGCCGCGCCGGTCCTCACCGCGAACCGTGGGGGAATGCGGCACGGACCCGTGGTCGACACATCGCGACTCGCGCGCGTCGCGCCGAGCCGCACGCACGCGTTGTGCGCGCGAATCCGACGCGACGCACTCTCCGCGAGCGCGCGCTCGCGAGGGACGACCGCCGCGCGCGCTCGCGAACGAGAGGCGACGCCGATCGAACGTCGCTCGATCTCGACGACTCGACCGTAATCTCCTCTCGTCGAGACGATGGCGCGTCGCGGGGGCCGCGGCGCGCTCTCGCGCGTCGTCCTGACGCTCGTCGTCCTCGCGCTGTGCGCGGTGCGCGCGGTGCGCGCGCAGGAGTGCGCGGTGGGATGCACGTCGGAAAAGGCGGCGGCGGCGAGGCTTAAGCGCGCCGAGCGCGAGCGAGACGCGTTTCAGTCGGACGCGAACGCCAGGGCGGAGGAGGTGACGACGATTCGTCGAGAGATGCGCACGCAGGCGGAGGAGATGAAACGGGTGAGCGCGTCGCTGTCCGCGACCAAGTCTGAACTCTCGGCGGCGGAGTCGAACGCGAAGGCGACAGAGACGCGGCGAGCGACGGAGACGCGAGAGCTGGAGGAAAAGATTGAAAATCTGAGGGATGAACTCTCGCGAACGAAGAAGAAAGATTCGTTGCGGGTGAAGATGCTGGAAGAACAATTATTGACGGCGGAGGAGGCGTGGGTGCCGGTGTGGTTTCAAAGACGCACGGAACCGGTGCGAAAACGCGCGGCGCAAGCCATCGAAATGGGGAAGAAGAAGACGCAAGAAGTCGTCGAGCTCGGCCAAAAGAAGACGGCTGAAGCGTTACAATTTGGGAAGGAGAGCATTCCCAAGATGGTGGACGCGGTGGAGAAGAAAACGAAAAAGGTGGTCGAAGTCGGCAAGGAACAAACCGCCAAGGTTGTCAACGCGGCGAACGAACACATACCCAAGGTTGTCAACGCGGGTAAAGACGTCGTCGACAAAGTGTCGAAACAAGTCGGCGAGATTCCGAAAAAGATGAAGGTGTTGAAGGAGCTCAAGGCTGACTTGAAGGAGGCGCGGAAGATTCACGACGTGAAGATGAAGACGGGCAAGGCGCCGAAAAAATTGCCCGAAAAGTTCTCGACGAGACAAGCCATGCGAGCGCTCGACCTCATGGAAGAGGGCTCTTCGTTGTGGCGTCACGTCGTTTCCGAAATCTCCGCCGTCGGAATCCTCAACAAGATCGTCGCACCCGTCAAGGGAGAAGTCGTACGCATTTACGGCGCGTTGCACAAGAGCTACCACAAGCGTTTCATTCCCTGGACGCACAGAGTGCGCGCCGCCACGGCGAAGAGCGTGGGCACCAAGCTCGCGACTTTCATTCTCAATCTCCCGACGGAGGTGATCGCCAAGTTACCGTTCAACGTGTCGACATACACCGTCGAAGAACTCGCCGTTAAACTCGCCGACAGTCTCTGGGCCGTCATCTTGAGCGTCATAGCAATCGCAATTTTGCGAGACATCTTCATCGTTCCACCCAATGAGACTGTGGCCACGTACAGCATCATGAAGGTTCCGGAACAAAACGGTGTCGACGTCCTCATTCGACTCCCTCGAGTGGAGAGCATGGACGAAATCGACTTTCGGTTCGACGCCGCGTTCAACGAAATTTCCATCGACGCGGAAGACGCGGGACACAGCGAGCTCATCTCCGTTCCCAAGTGCAAGACTGGCATCAAGCGATGGGCTAAGCCGGAACCGATTTTCCTCGAAGGTGAAGAAGTCGTTCTTGTCGAGCTTCGACCCGTCGGATCGAAGACGAGCAACGGACAGACGAGACGAGAGGCGGACCCGCCGGCGCCGCCCTCCGTCCCCTTCGCCGTCGTGAACAAGCGCGCAACGGCGGACAAGAAAACATCAAACGGCTCCACTCGCGCGAGTACGCGCTCGACGAGAAGTCGCAGATGAAGATTAGTAATGCTATGTTTAAATTACACACGTCCTGCATTCAGTCACGTCGTTCGTCGCGATGATTCGTGCTTCGCTTGATTCGAGACGAGTTTTTCTATGCTTTTACGCTCCCGCTCTACGAACGACGCGTCCGGAGCGTTTACATGACGATCCATGATCTTTTGCACAGCCTTACGCTGAACGACGCTCGCCACCGCGGTGTCGCACGCCCCAGTCTCCACGAGTCGTTTGACGAACTCTCGACACACTTTTGCCACGACCGCCTCCGGCGAGACGGTGTCGCCGTCCTCCTCTTTCTCAACCTTCGCCGCCTCCGCTTCCGCCTCCACCTCCCTCGATCGTCGATCGTTTTCGAGCTCGATGACAATCTTGTCCGTCGTCTCGCCGTCCTCCTCATCCGCGAGGACTCTCTCGCCGTCCTCCTCGCCCGCGGATTCTTCGAGCCATCGAGGATGCGCGTTGCCGCTTCGGTGCTTGCACGCGTCGACGAAGAATCGCACCGCGTCCCCTCGCACCCACGCCGCGCGCGATAGATCAATCACATCCGCCTCGGCGCATCTGTACTCTTGCATAAGCGCTCCCGGCACCGGTTTCTCTGATTCCCCACCTCGCATCATGAGCCGCACCGTTAAATTTCGATACGTCACCTTGCTCGTCGCCCGCGCGTGAATCTTCATCTCCTCCTCGATCGCCTCTCGCACCGCTCGCGCGCGCGCCTCCGAGTGCGTCTCCATCCATTCCGTCCCGACGTCTTCCCTCGCGCCGACGCCGGCCAACGCGCGAAGCTTTTTCGCCGCCAACGCGTCGAGAAATCGCTGTCTCGCCGCTCGCGGCACCTTGGCCGGCGCGCGCATGGAAAATTCTTGCGTCACCATCGGTCGTTCCCCCTCCGGCAGACGCGTCAACAGTCTCGCATCCTCCTTGGCCGCGCGCTCGGCGCGCGAGAACGTCTCCACACCGCTCGTCGACACCGCCTCGCCTCGGTTCGCCGTCGCCGCCGCCGCCGCCGGTCTCGCCGCCGCCGCGTCCACCCTTCTCGACCGGTCTCCCGGCGGTAAATATGGCGCGTCGCGTCGAACCGCGCGCTCCTCGAGCGGTAACGTCCGTCGACGACGTCCCAACGCGCGCGCGCCGTCGCCCTCGCGCGTCGAGACGTCGTCGCTGGCGTCTGAATCCGACGACGCGAGCGCAGCCGCGCGCGCCAAGATGACCTCGCGACGCGACGTCATCGTCGCTGCGACGCGCGAGACGACGACGAGGACGCGCGAGACGGTATCTCCTCGAGATGCCTCGCGCGCGACGCGCGAGCGAGGCGAGCGATGCCGACGGGCCCGGGACACACTCGGCTAGAAATTTTTCATTGTTTGGCTACGAGAGGTTCGCCGCTAGTCTTTCGCGGTGGACCCGCGCGCGCGCGCCCCGCGATTCGGCGCCGAGAGCTCGTGCACGACGTGCCTCACCAACTCCGTCGCGTCGTCGAGCGCGGTGCGACCGAGGGCGAGACGATGGCGTCGGAGTCGACGGAGACGCTCGCGGGCGACGCGCGCCGAATCGCAGACGGCGGCGCGCGCGTCGGCGTCGGCGGCGACTCGACCGACGACTGGGATCCATAGGTCGGGATTATCGGCGAGCGCCACGGCGGTCGATCTCGTGGCGTCAATGGCGCCGTCGAGGGTGACGCGGTCGCCGTCGTGTGTCGAATCGGAGGCACCGTCTTCGGCGTCGGCGTCTTCAAGTAGCAAAGCCAAGGCGTCCACGGCGTCGTCGACGAGCCTTCGACGCGTGGACGCGCCCCGTTCGCTCAAAAGAAACGCGATGGCGTCTTCGAGCGCGACTTTCGTCGCGCGTCTCGCCTCTTCCTCACCGCTCGTCGTCTCGCGTTCGCCCGAGACGAGTTCCTCAACGCCGGCGACGACGCGTTCGAGTGCGCGTCGACAATCCGATTTCGCTGCGCGCTCGGACGACGCCATTGGCGTCGTCTCCACCCCGTACGCGCGAACGAGACGAATCAAGCGCTTATAACGAATCGATCCGTCGTCAGCCAGGAGCAATCGTCGCAGGCTCTCTCGCATCTCGGGACTTTTATCGCTCAAGACGCGCGACAAGACGAATGGGTAACTCCTGTCGACGACGCGAAACGACGCGTCGATGGTCGTCGCCGTTCCCTCCAACGCCGCCAACGCGCGCAAAATGCGCGAAAAGTACGGCGGTAGACGAAAGCCGTGTTTCATGAGCGCCGTGGACAACTGCGAGACGACGCCCATGAAATCATTGCTCGTGCGAACCTTGGACGCGCTCTCGCCCGAAAAGACGACGCGAAGCGCCTCCTCCGCGGCGGCGACGTCGACGCTCGACGGAAGAAAATTCATAGCCTTTAAATCGTCCACCAACCCTCTCGCGTCACGATTGACGAATCCTATCAATCCTCGAATCATCGCGCGTCTCGTCTCGATGGGAACCTCCACCGTCATACCGAAATCTAAATACGTCAATCCGCCGTTTCGAGCGACGAGTAAATTCCCCGGATGCGGATCGACGTGCATGAATCCCGCGCTCAGCAACTGATGCAACGACGCGCGCACGCCTCGATCGAGCACTTCGTTCGGAACGATCCCTTGCGCCCGCATGACGGACACGTCGGTGAGACGAACGCCCTCGACCCATTCCATCGTGAGCACGCGCGTTCCGCTCAGCGACGCCACGACGCGAGGTGCGCGCACCAATCCCGCGAGTCCGACGCCCGCGTCTCCATCCTCGGCGTACATCTCTCGAAACCGCTCGCAATTGGCCGCCTCGCGCGCGTAATCCATCTCTTCGAATATTCGACCGACGAGCTCGTCCACGATGCCGACGACGTCGCTCTTAAAGTTTCTCCAATAGCCGACGACGCCGACGAATCGTCGAAGAATGACGGCGTCCAACGCGACGAGCTCCGCGAGACCCGGCCGTTGGAGTTTAATGGCGACGTCGTGACCGCCAGGAAGCGTCGCGCGGTACACCTGCGCCAGAGACGCCGCCGCCACGGGCGTCTCGTCGAATCTTTCAAAGAAATCGAGCGAGACGCCGAGCTCTCGCTCGAGCGCGCGCGCGCTCTCCCGCACGTTCGTCGGCGGCAACGCGTCCTGTAATCTCGACAATTCCTCCACGTACTCCACCGGAAACACGTCCGCTCGCGTGGACATCACCTGTCCTAATTTTATGTACGCCGGTCCGAGTCTCGTGAGCGTCTCCGTGAAGCTTCGCGCGCGCCGTCGACGCTCGCCCGCCCGCGTCGCCACGCTCGCGGCGACGGCGCCCAATTCGTACGCCACCACGGCCGCTCGCGCGAGCACGCGAAACGGTCGACGCGCGAACCACGCCTCGAACGCATCGATATCGTATCGAAGATTTCCTCGCCACGGCGCCTCGACGATCGAGCGCGTCGTCGCCGCCGACGTCGCGCTCGAGCTCGAGCTCGTCGACGCCGCGCGTCCCGAACGCGCCCTCGCATCGCGCACGAGCGCGTCCACGCGCTCGAGCTCGGCGCGCGTCGCCCACTCGCGTCGAGACGATACCATCGGTTCCTCGCGCGCCGACGTCGCGCGCGCGTCATCGCGCGCCGTCGTCGTCGTCGACGCCCATCGCGCGCGCGCGCGACCCCTCGTCACCGCGTCCCGAGCGACCGCCACCGCGCGTCGACGCGCGTGCGAGAGCATCGCGCGACGAGACCGACGAGACCGACGAGGCCGACGCGATCACGCGTGGGGATCGGACGTGAGCGCGCTCGAAATGTTCATGCGCGCGACATCGGTTCCCCGGTGGGCGCGCTCTGTCGATTCGAGACGACGACGACGCGCGCGAGACGCCGACGCGCGCGACCGACGCGACCGACCGACGCGACCGATCGACCGATCGACGACGACGGTGAGAATGCGCGCGACGATGACGCCGCGCGCGCGCGCGAGGACGACGACGACGCGCGAGACGACGACGATGGGCGCGTCGGGACGCAACCGTATCGGTGCGCCCATCGTCGGCGCGAGACGACGCCCGCGCGCGTTCTCGGTGGGCGAGGACGGGAAGTGGAGCCCGGGGCCGTTTTTGCGACCGGAGGGCAGCCCGCCGCTCGAGTCGTACAACGGACCGACCGTGTGGAGGCTCATGCAAGAGGAGCTCGTCGAGTGCGGGCTCGAACAGATAACGCCGACGAGCGCCAAGGCGATGTGCGAGGAGAATGGATGGACGCTCGTGGACGTGCGACCTGAGAGCGATTATAACGCGAGACACTGTTGGGGGGCGATCAATGCGCAGTATTATCGAGCGATGGATGCGAGCGATCCGAAAAATTGGGGGAAAGCGGCGCTGAGCGCGTTTATATTTCCCGAACGCGTGGGCGGCGGGTACCTGAACGTGACGGAGAATGAGGATTTCTTGGACGATTTGATGGAGCAGGTAGAGTGGGGGAGTCCGTTGGTTCTGTATGATGACGTCGGCGGTGTGATCGGGGAGCCGGGGGTGAATTTTGAGAACGGCGTGCAGACGCCGTCGTTGATGGCTATTTACGAGCTCGCGGCGCGAGGATGGGGCGTGGATAACTTGATGCACATGGCGGGTGGGCTGGTGTTTTGGGACGAAGTCGATGGATTCGACTGCGGTGAAGTGGACGAATCGGCCGAGGCGGACGAGGAATGACGAGGCGAAGAATCGGGAAGAGATGGGAAACGCCGAGATAGAGCGCGTGTGAATACGACGTAAGAAAACCAATCTCGCTACCCTACAAACTACTCAAAAGCTACGTCTAGTCGTCTACCAACCCGATTGTTTTAAAGTCTCGTACACGTAAAAACTGATGGCTGAGCCCGGGGCGACGGCGGCGACTCGAGCGGTGACGCCGGCGAACAGTCCTCGAACGCCCTCTCGCTCGACGACGTTCGCGAGCACGCTCCTCATGGATGCCGAATTCGCGCTCTCAAACCTCAGCGTCTGCAACCGCGTCTTCGCCAAATCCAAAGGATGCGTCATCACCGTCGCCGTCGACGCCGCGAGCGTCGCGCACGCCGAACTCGCCGTCGGCGACGGCTCGCCGCTCGCCGTCGCCGCCGCCGCCCCTCGCGCGCCGTCGTAAATCATAAAATACGCCGCCGACCACGGCCACCAGACCAAATTCTGCGCCCAGTACCCTCGAAACAAGCCTCTCACCCCCTCCTCTCGCGCGATGGAGCCAAACGCATGCGTCCAATTCCTATACGTCCCCGCCCTCGCCGACGCCGCGAGCGTCCCTTGCGTCTGCAGTCGCTCCTTCACCACGTCCACCGGCGTGTACACCACCCCCGCCAACGCCTGCGCCCACATCCCCGCCCCCGCGCTCGCGAACGCCGAGTCCCCGAGCGCGCGTTTCCCGCTCTCGTACCCGACGAAATACGCCCCAGACGCGAACGGCACGCCGACGACGACGGCGCCGAAACCGCCGTACAGCCCTCTCCACCACCCGTGCCTCCCCACGACGCCCACCGCCCCCTTCTCACCCGCGCCTCGAACCTGCGCGCGCGCCTTGATCGTATCCATCGGGTGCGTCACCGCGCGCGACACCGCGCCCGCGCACGCCCCTCGCGCGCCCTCTCGCATCGCGTCCCCGGTCGCGCGCGCGCCCGCGCGCCCATCGGCGTCGGCATCATCTTTCGCCCGCATGGCGCGCGCGCGACCGGGGACGTCGCCTCCGCGCCCGCGAGACGACGCGTCGCGACGCGTTCCCGCCCTCCTCGCGCGCGGTGCCCGCGAGCGCGTCGCGTCGCGTCGTGACGCGTGGATTCTGGTCGGGCGCGCTCGGGACGTCGTCGGCGTGACGTCGCCGACACGCGTGGGCACCTCACTTCGTCGCGCGAGCGAGCGTCGCGTCGTCGACGTCCCGAGCGCGCGCGGAGTGGAGACGAACGTGTGCGATGGCGTCCGTCGTCGCGTCGCGAGCGCGACCGCGCGAGGTCGGGGCGCGCGGCGGGAGGAAGATGACGCGCGCGGGCGCGCGCGGGCGCGAGGGGCTCGCGCGAGGACGCGCGAGCGCGAGCGGGCGCGATCGAGGGCGCGCGGTGCGCGCGGTGGTGCGAGACGATGATGACGCGCGCGCGGGAAGCGCGGTGGGGACGTCGACGAGCGACGCGCGCGACGAGAAGGGGGCGAGCGGGGGCCTATCCATGGAGGTGGCCCGGGGGGCGAGCGGGGGCGCGGTGGGGACGTTCGGAGGCGGTGGGGGGTCGAGAGTGGTGGATTTCGTCGCGGCGTGGGACGCGATATCGCCGAGGTTGGGGGCGAGCGGACGGGAGGACGTGAACAAGGAGATGTTGTTGAGCGCGTTGACGCTGGCGATTCCCAGGTTGCAGCAGATTCCGCGGGACGGGGAGAAGCGGAAGCCCGCGCACGAGCGTGCGGTGGACGTGACGCTGACGCTGGCGGATTTGGGAATGGATGCGGAGTGCATATCCGCGGGATTGCTTCGGGAGGCGGTGATACATGGGACGGTGAGCCTGGATGAGATTGAGGACGTGCTCGGCGAACGTGTCATGCGGTTGGCACACGACGTGGGACGAGTGCACGACGTGCCGAGCAGGGTGAGGTCGTACGATGAAAACGCGGCGGAGCGTTTGCGGTCGTATTATTTCTCGTTTCACGACATTCGCGCCATCGTGGTAGAGTTGGCGTGTAACTTGGACGCCCTGCGAAACGCTGAAGAGCTCGAACCCATCCAGAGGATGACGCTGGCTCTGCAAACGATGCAAATTTACGCGCCGATGGCGCACGCGTTGAACACGGGGTCGCTGTGCGCCGAGTCTGAAGATTTGGCGTTCAAAATTCTGTTTCCGACGTCTTACGCGTCGTTGGAGGAGTGGCTCACGGCGAAGAGTCCCGACGACACGGCGATTTTGGACAAGACGGCAAAGTTTTTGAACGACAAATTGAACTCGGATGCGACGCTCAACGCGCTCATGGGCCGAGGTGGGGTGAAAGTCTTGGCTCGACGCAAGTCTCGGTACTCGACGATGAAGAAGATCATTCGAGATGGACGAAAGCGAGAGGAAGTGCACGATTTACTAGGAATGCGACTCATCTTGACGCCGCAGCCGGGAAGCGGGGCGGAGCCTCCAGGGGTGGGTCAGGTGTTTTCAGACGCGACTTACGAGGAGATGGAGGCGCGCGCGTTGAAAGCTGCAAACGCGGCGTGTTATCGCGCCCAGCAAATAGTTCACACGATGTTTCCGGCGGTTTCTGGACGGACGAAGGATTACATAAGCAACCCGAAACCGAACGGGTACTCCTCTCTCCACAGCACCATCAAGGTGGCGTTCGACAAAGTGGGTAAGCCGCTCGAAGCGACGTCGTCGATGAAACGTGGAACGAACGTTGAGATTCAGATTCGTACGGCAGCCATGCATCTCGCTGCGGAAGCGGGTAAGGCTTCGCACACGTCGTACAAGGGTGGCTTGAAGGAGGACGCCGGCACCGCCGCCGCCCTCGCCGAGCTCGCTGCCGCTGCGAACGACGCCGCCGAAGAAAAGTTTGGCGCATTCACGCAAGCCGATTTGCGTCAACGCGGTGGTAACCACGATAGACTCTTCGAGGCGTTCGATCTCAACGGCGACGGTCGGGTCACGATGACTGAGCTGCGCACGGTGTTGGAGACGATTTGGGAAGACGAAGAAAACGCAGACTTGCGCAAGGAAGCGCAGGCGTTGATGACGCTCCTCGACGTCGATCACGATGGTACCATTGATGCGGACGAGTTCGCCAAGTTTAGGTCCTCTCTCACCGCCATCGCCGCTTTACCAAAGGCTGACGCTGAGACGCTCGCCGCCATCAACGCCGTCGCGTTGGTTTCGGTGGACAAGGAAGGAGTCATCGACGAGGTCGATTCGGTGATCGATGTGGACGCCACGGAGGTACCGACCGGTGATTCGATCGATGAGAACGCGGAGCTCATCACGACGGTGCGCGCGGCGATCACGTCGAGTTACGAATACACCGGCAAAGTGGACCTCGCGGGACGCAAGGCGGCCGCAGCCATGCGCGATCCCGAGGGCGGCCAGGTGGAGTGGCAGCTCGTGTGGGATTTGATCAGAACGGGCCGAGCCGAGACCGCGCGTCAGTTGTTTTATCAGCGCACGACGCGCGCTCCGGGTCAAATCGTGGTGTGGGAACAGTGGGCGCGTTTCGAACTCCTTCAGGGCGATCCCGAGCGAGCGAGAAGTCTCTATCGAGCGGCGTTGTTGCACTGCGAAGACCAACCGCTCGTTCGTGCAGAAATTCTGCGAAAGTGGGGCATGATGGAGATGGCGTCTGTGGATCAGTCGCGCAGCACCGCGCACGAAGACTTGTTTTCTCGATCGATCAACTTACTCGTCGAAGCGAGCGCCGGCGGTAAAGTGGCGGCGGCGCAAGCCACCGAGGCGCAGGCGAAGACGTACCAGGTCTGGGCGCAAGGTCTCGCTCGAATGGGCGACATCGAAGCTTCTCGTAAGCTTCTCGCAGAGGCGAGCGCGTTGGATGGAGACAATCCCGCCGTCATTCACGCCCTGGGTCAGATTGAAGAGACGCTCGGCGACGCTCGGGCGGCTGCGGCGACGTACACGCGAGGCGTGAGCGCGAATCCCACCGACGCGCACTTGCTGCAATCGTTGGCGCGATTGGAGGCGCAAAGTGGTGATCTGCACAAGGCGCGAGAGCTATACGAGCGAGGAATCGAAGCCAATCCGGAAAATCATTACCTCAGACACGCGTGGGCGGTGAGCGAGACGCGACACCCCGACGGAGACGCATCTGTCGCTCGCGAGCAGTTTCAAATCGCCAGTTCTCTCGCAGCTTGGTCCGTCAAGACGTGGGCGGCGTGGGCGCGCTTCGAGGCTCGGGCGCAGGACAACGCGCAAGCGACTGAGACGGCGAGAACGCTCTACGAGCGCGGTCTCGACGCCGAGCCCGGAAACGTGGTGTGCCTCCTCGGCCTCGCTGAGTGCGAGAGCCGACTCGGACGCTATGCCGCCGCGCGCAACATTCTTGAACGCACCGAACTGATGCATCCAAAGAACTGGGGCGTACAATTCGAGCGCGGCAAGCTCGAGGAGCGCGCCGGCGCCCCCGCGCGAGCGTCGTACCACTACACCCTCGCGAGAGAGCTCAAGAGAGCCGACCGCCGCGCCCGGTCCCGTCCGTCCACGCGCCGTCGCGGGAGTTCCACCACGTGGAACCCCATCGACGCCTTGGAGCGCGAACAGCTCGCCTCCGCCTCCGTCTATCCCATCGCGCCCATCGACGCCGCCGACCACGACGAGGATAACTCTCGGACCGCGTACGCCCCTCGTCGCCGCGTCGTCCGCGCGCGTCGCCCCCGCGCGCGCACCGACGAGTGAGTAGCCCACCGCGCAATCACACGAACCGACCAATCACACGAACGAACGAACGAACGAACGAACGAACGACGAACAAACGAACGAACGAACGAACGAACGACGTCCCCGAAAGACCTCCGGCATCCCCGAAAGATACATTCGCGAGTCCTGATGCGTCGAGAGTCCCTCATTCGACGCGACCGACCGCCAGGGAATATCTGGATACGCGCGCCCCGCGCGTGAATCGACGACGCGCGTCACCGTCCGTCGTCCCGTCGCGTGACGACGCGCGAGGGACGACGCGCAAAATTTTCCTCGACCCGAGGTGCGCGTCGGTACGCGCTCGATCGCGGGTTCGAGACGCCGACGACGCGATTCGTCTCGGATCGATTCTCATCCAGCGTCAGCGGTCGACGCGACCCAACGAACGCGAAAACGCGCGCGTGACGACGCGCGCGTGACGCGTCGACCGACGCGACCGCGTGCGAACGATCGAGTGATATCTCTCGCATCGATCCGTCCGTCGATCGTCGCCGCGATCGTCACCGCGCGTCGACGATGACGATGGGCACCAACGCGCGCGTCGGCCCGTCGACGATGACGGCGATCGCCGTGGACGTCGCCGCGCGCGCGTTCACGCCGCGCGATGCGTCGGACGCACTCCGGACGACGACAGAGACGACGGAGACGGTAGCGGGCGTGGAGACGCGCGCGATGAGTCAGAGTCGACTGCGGATGCTTGCGGCGCTCAGCCGCCGCGGGCGACGACGAGGCGACGACGCCGACGAGGACGCCGAGGACGAGGACGCGGTGATGGTGGACGCGGACGCGTTATTCAGCGATGCGGCGACGGAGGGATCGCTTCGAGGTGGATCGGCAGCGTTCGATGCGTTCGATGACGGAGGGTTGGAGACGATAAAGTTTGAGTCGGCGTTGGCGAGCGCGGACGCGGCGCCGCGCGAGGAGGGCGGACGACGACCGCCGACGCCGGGCAAGGCGAGGGCGTGGTTGGTGAATGAGGGGAAAAGCGGCGGCAGAGACGTGAGTCCGACGCGAGGAGAGACGGGGACGCGGACGGTGTTGACATCGCCGAAGAGGAACGGATCGATGCAGTTTTTCAGCGCCGCCGACGATGAGACGCGGCTGCGGTTGGTGGCGACGCCGACGCTCGTGCCTCGAGTGCGCTCGCTCGACGCGGGATCTTTGGGAGGATCGCCGTCGGGATCGATCTCGGAGCGATCCATGGAGACGGACGGAGGGGAGCACGAGACGGGGGCGCATCGCGTGTCGTCGTCTCTGTGCGTGTCGTCCACGCTGTCCAACGCGTCGGCGTTCAGCCCCGTGGCGTCGAGAAGCGTGTCGAGAAACGCCTCCATGGGCGACGTCTCCAAGACGAAGCATTTCTGAAACGTCTTTCTCCTGTTGTGTGATTTCATAGTATCTATCGAATGAATGTGTATTTCAAAGCTCTACAAACACAAGACCTTGCACAAAGGCGCGGCGCGCAGTCCGGCAAAGCGCGCGAGCCCTCCTTGACGCCTTGACGCGGCGCGAGACGCGCGCGCCTTGACGCGAACGCCTCGCTCGCGAACACCACCCACCATCGACGCGGTCACGCCCTCGTTCACCGCATCTCTCTTAACCTCGAATTTATCCGCCGCCACGTGCACATTCTTTACGGCGCGGCCGGAAATGTCTCCGACGCTCTTCTCCCATTCCGGATCCCACGAAACCGCCTCCGGAGTCGAGCACGCGATGGACTTGCCGAATGGACACGTCGCGTACGCGCAGTCACCGTTCTCGAAACCGGTGACGAAGTGCTCTTCAAAGATGGATCGAAGGAGGTAGTACTCCTTCGTCGTCGGCGGGTGGAGCGGGAAACGCTGGGCGCGTCTGGCAAACTCTTCATCCGACACTTCGAGCTCGGCGTGCGCCGCCAAGCCGTCGACCCAGTCGTAGCCAACACCGTCGCTGAATTGCTCTTTTTGGCGCCAGAGAACCTCTTGCGGAAGGTACGGATCCTCGGGAGTGTCAAAAGCCTTTCGGAGGATGTACTTTTCCAGGTACGGATGTCCGTCGGCATCCTTCTTGTTGACGTCAATCATCTTGTCCTCCGGTCTCATGTTCATCGCGAGGTCGATGACTTGTTGAGACAAGAGCGGCGTGCGAACCTCGATACCCCAGCTCATCGTCGACTTGTTCGCGCGTAAAACGTCCCATTGGTGCAAACGCATCGTCTTGCGTCGGCACTCGGCGTGGAATTCCGCCGGGTTCGGCGCCTTGTGAAAGTACAAGTAGCCGCCAAAGAGCTCGTCGGCGCCCTCGCCGGAGAGTACCATCTTGAAACCCATGGATTTGATGTGACGGCTCAACAAGTACATCGGCACTGAAGCGCGAACTTGTTCGAACGTCTCGAGGTGCCAGATGACGTCGGGCAAGGCATCGAGCGCTTCTTCGGGGGTGAAGTGAACCTCGTGGTGAATCGTGCCGAGCTGTTCCGCCACCTTGCGAGCGGCGACTAAATCCGGAGCACCCTTGATACCGATGGAGAAGGAATGCACCGGTTCATCGGCGCCGTACGTGTTTTTCGCTAATTTACGCTGACGCACGGCGATGGAGGTGATGAGCGAGGAGTCTAAGCCACCGGAGAGGAGGACGGCGTACGGAACGTCAGCCATCAAGCGCTTGGTGACGGCGTCGACGATGCACTCTCGAAGTTCGGGCAAGTTGGCCTCCTTGGTCGGCACGTAGGTTTCATCAGCAACCCACTGCGGGTTGTACCAACGTTCCATCGTCGCCGGCGCATCACCTTTCTTCACGTACACGTACCCGGGCGGGAAGGCTTCGTAGTTGGCCACCCCCGGGTCGTCGTGCAGCGTCTTCATTTCGCTACTAAACCACACGCTCCCATCCTTTCCGTTCGCCATATACATTGGAATCTTACCCATGTGATCTCTCGCCGCCACGATGACATCGTTCTCGCGATCCTCGATCACAAACGCAAACATACCATCCAATTCGGACACGAAGCTCGGTCCGTGTTGCTCGTACAGGTGCCCGATGACTTGACAGTCGCTCTTATTCTCGCTCACGATGCCGTACTTTTCCCGCAAGTCCGCGTGGTTGTAAATCTCACCGTTCGCGATGAACGCAGTCTTCTTACTCGCGTCCGTGAACAACGGTTGATCGCCGCTCTTCCCCGGCGCCACGATGCTCAGACGCTTGTGCACCATGAAGGTTTGCCTCCCTTCGTCATCCACTCGCACCTCCATCCCGTACGAATCCGGTCCTCGATGACGCAGGCGCTTCGCCAGCTGATATACGCGCTGACGGTTCTTCCTCGCGTCGCCCGTGAGGCGCAACACGCTGAAAATTCCGCACATCTCGCGCCCTCACTCGCGCGCGGCGCAAAGCCCTCGAACCCTCGATCGGGGGCGCGCGGTGTCTTTTTGCGCTCGGCGACGCGTCGGTGCGCGACGACGACGCCTTTGACGGCTTTGGTGCGACGATGGACGCGCTTCTGTTCGTGCGCGCGCGAATGCGAACGCTCGTACGCGCAAACGACGTCCTCGCGACGCGAAGTGAAGCGCCTCGGATAGAGGGCTTCCCTGGAATCTTGGCGGCGGGCGAACGTGTATGGTAGTATGGGTAAACAGTGAGAGCCTGGACCAGATTTTCCAACATTTTTCACAACGGGACGAGGGGCGAGGTGAGGGGCGCCGCGCGCGCGCGCCGAGCGCTCAGAGGCGCACGAGAATTTTTTTGCGACCGAGGACGGGGATGGTGAGGGCATCAACGTCCTCCGTGGCGTCGCGGTGAAGCTCGGCGGGAAGGCTGGCGAGGGGGACGTCTCGTAAAAAATCGAGCGGCGCGCGGAGGACGCCGTCGCGAACGGCGGTAGACACGCTTCGGAGCATGTCGCGACGGCCTTGGCCTTGAGTGGAGCGTTCATCGCGCTCGAGCCAGCGGGTGAGCCAGAAACCGCGAAGGGTGATGTCTTTGAATATGAAGGCGCCGGTGGGGACGACGAGCGGTTGCTTGGACATGCCTCCGTAGGTGACCATGACGGATGATGCGTTGGGTTGAAGCAGTCGTAGCATGGTTTGTGCACTGTAACCACCGACGGCGTTGAAACCGAATCGCGCGCGAGTGGCGAGCTCACGCGTTTGCGCATCCAGACGTAACATTTTACCCTCGACGTCCGGCACGACGACGCTCGCGCCGTCGGCGCGCAGGGACTCGAAAACCTCCTCCGTCGCCTCTGCGCTCCGCCGAGGTCGACACATGGCTATCGTGTGTATTCCTCTATCCCTCGCGAGCTGCAAGAGCGCGCGTCCGACGCCCGAAGTCGCCGCATTGAGCACCACCGTCTCTCCCTCGCGAACGTCGTTGTCCTCCAACAGCCTGTACGCCGTGCACGGATTCACCGTCAACATCGCCGCCTCGTGCACGGGCACGTCTCGATCGATGACATCAAACGCATCCGCTCGCACCACCACCTCTCGACGCCACGTTCCGTCGACGTACGATCGATTCGGGACCACTCGGTCGCCGACGCGATAGCCCGCCGCCGACGCCCCCGGCCCGCACGCCGTCACCTCTCCCACGCCCTCGTTCCCGCCCACCGCAGGCATCTCTCGCGCCACCGGATACTTACCCTCGATCGTGTTCAAATCCGACGGATTCACCGGCGCGGCGAGCATGCGAACCGCGATCTCGTCGTCCCCGACGCTCGCGGACAACGGTATGGATTGCACGCGCAGCACCTCCCCCGGGGCGCCTCGCTCGGCGTACACGCACGCTTCCGTCGTCGCGAACGACCGCGCGCGCGCCGCAAACGCGTGACGTCGCTTCGCCACCGCGCGCGCGATCGAGCGCATCGTCTTGACGATCAGACGCGCGTCAGACTGCGGCGCCGCGTGCGGGCGCGCGCCGAGACGCACGGCGATGGATTCGTCCACCGAGCGTCGAGACGACGACGCGACGACGTGTGAGGCGTGCGAGAAGGCGTATTCAAAGTATTCGTGTCCAAAGTGCGGCGCCAAGCTCTGCGCGTTGGCGTGCTACGAGCGACACAACGACGGGAGGTGTCGAAGCGCTTTTCACGAAAATGAGCTCGCGCGCGCGATGCGTGGGTTGACGGCGACGTCGGAGACGCGGACGGCGATGATGGAGAGTTTAAAGCGACAGGCGTTCACCGACGGGACGTTGGATCTCGCGTCCGCGAGCGAGGGCGAGGAGGACGACGAGGACGAGGACGAGGACGAGGAAGGAGACGGCGGCGGCGGGGACGGCGAGCGGTGCGTGCTGAGCGAGAAGAGTTTGGAAGTCTTGCGTCTCGGGGGAGAGCTAGATCTGGAGCAGTTGAACGACGAGGAGCGGGCGAGTTTCGAGCGCTCGATCGCGAGCGGTGAGCTCGTGAAACCGTGGGAGGCGTGGTGGGAATCGCCCGAGGCGGGACAGCCGCGCGCGAGCGCGAGAGGCCAACCGGCGGTGACGGAGGTGCGCGGCGAAGACGCGACGTCGACGAACGCGGGCGCGGAGGACGATTTGCCTCCTCTCGCGAACGAGGATGAACTTTTGGACCCTTTCGACGCGCTGAGCGGGGGAAGAGAAGCTCCAGAAGTTCTTCGATGGCACTGCGTCAACGCGCTCGCCGCGTACGTCCTCGTCAAGCGCACCTTCAACGGAGACTGGCGCGACGAGGAATCGGAAGCGTGCGACGCCGCGCTCGACCTATCCGTCGTGCTCGCGGCTGAACACGCCGGTCCGATACCCGAGGTACAGTGCGCGAGAGACGCCGTGCTCTCCGTCGTTCGCCGCGCCGGTTCCACCGACGTCGCGCCTCGCGCCGACGTCGAGCGCGCTCTCCTCCGCGACCTCACCGCCCTCTTCACCGCCGCTCCAACCGCCCCGATCCGCGCATTTCTCGATCTCATCCGATGTCTCAGACTCGCCGCCACCGTCGGCCATCGCACCGACCGCGCGCCGCGCGTTCGCGCCGCGCGCAAGGCGCGATACCTCGCCTCCCACCTCGCCGCCGACGCGCGCGGCGACGTCGCGCGAGACGTCTCTCGCGCCCTTCGCGACGTCACCGAGGACGTCGAACACGAACACGAGAACGAACGCGACGACATCGCCGTCACCGCCATCCGCGCGCCGCCGCCCGCCGTCTCGCCGCGCCGCGCCGCCGCCGCCCGCCCTCGGACGCGCGCGCGCCCACACCTCCTATAAAACACACGCATTCGCCAATCACCCTGTAATTTTACCTACGTCCTGTACGTCCTGTGGGAGATAGTTTCCCGACGCCATGTACACACACATTTTTGACGATTCACGACTCCACACGCACCCCCCCATACCTCACCATCCACACTCGTTCCCCTCCTCCCCCCCGCGGCTCGCCGTGGGTCTGAAAGTATACGTCTCACTGTGTACCCATACGACCGTTCGTCCCCCGACACAAGGCGCCACGTGGCGACATACGCGTGCACGATTCACGACGAATGTTCCGATTCTTCCACCTCGCGGCTTCACAGGACGACGGGAGCCCGTCGCGTCGGCCGTCGAGCGCGCGGTCGTCGTTCGCGCCCTCGCGTCGTCGTCGTCGTCGATCGCGCGTCGAGTCGTCGGGAGATCGCGCCGAGGGTCGGGAGATCGTCGGCATCCATCGACGATGAAGTCGTCGAGACGATGCGTCACCGCGGCGGTGGTCGCGATCGTCGCCGCGGCGCTCGTCGCGGCGCCGCTCGGTGCGGACGCGAGACGCTCGAACGTGCGGACGAAGGTGAAAGATGAAAAGTATAACACGCCGGGGTACGATGGGACGGTGGCGACGCAGACCCAGGGTCGGTGCGCGTACCCGCAGACGTCGACGAATTACTTTGACACGTTTGGTCCCGATTTCTGCCGCGGCGTGAGCTCGCCGCCGAGTGGCGCGTCGTGCGACCTGAGCGGCCAAAATATCTGCGCGCAATACACGTGGGAATATAAAAACTACAAGTACTACGTGCTCGGGGAGGAATTTAAGCTTCCGGAACCGTTTACGGGCCTTCCGCGCGTCGATCCGAGGAACAACAAGGAGTACGTCGGACAAATGGAATTCTCCGAAGACTACATCGCGCCCATCATCGGACAAGCGCTTCCGGGACTCGTCATCGCGACTCTTTTGTTGGTTTCGATGATTTTGGTCGTCATCTTCTACTTGTTGTCTTCGGTGTGCAAGTGTTGCGGATTGTGCAGGTGCTGCTTCCGACCGGTGCCGTACACGCGCAAGGCGTTGCACGTGGCGAAGGGTATCCAACTTTTGTTTGTGCTTCTCTGCTTCTGTGGATGCATCGTCATTTACGTGAAATCGCCTGATCTCGGGGATGGTATCAAGTCCATCACTTCTGGGTTGTCCACCTCCGCTTCGCAAGTGGTGAGCGACGTCGAGTCTCTCAGCCAAGCGCAGACCACCGTGTACGGCGGCGGCTCGAGCGGTGACTTCTCGTCGGAATTCGACATGTTTTTGAACACGGCGAAAGACGTTCAAAAGGAAATCATGAACACGGAAAATCTCATCGATTCGCGACGAAAAGATGTTCAAACGGCGGCTGATGTCGTCGCGGGCGTGCTTCTCGGCGTGGCGTTCGTCACGATGGCGTTGTCCATTCTCAACTTTTGGCGCCTTCTCATCATCTTCTCCGTGCTGACATCGATCATTTTGATTCTCACGTGGATCGTTGTCGGTGTTGTGGCTGCGTTTGGCGTCTTCTTGGATGACTTCTGCGTCACGATCGATCAGTACTTGATCGATCCGGCTTCTGTCAACCTCACCAAGGAAATCCCGTGCCTGTCCCCGAGCGAACTCGTCAAGTTCGGCAGTGAGTGGCGCAATCTCATTTCCATCACGGTTCACGCCTTGAATTCACTCGTCGCAACCTACAATGGCGGCCAAAATTCGCAGAACAAGATTGACTACGTTTGCCCAAGGTACGAGTCACAAGAGCTCGGTAATTTGTGCGGTCCGAAGTCCCCCGCCACTTACCCCCGCTGGGGGAGCTACAACATTGAGAACGGCGACTGGGTTTCTCCTCGCTGGAGCGACGAGTACTCGAACTACGTGTGTGAGCAATACTACCAAGGCACGCTCACGGATGATAACTCGAATGCCTTGGTTGATACCTCGAAGGTTTGGCCGATGTGGGACTGCACGACTGCCTACTCCAACTACTCCATCGTGGACACCAGCGGTAATCTTGTGAACAACGTCGCGAACGCCGTCAAGTCAACCAAGAAGATCGGTGATACTGATCTCGGCGCCTACTATCAAAACGTCCCCGGGGCGGCTAACCTCATCAGTTCTTTGAGCATGCTTGCTAGCCTCGACGCGACGTACGATTCCTTGCTCAAGTGCGAATTCGTCTCTACCATCTTGGCGTCCATCGCGCCGGGCTGTAGCGACACCGTCGACGCCATCCAAATGTTGTGGCGAGGTTTCATCGTCACCGCCGTTGGCTACTTGTGCCTGTGGATCACCATGCTCGTCACCATTGGCCGCATGGCTAACGCCGATTTGATGATCGACGGCGGCAAATTTAACGCTCAAAAGGCTGGTTTGGTGTAAACGAAACGACGCCCGAGACATTTTCAAGCAGTGGACCGCGCGCGGCTCGTGCGCGAGCGAAGCGGGTCTGCGATATTTGTTTTTGATGAAAGTCATCCTACAGTACGTATTAATGAATTGGTGACACTACTATAACACGAACGCACGTTGCTATACAAAATTTAAAAGTACGCCGCGCGCGACGTCCTCAACGATTCTCGGCGCGCTCCGCCGCCAACGCCGCGCGTCTTGCGAACGTCGATTTTGCCTCTTCACTCCGACTCGCGAGCGCGATTCGTCGCGCAAACGCTTCAGGATTAAACGGCGTCATTCCCTCCGGTATTCTCACATCAGGAGCCTTCTTCAACGCTCTCGGAGGCGCCTCCATGCGCACCATCCTCGACTCGTCCAACCCGTGCTCCTCTCCCGGAAACACCCTCAACTTCCGCATCATCTCCTTACTCCGCACGCACCTCGGCAGCATGCGCTCCACCGCCTTTCTCAACACCCACGTCGGATCCCTATCGAACATCTCACTCGCCGTTCGCGTCACCAACCCTCCGACGTACCCCGTGTGTCGGTGATACCGCTTGTCCCGCAACTTTTTCCCCGTCAGCGCCACCTCCCCCGCGTTCACGACGACGACGACGTCTCCACTCCCACCGTCACGCGAATACGTCGGCTTATCCTTCCCCTGCAGCGCGCGCGCGAGACGAGACGCCAATCGACCGACAACCTCCCCGCGCGCATCCACCAGCCGCACGCGCGAACCCTCGAGGTTGGGCACGTTTCTCGCCAACGCGCGCGCCGCGTCGCTCGTCGCGCGCGCGATGCGGGACATGGCGCGACGACGCGAGCGGCGTGCACACTTTTCGTCGCGCGAGCGAGACGCGAGACGGTGCGTGCGAGCGGGCGCGACGCGTCGATGAGAGGCGAGGTTTGGGGATTTCATTTCAATCCGCAGACGACGACGACGACGACGACGACGACGACGACGAGCATCATGTCGGCGGTGCGCGCGGTGACGGTGCGCGCGCGATGCGTGCGACCGGTGGCGCACCGCGCGCGCGCGCGCGCGACGAGGCGGCCGACGACGACGACGACGGCGCGACGGGCGACGACGACGATGACGATGGATTCGAGAGCCGGCGACGACGACAACGGCGACGAGGCGCGGATGGGAGTCGATGACGACGTCGTGGACGGCGGTGACGACGCGAGCGAAGGCGTAGATGCGGAGGACGTCGCCGGCGGTGGCGCGAACGAGGCGAGCGAACGCGAGACGCGGACGTTGGCGAGGGAAATCATGGCTTCGGAGAGCGCGGTGGAGGTGGCGGAGGATGATTATCGAGGGAATCTTCGATTGTTTTTGGACAGCGCGGACGCTGAGACGTACGATGCGTGGTTGCCGACGGGGATGTTCACGGGAGTGACGACGAATCCGGCGATATTGGAGCGAGACGGGGTGGAGTGCAGCGTCGAGGCGTTGTCGGCGTTGGCGCGAAACGCGTTGGAGTTTGACGCGGTGGATGAATTTCAAGTGCAAACGTGGGGAGAGGATAGCGATGAGATGTGGGAGAACGGTATCGCTTTGGCGCGTTTGGATCCGGAGCGTTTGGTCGTGAAAGTGCCGGCGACGCTGGAAGGGATTAAAGCGGCGAACGCGCTCGTCGTGGACGGAGTTCGAGTGACCATTACGGCGGCGTACGCGCCGCATCAAGTGCTCGTGGCGGCATCCATCGGAGCGAACTACGTCGCACCGTACTTAGGGCGAATGAATGATGCAGGCCGCGATGGCATGGGGACGATCGTTTCCATGCAAGAGACGGTGGAAGAGTTAGAAAGTGATATGCGTGTTCTGGTTGCGAGCGTGCGCACCGCCGCGGAGCTTTCAAAACTCGCGGCAAAAGGATGCGACACCTTTACGATTAGCGAGAAGGTGGCTGCCGAAATGTTTTCCGATCCTCTCACGACGCAAGCAGCGCTCGATTTTCAAAGCGCTGCTCAGCGCATGGCACCGAAACCTCCAAAGAAGGAGAAGCCCGCGGAGGAAATCATCGAAGTCAAAGGAAGCGTCCAAGATTCGGACGACATAGAGTATGTACCCGAAGAAAGCGATGTAAATGCGGCGTAAATCTCGTCTGCGTGCATCCTGGTCTATTTCGCGCCCGCTCTGCTCGATTCATGAACGAATTCAATTATCAACCTTTTCGCCAGCGTAGCGCCGCCTATTTGCGTTTGTTAACAGCAACATCAAGACATGTATCAGAACAACTTCTTTGCAAAAACGTTCGAGATCCCTGGCGCTGTGAAAGAGCGTATTCCATCGAGTCTAAGAGTCGATGTACATCTTGTGCCGAAGGTAGCTCGCCGTCGACCCACATCGCGCGGCGCGCCGGCGAGTACACGGCGGGGCCCTGCCACACGGGATCGAGCAATCGCCAATCGGTCGAAGTCGCCCTCGGTGGATGATGAAACACGACAGATCTTAACTCATCGTCGTCGCTGTTTTGCTCCAACGCGGAAACGAGATGCGCCAAGTCGCACATGGAAGAAGCTTCAACATGTTTTGCTCGGAAAGCAGTGGGCGTCAACTTTTGCGAAGGAGTCGCTTCAGATTTGGCGTCGGGCCATCTCTCACTCTTTTGAGTGTCGACGTTCATGAGAATTATTGCTGGATTGAATCGTCTCGACGCGCGACCGCGAATGAACGCGCGACGTAAACAAACGTCTGGGGTGGTGCGAAAACGACGTCGGACAGAACACTGTCAAAATTACAATCGGGGTCACAGGGATCGCGTAGTCGTACTAAATGGCGTCAATTGGCGGGATGAACTTCTGGTAGCGCCGAACTTGGCGCGAAACCCATAGTTTTTATGTACTTTGGTGGAAGCAGTCTCACAGACTTCATCGCATCGGAGACCAGCGACATGTAATACACGCACCCGAAAGTAGTGCAGCGCACTTCGCTCTCGCCGATTGGCTGCACTGCAGGGATATCGAATTTATGAAGCACATCACCGATTATGCCACTTTCAATAATGAGCGGTGTCCGCGGTTCCAAAGCTGAGTGTTCTGGCACATCCGTGTTCGTCCATTGTCTCTTGGGCTTTGCGGGTGCCTTCGCGTCGATCGATCGTGCCGACGGCTTTTTCTGCTTTTTCCGAGGTAAGGTAGCGCTGTTCGCCAAGACGGTTAGCTGTTCAACGAGATCCGCTTCATCAATTTTAGGACTTGAAGAGCGTTCCGGTTGTGTCGATTTCGCCGCATATCGGTCAGACACCATTAAAGTTCGCTCGGCTATGTCGCGCGTTTGGAGCTCCACCAGCGAGCTACTCTCCACATAAAATTCTGACATTTGACGCATCTTCTTCCCCTTTGTAGAACGTTGGCGTTCGTCAATCTGGGGCTTGAGTATGTTGACTTTTATCACCGGTGAAAGAGACTCGGGCTGTCGTTCAGCCTCTGCGGATTCTTCTTTCTGGAGCCGTTTCGTCGGTTCTTTGCGTTTCCGCCCGTCGCGCTTTTGATCAGACTCGCTCTTTTTGTTGGCGCTTCGCACGGCATTGAAGGTGCGATTACCCGCGGACCGGGCTGCCTTCCCATCCGCGTTCTTCTTGTTTGCTTTTTCCTGTCCCTTCACCGCGCGAGCTTCCGTCGCCGGGATAGTGGATAAACTATCCGTCGCGCTCGATAAACCGCCCATGCTATTACTTGGGCTCGCATTCAAGTGCGATCGTCTCCTCTTCTTGCTGTCCTCGGCTTGCTTCTTGACCTCGGGCGCGGGCGGCGCCTCCGTTCCCCGCGCCTCCCTCACCTTCATGTACTTCATCATCTCCCTCGACGGGGTCAATCCCTGAGGCACGCGCAACAACAATCTCTCTTTACCACCCTTGAAGTCGATCTGCCACGGTTTGGTCGTCGTCAGCGCCCCCAACGACTCGATGTTCGGCAACAAGATCGTACCCCACAATAATTCCACTCTCTCGTCGTCGGCAGGCAGGCCCGTCAATCGCGCGCAAAAGTCCCCCACGGTCTCCCCGACGTACACCGGCATTGACGATGGTTCATAATCCTGCAACCGCAACCCACCGTCCGCGTTTTCCGCGCTCGCCGGCGCGGCACCCCTCCTTCTTCTCGTCGCAGCCTATCTCGTTTTATCGCGCGGGGAGATTCGTCAGTCCGCCAGCCCTTTCTCACGACTCACTCGCGTCGTCCACGCCTCGCGTCGACGCGCACGCCGACGCGCGGCGAACGACGCGCCCACGCGCGTCGGCACCGCACCGCATCGTCCCCTCGACGCCGCGGCCGCTCCACCGCGTCCGCATTCCTTCGAAACGACGCGGTCGCGTCGAGAAACCGACGCCGCGCGCGCGTCGTCGTCGTCGTCGTCGTCGTCGCCCGCACCTTGGATTCGATGGACAGCAGAACGTGTCCCAAGACCGGCGTCGCGCCAGCACCGCGCGCGCTCGCGTGCGCCATGTCGTCGCGCGCGTGATTCTCGCGCCGAACGATTGAGATTGAATCTTCCCCAGAGTCTCCGCGACGCGACGCGTCAGTCTCGGTCGTTCGACGCGCTTCGATGCGAGCGATGTCGACGCGAGCGAGCGCGGTGGGACGCGCGTCACCGGCGGCGGCGTCGTCCGCGCGCGCGCGGGGGCGAGGAGGCGCGCGAAAGATGCGCGCGAGGACGTCATTGCGCGCGACGTCCAGCGCGATCGAGCGCTCGGACGCGATGGAGGCGTTGCGAGGGATCGAGATCGCGCGCGCGGTGGACGGGAAGACGGTGACGGCGGGTGGTGAGGCGATCGCGGGCGAAGGGCGCGTCGCCGCGCTCTTCTTGACGCAGTTTGGCGATTTCGATTCGTGGGAGCTGGCGCAGTATTTGGTGGACGACTTGGCGACGCTGCGAGAGGCGAACGTGCGAGTGGTGGCGATCGGTATCGGAAGCGTGGACGCGGCGAAGGAGTTCGCGAAGCGCACGAATTTTCCGTTGGAGAATCTGTACGCGGACGTGGATGCGAAGTGTCACACGGCGTTGGGCTTCGCGCCGGGATTGGGACGAAAGGGCGGGGATTTCGAGTGGATCGAGGATAAGATGCCGTTTGTGAACGGATACGCGAAATTATTGCTCATGTGCGCTGGAATTGGATCTCCGGGAACGCTGCCGGCGGTGTTCGGGGGATACTTTGGGAGCAAGTATAAGGGTGAAATCTTTCGCGAGGGATCAAACTTGGACGTGCCGACGATTCGTAAGGCTATGAAGCTCACGCTCGGAGACGGGTACTTGCGTCCATTTGAGCTCGCGACGCTGCGTTTGAACAATATGATACAAATTCTCGGTAATTGGGAGGCTCTGACGCCGACTGATAGCGAGTTGCTCGTGCAGCGAGGCGGCGTCATCATCTTTGACGACGGCGAGGCGGCATTCAGACACGACGACCAGGGAATTTTGGGCTTTTGTCCGGCGTCGAGAGTGGTGGAAAAGGCGCTGAGCGATGATCCGTCGGCGCTGCCGGATCCAGTCGCGACTTTACACCTCGCCGCCGAGTCGAGACGCGCGTACGTGGATGATATTTTTACCTCTATTTCTGCTCTTGAAAAATCTAAAAATGCAGACAACGTCAAGGGTGATGATTTAACGGGAAAATGGCGCTTGATTTACACGACGGGAACGAAGAAAGTCGCCGCCAACGTCAATCGCACGGGTGGAGGAAGCTACTTCCCCGTGCCCGCGGTGCAATCTTTCGACTTGAACTCTGGGCGCATCAGAAATGGAATCTACCTCGGTCCGCTCAAGTTTTTCTTCGACGGTCCGTTCATCTGGCGCGACAAATTGAGAATGCTCGAATTCACCTTCACGCGCGTGAGTTTAGCGCTCGGATCTCTCGGACCGTGGTCCAAGGACATCGACGATGGTAAATGGGAGGCGGTCAAAGCGACTGAACAGAGCGCGAGTTCGGGACAAGGCAAAATAGAAAAGTCGGACGTGAAAGCTTCAAAGCCCGGAGCGAATCCATTCTTTAAATTTGTTTACACCGACGAAAAGTGTATCGCGGCGCGCGGTCGCGGTGGTGGGTTGGCGCTGTGGGCCCGCATCGGCGACCCAGAGACGGACGCCCAAGCGTAGTTACAAATAAACCAGCTGACGTTTAATCGCATTGCATATACGCGCTCACATACTCGCGCTCATTCGGACAACACTCCATGAGCGTGTTCAAAACGCACATCGTCTTCATTTTTGTCGCGTTCTCAAAGCTTTTTCCAGTAATAATTTTGTGCAGACCGTCGCACACGCTCGGAATGAACTGCGTGAAACGATCCGTCGCGAAGCGCAGCATGACATCGATCAATTCAACAATGCGAACGACGATATCCTCACGCCATCCCGCCTCGACTAACGCGTCGAGTTGTTTCAGAGCTGGAATGAGCATGTTATCGAGATTCTCGCGCACGGTTTCCTCGAAATTATTCATCGAACGCACGACGTCTTCTCCGACCTCGCGCACGTCGCGAATTTCATCGCGAAAAGCCCCGAGCACGTAGGGCGTCACCCTCGCCGCGACGATCGCTCCGACGGAGTTCTCATCGACGATCAGTTTCCCACACAGTCTGATGAGCTCCATGCGCACGAAAGGAGACGGATCGCACGCGATCTCGCCGAAATAATTTCGTTTGCGCTCGTCCCCGCCGGTGAGATGCGCGACGACGACGCGCGCGTCGACGAACGCGCGCGCTCGAGTCAACGCGCGAAGAGCCTCGACTCGAACCTTACTCGATCGATGTCTCAGCGCCGGCGCCACGATTTCTTCCACCACTCTCTCACCGTCCACGCCCAAATCTCTCCTCGCCGTCGCCGCCGCCGCCGCGTCCACCGCCGCCGCCGCCACCCTCGCGCACGCGTCCCTCGCGCACGTCCCCAACCCTCGCACCAAAGCCTCCCTCGCGTCCACCGCCCCGTCGCACCCACCCCAACCGCCGACTTCTCGCAGCGCCACCGCCACCGTCTCCACCGCCACCGCCCGCGTCTCCTCGCTCCGCTCGTCGCCGCGCGCCAACCGTTTCGCGCACGCGATCAACGCCTCGCGCGCGCCCTCCTCCGTCGTCATCGCGCGCGCGCGCATCTCGGCCAACGCCTCGAGCGCGGCGTCCGTCCTCGTCGTCGTCGTCGTCGCGCGCTTCATCCGCACGCGTCGCCATCGGGCGTCGCGTCAACGCGATCAGTCGTCGGTCGTTCCAATCGATCGATCAGTCGTCGCTTCGTCTCCCGCGCCGACAGTCGCGCGCCGTTCGTGATGGGGACGCACGTACGCGCACACATGGGCTCGCGCGACTTGGAGTATGGGTCATGTATCCCACACCGGTGGACATAAAAAATAAACACACCCGCACGCCGCACGTACACACGTACACACCGGGACACGCGGTCGGTACACGATGCGTCCGTCTCTTTGTGTTTTTGCGATCTATGTATGTTCCGTGTGTCCGAATGTGTGTGAATGTGTCAGTCGTCACCTCCGAGGGGAACGAGTCTTTACGTGGATTCGTCGACGGGGCGAGAGACGACGACGCGCGTGGGTGCGCGCGAGCGAGCGAGCGCGAGCGAGAGCGCGAGAGAGCGCGAGAGCGTGTGTTTTGCGTCTGTTCGTTCGGTTCGACGCGTGCGCGAGCGAGCGAGCGACGACGCGCGCGGGTGAACGACATCCGAGGGGGACCGTCATCCGTCATGGCGAGCGGCACGCCGAAGAGCGAGCGACGACGAAGCCGACGCGCGAGCGCGGTGAGGGATGCGGTGGCGAGCGCGGGAAGACGATCGACGAGGAGTAAGACGCAGCGCGAGATGAGCGGTGATGGGAACGGGTCCGGGACGAGCGAGGAGGCGACGGAGACGTTTACGTTTACGCCCGTCGCCGCGATGCGGTCGTTGGAGAACGTCGAACTGAGCGCGGATCGACGCGTGGCGGACGCGGCGACGGGAGGGAAGCGGGCGAGGCGAGGAACGCCGGTGAGAGAGGCGAAGAAAGCGGAGGCGGCGACGGAGGAGAGGAGGGTGTCGAAGACGTTTTGGGCGCCGGAGAGCGCGAGAGGCAAGGCGACGACGTTCGCGCCGCTGGCGCATTCGAATGGATTACCTCCGACGCCGGCGGTGTACAGCGCGGTGCCGTGGCCGAGTTCGATTCCGATTCGTGAGCAATCGCCGGTGGTGCGCGCGTCGACGACGGTGTACGATGAATCGCGAAACGCGTGCTTCACGCCGGATGGACACCGAGCGGAACAGCCAAAGCTCGACGCGACAAACATTTCCGCGGGATTCCCTCCGCTTTTGATGAAACCCTTAGCGAAAACACCGAAGGAACTCGCGACGCAGCTCGTGGAGGTGAAGCGTGAGATCGCGAAGAGGCAAAGCGATGCGATGGAGGTGTCACGAGTGCTGCGACAGCTTCAGCGGGAGGAGGCAGACCTGTACGCGAGAGCGGCTGAGATTCAGCGCCATTTGCTCGAAAGCACGAGCGATGGGCAACCGTACGATTTGAACGTCAGCCCGATGATTACCGCGGGAGGTGTCCAAAAAATCGTCGCGCTCGATGAGACATTAGATGTGAACGTTGAACCTCGACGCGACGCGCAACAAGCGCTCGTTGAGGACGCCGAGCCGTCGACGTCTGAAGCCGTCGTCAACTCGATGCAGCCGTTCCAAAGGCTCGACGTGCGAAAATCTGTGATTTCTGTGGATTTTATCGATGGTCCGGGTGGTTTGTCCCTGTTCACCGCGAGCGCGGACGACTGTCTTCGCGTGTGGGCGCCGGATAGTCGCAAACCGGCGGCTCTCATGCGAGCGCCTCGAGGACTTAGCGCGACGACCATCGTCGACGAGCGCATCGTGTGCGCTGGTACGAAAACTGGACAGATTTTTCAGATGGATCTCGTCACCGGTCAGCAAATCAGTGCGCTCACGCAAGGTGAGCACGCGGCTCCGTGGAGCGTCAACGCGCTCGCCAAGGTCGGTCACGACTCGGACATGCTCATCGCCGCGGCTGGTGCGGGTGGGGACATCAAGATATGGGACGCTCGACTGGCTCGAAACGCCGCTCCTCCCATGGTGATGTACGCGCACGGTGCTCGAGAGATTCTCGACTTGTCCTTCTCGTCGAACGGTCGCACCGTCGTCGCGGCGGCGGGTAAGGATTTGCGCGTCTTCGACGTTCGCATGAGCGGGCGCTCGGTGCGCTTACAACCGCCAGGCGATCGCGCGCCGAGTTGGACAACCGTCAATCACGACGCATCCACGAGCGAAATCATCGCCACGTGCACCGACGGTGACATTCACGTCTGGTCCGCCGACGCCCCACACGCGCACGCCAGAACCTTGCGCCGCGCGTGCGCGCCCGACTCCGCCGCCGTCACCGTCACCCCCGGCGCCGTGCTCTGCGCCTCCGGCGTCCACACCAGCGCCATCGACGTCCTCCACCACGCATCTGGCGACGTCATCGCTCGCTGGCGTTCTGCAGACACCCTCGTCGCGCCCGCGTGCGTCGCCGCCAGCGCCGTCGGCGCCCGCGACCACCCGTACGGCGTCGGCTCTCTCGCCCTCGGCGCCCTCGACGGTACCGTGCTCGTCTTTGCCTAGGCATGTACATCACTGACACCCAGTCGCACGTCCCGCGTCCTCTCTTCACTCTCTCACGTCTCGCGCCCCTTCGTTCCCGTAGGCGCAAACAGTGTAGCGACGTAAAAAAAGCACTCGAGAGTGCGAAAATAGATCCAACTCGCGCGCGACATTGGTGCGAGGCGTCCCGCGCGACATCATCCCCCATCGATCACAGCACTGCGCACGCGAACGGGCGTCCATCGTTCGCGCATCCGCGCGCCCGCATGACGCACGGCGAGCGAACGCGCGCGAACGATGACCCAGTGTGGTCCGTCGAGCTCGCGTGCGAGCGAGAGGAGGATTTCGACAACTTCTTGTCGAGGTTGGATTGCCGGACGACGATGGATTTCATGTATGATTATTGGACCGCAGAGCTCGCGGAGCGTCGAGAGGAGACGGTGACGCTCGAACCGATCGCGACGTCGAGCGTCGCCGCGCGCGCGCGCGAGTCGACGATGAAGGTGAGGAAGGTGAAAAGGCACCGCGCGCCGCCGACGACGACGCCGCGCGCGCCCCGCGGTCGCGTCAAGGGGTTTCACACCGTCATGCTCGAGATCAGAGAGACCTTGATCGCCCCGGCGTTGGCAACGCTCGAGACGTTCCAATCGCAGGGTTTATTCACCGACGACTCGTCGAGACGGAGAACGAGAGACTGCCGACCGCCGACCGCCGAGCCGCCGCCGACCGCCGACCGCCGTCTCCGCGTCTCCGAACGCTCGCCCGCTCGCCCGCGAGACGACGCACGAACGACATAGCATACGTACGTAGTTTCATCCATCCACACACACCCGAGACGTCCGTCACGCGCGCGACCTCGCTCGACGCGCGCGTCCGCGCCGGTTCCGCGCCGCCCGAGCCAGCCCGAGTCACAGGAGGGCTAGTACGAGGCGATCGCGACCGCCTCGCCCGAAACCGCCGAGGATGGGCCAGTTCCCTTGAGTCATGAACGGTCACTAAAACCTCACTCTTTATGGTGTGAACGAGTCAAAATCCAGGATGGGCGATTTCGGGGACGATTCGCGATCTGATCTCGCGCGCGACCGATGACTGAGGGAGAGGCGTGGCAAAAGATGATGCGATCGAGCAAAAATTCACTGTTTACGGAACCAAGAGCCGTGTATGAACGCCTGAACGCTCTAAGTGTGCGTTGGACGTCTTGAACCGCCATCCGAGCGCGTTAAGTCGACGCGTTATTGTTTCGGTGTTAGCTCGAACGCGTGCATAATATCTTTTTGCCCCGTCGCGTGTGTGAGTAAATAGTGTACACGAACGACGTGTTCTCGTAAAGGTCTATGGTTCGTGTGTCCCTCGAGGCATCTCCGCGACCGGTCGTGACTCACCCACGACCCCCTTCCTCGTGCACTCGGGGCGCGTCGAGGCGTCCCATTGTCGGTCGAGACAGCGCATATAGACGGTTTCGTCTTTGTGTACGTCATATATTGTCGTATAGTGATGGTTTTTGTTCTAGTACGGCGTCGACTCGTTGGAGGACGCCGCGATGGATGGACGGCTGGATGGATGGATGGCGCGGCGCGCGCGCGGGAGTGCGCGGTGCGTCGAGACGCGCGATGAGTCTCGCGTTCGATGAGTTCGGGCGACCGTTCATCATCATCAAGGTGCGGGCGAGACGGGCGTCGAGACGGGGGAGAGGAAGAGAGGGAGCGCGAGAGAGATGACCACGGACGACGGCGCGAGATCCGTGAAGAGTCCCGACCCGCGATCGATGACTGACGACGACGACGCGCGCGCTCTGGGTGGACGCGAACGAATGCGCGCAGGAACAAGGGAATAAGTCTCGCGTTCGTGGAATCGAGGCGCAGCGCGCGAACATCGCGGCGGCGAAGAGCGTGGCGAGGACTTTGAGGTCGTCTTTGGGACCCAAGGTGAGCGGCGGCGGCGGCGCGCGCGTTGACTTTTCGCGAACGCGTCGCGTTGACTCGCGAGTCAACGGGTTGGAAGACTGACGGTGACGCTCAAACGCGTGTGTGTGTAGGGTATGGATAAGATTTTACAATCTGGGGATGGTGATATCACGATAAGTGCGTGTTCGATGACGGCGAGCGACGCGGCGCGCGAGAGAGGATGACGGCGACGGCGATCGTTTCGCGCGAGAGACTGACGATGAGTGTCGCGCGTAGCGAACGATGGAGCGACCATTTTGGATCAAATGGAAGTCGAGCACGAGATCGGTAAGCTCATGGTCGAACTGTCCAAGTCACAAGATTTTGAAATCGGCGACGGTACCACAGGTGTCGTCGTCTTGGCCGGGTCGCTCTTGGAGCAGGCGGAATCTCTTCTCGATCGCGGCATCCATCCACTGCGAATCGCCGAAGGTTACGAGATGGCGGCCAAGGTGGCGACCAAGGAGCTCGCGAGAATTAGCGAAAAGTTTGATTTTGACGCGCAAAACATCGAGCCTCTGATCCAAACGTGCATGACGACGTTGAGTAGTAAAATTGTGAACCGATGCAAGCGGGAGATGGCTGAGATTTGCGTCAAAGCTGTGATGGCTGTGGCCGACTTAGAACGTAAGGATGTGAACTTAGACTTGATTAAGGTTGAGGGCAAGGTGGGTGGTAAATTAGAGGACACGATCCTGGTCAACGGCATCGTCTTGGACAAGGACATCAGCCACCCGCAGATGAGCAAGGAAATTAAGGATGCGAAGATCGCCATCCTTACGTGCCCGTTTGAGCCGCCGAAACCGAAGACGAAGCACAAGATTGAGATTGACACCGCGGAGAAGTATGAGGAACTTCGTCAGCAAGAGGAAAAGTATTTCAACGACATGGTGAAGCAGTGCAAGGAGAGCGGCGCGACGCTCGTCATTTGTCAGTGGGGTTTCGACGACGAAGCGAATTCCATGCTCATGCAACAAAAGCTTCCCGCCATTCGTTGGGTCGGCGGCGTTGAGCTCGAGCTTTTAGCCATCGCGACGGGTGGACGAATCGTGCCTCGTTTCACGGAATTGACTCCTGAGAAGCTCGGATCCGCCGGTATGGTAAAGGAGGTGGCGTTCGGCACGACCAAGGAACGCATGGTCATCATCGAAGACTGCGCCGCGAGCAAGGCGGTCACGGTTTTCATTCGTGGAGGCAACAAGATGATGGTTGATGAAACCAAGCGCTCTTTGCACGATGCCATTTGCGTCGCTCGCAACTTGGTGCGATCGAACAACATCGTGTACGGCGGCGGTTCCGCGGAAATCGCGTGCGCTATCGCCGTCGAAGAGGAAGCTGACAAGATTGCGAGCGTCGAGCAATACGCTATGCGAGCGTTTGCCGATGCTTTAGACGCCGTGCCGACAGCTTTAGCCGAGAACAGTGGTCTTCCGCCGATTGAAACGGTGGCGGATATCAAGGCGCAGCAGCTCAAGGAGAAGAATCCGGTGCTCGGCGTCGACTGCAAGGAAGTCGGCACGAACGACATGAAGTCTCAGGGCGTCTTCGAGACTTTGATCGGTAAGCAACAGCAAATCTTACTGGCCACGCAAGTCGTCAAGCTCATCCTTAAGATTGACGACGTGATTCTTAGCGGGGAAGCGATGTAATAAGCCACACAACCAACTCTCTGAACTAGCCCACCGCGCACCGTACTCTTCGTCGCTCCTCGCGCGTCGCGTCATCCTCGCGGCGCGCTCGCGAACGTTAGAGTCGGGCCGTGCACGCGCGCGGACCCATGTCGCGCGCGCTCGTCCTCGAAATCGTTGATCACGCGGGCGCGCGACGACTCTTTGCCGAGCTCTCGAGAGCGCATCGTTCGTGTTTCCCCGAGGATGCCCTCGACAACGACGACGCCACCGCGGACGCGTTCTTCGATCGCGTCACGTGGTTACACGAAGAGACGCAGGCGACGTGGTTCTTGCTTCGCGTCGCGGATTCGGAGGGTGTCCTCGGAGAAATCGTCGGTTTCGCGTGCGGATACGCGTACTCGGACAGTTGGTACGGAGCGCACCTGGGCGTCGTGCCCTCTCATCGACGACGCGGACTCGGTTCGTACCTCATGAGGGTCGTGCAAGCGCGAGCGGCTCGAGCGGGTGTGCTGAGGATACAGGCGAGCGTGGATGTTGATCCTAAAGTTGGACGGGGACGACTGTTGCGGTATTATGAGCGACACGGCGCCTCTGTCGTGAGAACGGGGATGGGGAGCACGGGATCCGTTTCTGGGAACGTGATTAGAATAGAGAGAGTTTTCACACCGGCGATCGCCGCCGAGGAGCTAGAGGCATCTGAGCGCCACGTTTTTGTGGGAAAGACTCGTAGAAACGTTCGCATCTCGTTGGCCCTCTGCTTGGGCGCAGTGTGGGTGGTTGTTCAAAATATTAGACGGAATTAGATTACATCTATAGAATTACGTTGTAGTGTACATTATCCGAGCATGTATTGATTCGCTACAGTTCTGTTATTTTCCAATTCTCCGGAATCGCGAATTCCGGCTGTCCGCCGTGTTCCTCCGGTTTAGCCGCGTCAACCGTCGCGTTTGGCGTCTCTCGCCTCACAACTCTCGGTTTCCCTGTTTCTCTGTTCAGCTCGACTCCGAGCCCTCTGGACAAAAGATCTTCGCTCTCTTCTATTGCCTGAGGTTGCAGTTCAACAATTTTATTTCGCGCCAAATCGCTCGCCTGCGTCATGTTACGCACAGCCCAGAGCGCCCACTCCCTGAGATACGGCTCGTCATCTTCGCCTCGTGTGTGATTCAAAACAATCGGAAGGCCGCCCAAGTTTGCCACGTCGTCGCACACTCTCGCGCGATTGAACGCCGCATTACCGATGATGGCGATGAGATCGACACGATAGCCAGACCAAGGAACTTTGCTAGGATACACACGTTCGCTTTTCAACTCTTCTGGCACGTACGCTTCCAGTCGAGGCGCCGCGGCGGGTCCCGTCGCCTTGCTCGTCTGACCAATACCTTCCGGTGGAGGTAACGCGGCGAGAAGAGACAAAACTAAACGCACGAGACCCATTGCCGCTAAGCATGCGATCGTGTCGCCAACATGGGGCTTGACTTCTCGTTCGCTTATCTGCCGCAAAATGCTCACGCACTCCATCAAGAGCGACAACGCAACGTTCCTTTCGTTGTCATCTTTGGTCAGCGCAAAGCGTGTAGCGACCACGGAGGTGGTGTCTAAGACGAACGCTAGCACACCCTCAGGTAAGAGAAGAGGCGGCTGCTCTCCCTCACGAATCTCTGAGTGGTGAACGTCAACGTACGAGGTCGCCTCCTTGTCACTCATCAGAGTTGCGATAAAGTGTAACAAAGTCGCTTGCTCGGAAACATATTCAAATTCTGGAATCTTTCGCGCGTGAGAATCAGACTCCAACTCATTGATGCGGGAGTCATCCTCTGCAAGTGCCACAAGGCGGGCGCGAAGCATGGCTTCCTTTAAAGCGGAAATCTCCGCCCCGTTGGGAGACAAACCTCTAAACAACTTTGGTAAACCATCACTCTTGCAACACAAGGTACAAATCAAATTCATCAAGTGGACGCCTCCGCCGACACCGTCTGGTTGATCCATCTCTGATGACGCGCGCAGAAGAGAGAGCCAAAACGTTTGCACAGAGTCGACAACTCGAGGCGCGCAAGACTCGTCGTCCTTCACGCACGCGTCTACAAAAATACACAACAATCCATGTGTTTTCGCGGCGCTCTTACCCCGTAACCGCGACACTGCATCCAACGCATCCGCGATGTCCGAGGCTTTCCACGCCGCGCGCAAGCATTCGGGGTCATCCATTCCGGCGTTGACGAGGGTCTGAAGAGAAAACATGACGCTTTTCATCCTTCCCTCCTCCTCGTCCGACGCTTCGCCCCGCGACATCGCCGCGTCTCGCATCAGACGCACCAAAACACCGCATCCATCGTTTTCCCTCAGCGCTCGCGTCGCCTCGACGTTTCCAGCGCACGCATTTCTGACCTCTCGTGCGTCAGCCGCCGCCCTAGCAAATTCACCGTCTTCCGGCCCCCTCTCCTCGAGCCTTCGCAGCGCGTCAACAACGATCCGCATTCTTCGTTCGACCCAGCCCCTGGCAACAACACAATAACGACCACCCTCTCACCAACGCACCGATGCCCCCACTGCAGTAGTCTCCCTTACCGTGCGACTGCGAGCCCAAATTCCTTGGCTTTGGTGCCGTGAACTCCAACTCTTCGTCGACGCTCGCGAACCCGCTCGCGCTCGTGCTCGCGCTCAAAACGGGCGTACCCGTCGGTAAGACCTCGTCGGCGATTTCCTCTCGCGGTTTCGCTCCGCGCTCCGTCCCACTCATGCGGCGGTCGAGGCTCGAAGTGACGAACGAGAAGGCGGCAAAGGCGCGCGCGCAGATCCGACCGGAGACATGAGCGGCGCCTTCAAGGTTGGGAAATGTCCAAATCAGGTGCGTGCGAGGCGACGACGACGTCGATGCTATGGCGCTGGATCGTCTCGCGTCGATGGACGACGCGCGCGTCGCTCGCGAGCGGCGTGCGTCGGCTCGACACGTGGGCTCGAGAATTGTGATGACATGGTGAATCTCGGACTGACGATGGGACCGCGACGACGATAGGATCTCGCGCTGACGAACTTTGCGTTCGTGAGCGAAGTCGACGCGAACGCGTGCTTGCCGTACGTAGAGATCGGAGAGTTCGTGTTCGCGGTGCAACCGCACGGGGAAGTCGCCCCGGGCTCGGTGGGTCTCAACACTGTGCAGCGAAAGATTCTTCGAGTGAGCGTGGGAGACGTCGTCAAATGGAGCCGTTACGAACCTCCGAGTCGTGAATTCGATTGCGCCGGGATGACCATCGAGTTGGAGTGTAACAAACCGGCGACGGCGGCGGCGCTGGTGCAGACGAATCAACACAGGCAAGTGCACGCGGATGAGTTTACGACTGTTTTGCGGAGGACTTTTAGCTCGCAGGTGTTTTCAATCGGACAAAAAGCGCCCGTTGACTACGCCGGAGAGACGTATTTGATCACCATCAATCACATCGTCGTCGAAGGCGCCAGGGAAGGCGTGCAGAGTTTGAGAGGCATGTTCACGCCGGCGACGACGGTGGTGTACGAGGCGACGTCGAATAGCGGCATCAAAGTTCAAGGACAGAAGGCTGCGGTGATGAACACGGGGTTGTTCAAGAATAAGGATTTCAGTTTCTCCAAGCTCGGGATCGGTGGCTTGGATAGGCAGTTCGAGGATATTTTTAGACGGGCGTTTTCTTCGCGAGTTTTCCCCCAAAGCGTCGTGGAGAGACTCGGAATCAAACACGTCAAGGGTATGTTGCTTCACGGTCCGCCGGGTACGGGTAAGACTTTGATCGCGAGGCAGATCGGTAAGATGTTGAACGGCAAGGAGCCCGTGATTGTGAACGGTCCGGAAGTCATGTCCAAGTATGTGGGCCAATCCGAGGAGAACATCCGTAACTTGTTCGTAGACGCGGAGACGGAGTACAAGGCTCGCGGAGACGATAGCGATTTGCACATCTTCATCTTCGATGAGATAGATGCGTTGTGTAAATCCAGAGGGAGTGTTACTAGTGGTACGGGCGTGCACGACTCCATCGTGAATCAGCTTCTCACGAAAATCGATGGCGTCGATGCGCTGAACAATATTTTGCTCATTGGTATGACGAATAGAAAGGACATGTTGGACGAGGCCATGTTGCGTCCAGGACGTTTAGAAGTTCACATAGAAATCGGTTTGCCGGACGAGAAGGGTCGCATACAAATCTTGAACATTCACTCGAATCGCATGAGTGAGAACGAGTTTCTTGGTGCAGATGTAGACCTGGCGGAGCTCGCGAGACGCACCGGCAACTTTAGCGGGGCGGAAATCGAAGGTCTCGTAAAGTCCGCGGTATCCTTTGCGTTGATGCGACAGGTGGATATGAATGATATCGGCGCGCCCATCGATGAAGAGAATATCAAAGTGACCATGGCAGATTTCGAAAAGGCGTTGCTCGAGGTCAAGCCGGCGTTCGGCGCGTCGACGACGTTATTCGAACGGTGCATGTTGAACGGTATGTATTCCCACGGCGAAACGCACGAGAAACTTGTGTCGACGATGGAATCGCTCATCGAGCAAGTTCGCGTGTCCGAGAAGACGCCGATGCTCACGTGCTTACTCGAAGGCGGCGCGGGAACTGGAAAGACGGCGCTCTCGGCTGCGCTCGCGATCAAGTCTCAGTTTCCGTTTACGAAACTCTTCTCGCCAGATACGTTTGTAGGCGCGCCCGAGGCGAAGAAATGCGCAGATTTGGCCAAGTTATTCGACGACGCCTACAAATCTCCGGTGTCTTTGATCGTGTTGGACGACATCGAACGTCTTCTCGAGTACGTCGACGTGGGACCGCGTTTCAGCAACGTCATCCTCCAGGCGCTTCTGGTGTTGCTCAAGCGACAGCCTCCTCCCGGACGCAAACTCTTCGTCATCGGGACCACGTCGTTTTCGCAGGACATCTTGAAACGAATGGGACTCGACAGCGCATTCAACGTGTGTTTACACGTTCCGGCGTTGAACCCGGACGAAACCACCTCCGTGCTCACCCAACTGAACGCCTTTGCGCCCGACGTCCTCCCTCGCGCCTACCAGGCCCTCGAGGCGTTCGCGGGTTCGCAGATCCCCATCAAACGATTATTCATGCTCTTAGAGATGGCGCGTCACGGTCAAACCGACCACGACGATTCCATGGACGTCGGATCCTCCGGTCCCGTGAGCCTCGATCGATGGGTCGAGTGTCTCAGAGATCTCAGCGCGTGAGTCGACGAGCGCGAGGCGCGCGACGCGAGCGCGCGACGCGTTCCATCGTACGATATCAATCTAAAATTCGCAGTATAACATGACAAACACAAAAGAATCTCTCCACGCGCGCATTCTCATCGCATCCACGCGTCCACGCATCCTCACGCGCGCGTCCACCGTCCACCCTCGCCCGCCTTCGAGCCTCACCCACCCCTCGATCGCCCGCCCGCATCCACCGCGCCCGCGCCCGCGCACTTTCGCGCACCGCCACCGCGCGCGCGCTCACTTCCCGAAGATGCCCGTGAATCCATTGACGACGACACCGTAACACAATCCACCGACCACCGCACCGACGCGCGCGAACGCCGCGAGCGAGCTCTTCCCCGAGTACGGTCCCGCGCTCATCCTCGCCGACCGACCGACGCCGTGTGACGGACGACAGAGGCGCGCGGGGTGCGTCGCGGCTGGACAAAAAAAGGGACTCGAGACGAGTCGTGACTCCGCAAAAAGGACATTCGTTCAAAACGCTGGATGATGAAACGAGGTGATGAAACGAGGCGAGAACGCGAACTCGGAGAAAGCGATTTAGCGGGCGCCGAGCACGCACCCACTGTGACCTGTACGTTCCGAAACGAGACACGTAGTATAAAACGCCAATCATAAACCTCCAACAGTCCCTCTCGTCCGTGGCCGTTCGAAATTCAAGTTGAAAATTCGCGGCGACGACAGACGACGGACGTTCGCGCCGCGAGACGACGAGGATGACGACGACGGTGGCGGTGACGCGCGCGGTGGTGGTGCGAGGCGGTGCGGTGCGCGCGCGGGCGGGCGCAACGCGCGGTTTGGGATGGATGACGACGACGACGACGACGACGACGACGACGATGCGAACGACCGCGATGACGAAGCCGATGGGTGGTGACGCGCGCGCGCGCGGTCGGCGGGCGGGCGCGCGCGAGGGAACGAATGCAACGAGCGGTGATGCCGGACGATCGGTCGCGTTCGTCGGTGGACGACGAGGGTCGTCGTGGATGGCGACGGTAGGCGCGGCGCGCGGCGCGGGGAGACGCGGCGAACGCGGGGCGACGGCGACGACGAGAGGCGGCGGTGACGGAGGGATCGGCGGTGGAGCGAGCGGCGGTGGCGGTGGTGGAGGCGGTGGTGGTGGTGACGGTGGTCAGTCTTCGGGCGGGAACGGGCGCGTTCGCGCGCTGTGGGCGGCGTACCTGAACGCGCTCGAGAAGAACCCGTTGGCGACGAAGTGCGCGACTTCCGGCGTGCTCAACGCGCTCGGCGACTTGTTCGCGCAGTTTGCGTTCGACGATGCCGCTAAGAATGGCATTGACTGGAGACGCGCCGGTATTTTCACCTTCCTCGGTGGATTTTTGGTCGGCCCGACGTTGCACTTTTGGTACAGCACGCTCGGGAGAATCGTCACCGCGCAGGGGAGCGCCAAGGCGTTCATCAGTCTCGTTCTCGACCAAGGCGTGTTCGCGCCGGCGTTCCTGTGCGTCTTCTTATCTTCTCTCTTCACCATCGAGGGTAAAGCGCACGAGATCGTTCCCAAGTTGAAGCAAGACTTTGCGAGCACCGTATCGGCGAACTGGAACATTTGGATTCCGTTCCAGTACTTGAACTTTCGTTTCGTTCCTTTGAACTTGCAAGTGGCTGCGGCGAACGTCGTGGCGCTCTTGTGGAACACGTACCTTTCGTGGGCGTCTCACAAGGAAGTGGTCGCGGTCCAAGAGTCTGGTGGCAAAAAGAAGCGTTAAGAAATCATCATCCATGGAGATGTATTTACAACAGCAGCGTGAAACGTCGTTTAATTTAAATCGTCGCCCCGGAACACGACGAACCCGAGCCCGCCGTGCATCCGAAGCAATGGTTATCCGCGACGATGTGTTCTCCCACTAAATCATCGCACGATTCTAAATCAAATATCGTCTTCTTCGTCCCGCGCACTGGCATGTCGAGTTGTTGATTGAAATCGCAGTCGTAGAGTTTCCCATCCCACGAGACGCTGATGAGGTCTCGGCACATCACCCCGACGGAGGCTGCGACGTTGAAGTTTTCGACGAGCAAGCTCATATACTCGCTCATCTTCCCTTCGCGATGTAAATAGTCTGCGAATCGTTTGATCGGCATGTTTGTGAGCGTGAATAATCGCGAAAATTCCACGCCCCACGTGTCTCTGAGTTCGCTCCGGTACGCCACCTCGAGAGTTTCCTGAGACGGCGGGAGGAAGGCTCCACCCGGATTGTACATCAAATCGAGCTCTAAACCAGTGCCTTCGACGCCGTATCCGACCGCGTTGAGGTCTTTCAAGGCGGCGATGGACCTTTCAAACACCCCCTTGCCTCGCTGCGCATCCGTGTTCGCTTCGCTGTAGCACGGAAGTGACGCTACCACCTTGACTTGATTATCCGCGAGAAACTTCGGCAAGTCCTCCTGCCCTTCCTCGTAGAGAACCGTCAAGTTACACCTATCGATCACGTCCACTCCTAATTTTCTAGCCTCGGTAACCAGGTATCTAAACTGCGCGTGTAACTCAGGCGCGCCTCCGGTGAGGTCCAACGTCTTCACGCCCGGTGAATTTTTCAGCACACGAACGATCGCCTCCGCGGTTTTCGCGTTCATGACTTCCGCCGTTCTCAACGGCGACGATTCGACGTGACAGTGAGAGCAAGCCTGGTTACAGAACAGACCGATATTCACCTGTAAAATGGTGGTCGGCTCTCTCTTCAACTCCTTGCCACCCTTCGAGTCCAAGTACGCTTCGAAGGACGGAACGCCGAGGTTATTCAGCGCGCGACGGCGGCGCGTGCGCTCTTCTTTCGTCAAAGCTTGCTGTCCGAGCTCGTTTAAACGACGCTGCGCCGTCTGAAACTCCTCATCCGTCTCCATCAGTTCGAGGGTCTCAGAAATCAAGCTTCCGTAACGAGCGTCCGAATCGCGCGCGATCGTCGCGCGACGCGCCGAACGAACGCGATCGCATCGTAAGGATCGTTGCGACGCGCACTCGAGCGCGTTGGACGCGATGCCTCGCATCGTCGCGGGACGGTGTGACGCGAATATTCGACGACGGCGTCTTTTCATCACAAACTAGTACGGGCTACTCGTCGTCGGGAACGCTAACTTCGGAGGAGAACACGTCGTTCGGCACGGTCGTCACGCGAGGACCGTCCTGAAGATCGAACTTTGTCTCTAATGATTTCTTGACCGGTGTCTGTCGCTGTTTGATGATGGCGATCTCCGATTTGATTTCGTCGAGACGCTGCGCGGACGACGGAAGCGGTCTCTTGGAGACAAACACCGCGCCGGATCCGAGATCGGTGACGCGAGACCAGCTCGCGCGAGTCTGAGATGGTGGCGGTGATGATGGACTTCCACGGATGACTCTGTGCAAATCTAGAGTCGCACCGAGTTGCGTGCGCCAGGCTTCTTTACCATCCGTCGCGGAGCTCGAGGACGGGGTGGTTGGAAATTTGCCTCTCAAATCGTGCTTCTCGATGCGAAGGCGCTGGACCTCGAGATTCGCTTCGCGCTGCGATTGAATGGAACGGATCACAGTCGCTTCGGCGTCGGCCGTAAAGTCTTTGATGGTTTGTTTCGCCGCCTCCATGTGCTCGATCTGTCTCTCGAGGGCCATGCGTTGTCGACGCTCCTCGTGAAGCTCGTACTCGAGTTCTTGCTTCGCCATCTGTGTGTTGTGCGCGAGAGTCGCTTGTTTTTGTGCCTCGATGGCGGCATCTCGGGCCAATGCGGTTTGTTTCGATACTTTAGCCGCGTGCTCTTGGACTTGTTCGGCGCATTCGAAGCGAATCTCCTCCTTCTCGCGCAGCGCCGTTCGCTCGGCGTCGCCCAGTCTACCGACTAGGCGCTCCACCTCGCCGCTGAGTCGCTTGATGTCTTTTTCGAAAACTTTAACGCGGTTCACAGCGTCGTTGCGCTCTTGCACCGCGATCGCGAGCTCTTTCGAATTCGTGCTCTCGCGCAAGGTTGCACCGTCCATCATCTGCTCCAGCTCTGCCAGACGCGACTCGTTGTCCAAGTGCTCCTCCGTCTTCTTGAGCAGTTCCTCCGTGAGCCGAACGTTTTCTTCCCTCGCTGCGCGTAAATGCGCGAGCGTCACCTTCAAGTGCTCATCCGTTGTCGCTCTGGCGGAATTCGTGATCGCAATCTCACGCTTGAGCTCGATATTTTCATCGTAAATCTCCGGCGCAGAAACTTGTCCGCTCTCCAGCGCCGCGACCTCGTTCTTCGCGTGAGCCACCATGATCTCCGAAGCTTCGGCCCTTCGAAGGGCTCGATCGCGCTCTTCGCGAGTTTCCTTTAAATCCTTTCTCAACGCTTCGTTCTCTTTCCCTAAAACCTCTTCTAAGGACCGATAACGCTCAATCTTTCCTCGCTGTTCCTCCGCATCCGCTCGCAACTGCGCCACTCGCGCCTCTTGAAATTCTAAATTCTTCGTCAAGTTTCTCACCTTGATCTCGTACGACACCGTGCTGTTATCGAAGTAGTCCTCCCCCTTGGACGTGTTCGCCTTCGCAGCCGCCAGAGCGCCCTCCGCCGCCCTCAGGGCGTCCGAAAGTAAAAGATTTTCCTCTCGCAAGTCCCGCACGAGCTCTGACGACGACCCCGTCGCCCTCGCGGACGCCGATCCCGGCGTCATCGCGCTCGCCGCCGCCACCGCCGATCTCTGACGCAATCCATCGTCTCCGAAATCTAGCGTCGCTCGCACGAGCGCCCGCGCGTCGTCGACGTTCGCGCACACCAATCGAATCACCCTCGACCGCCCATCCATCGCCACCGTCAACACCGCCTCGCGCTCATTCTCCCCCTCGCGCGCGCTCACGACGCTTGACGACGGGAATTTTCCCAACAGCGCGCGCCTCTCCCCGCCGCTCGCCCCGGCGCCGCCGCCGCCGACGGCTTGACGCAAGATCCGGTCGACGCGCACGCCTCGAGCGGACACTTCGACCGCGGTCTCCACCCCCGACGCGCCCTCACTCCCGACGACGCGCGCGTAAAACGTGCGCGATGATACCATCGTCATCCGCGCGCGCCTGCACCGCCGTCCGGCGTCTTGCTCGACGTCGACGTGGCGCGGATTGGAGCGGTCACTAATCCGCACTTTCAGCCGCGTCCGACGTCGCCGCGCGTCGTCGCCGACCGCGTCGACGGGGAGCGTCGACGAGGCGCGCGCGCGAGGCAGAGGAAGCGATGGAGATCGCGTGCGTCGCACGCGTCGCGCCGGCGTGCGCGTCGACGTCGACGCGCGAGCGATTCGCGCACCACCACGTTCGATCCGTTAGCGCGCCGACGACGGCGTCGGGGGCGACGACGTCCGGTGGACGACGCGCGCGGGCGCGGGCGACGGTGGAGAGGTCGACGGTGTTGGCGATGCGTCGATGGAGGTCGCGCGCGGGAGAGGCAGGACCGCGATCGAGCGTCAAGGCGCGCGCGAATTTGGATGACTTTGACGACGCGTCGTCTGACCGAGACCGAGCGTCGGGACGAGCGAAGAGGAGGCAAAAGGTGCGGGACGACGAGGACGACGAGGACGACGCGGCGATGCGAGAGGCGTTTCTGGATGGGGCGGAGATTTTCGCGCTCGGGACGGCGGTGGCGGTGAAGGCGCGGGCGGCGCACGTCGAGCGTAAGACGGCCGTCGCGGCGCGCGCGGCGGGGTATGTGGAGCACGTCCCGCCGAGAGCGGTGACGAGCGTGTGGGGAGATTTACCGCTCTACGTGGCGGTGATCTCAGGAGCGGTGTTGCGGCGAATCGGTCGGTCTAAGGATGAGGTGAGGGAGGCGAGCGCGCGAGGGGCGCCGAGCTCGACGCGCGCTCGACTGGCGGCGCTCGAGCTCTCAAACGACGGCATCGTGGAGCTCACGAGACGCACGGCGAGAGACGTCTCGCGATTGGGCACGCGCGTACGCCTGACGCGCCGCGAGCTCTCTCCGCCCCTGCGAAAAGTGCAAGCCGAGACCAAAGAGAGTGCACAAATATTAGCCGCAGTCGCCGAGCGCATCGAGCTCCTCGAAGCCGAGCTCGCCCAGGGTCAATCCACCATGAGCGGTTTACACACCGTCAGTTCCAAGCAATTCGACGTTCTCTCCAAGGCCATCGCCGAGCTCAAGGCATCGCAGATCGAGCTTCGCGCCGCCGTGCTCGCCTCCGCGTCCGCCGAAGCCGACGCCGTCGAAACCGACGCCGACCTCGCCCCGCCCGTCGAGATTCAATCGCGCGAGTACGAAACCGTGCGAGCGTCTCGCGGTGAAAAAGACGACGACGACGACGACGACGACGACGAACCGATCCGCGCGCGCGTCGACGAACCATCCTCGCCGTTCGCGTGACGCGACGCGCGCCTCCTGTCGACCACCCATACTGTAGTGTCACTCAACCCATCACACATCCGCATCCCAACGACGACTCACGACCCCTCACGACCCCCTCCGCGCCTCTGATCCTCGTCAGCGAGAATCGTCGACGTCGACGCGACACCCCGACGCCGCGCGACGCGACGACGACGACGACGACGACGATGGCGATGGCGATGATGACGACAACGGCGACGAGGTGCGGCGACCGGCGATCGGACGCGCGGACGCGCGCGCGCGCGACGCGGGTAGGACGGTGAGGGACGACCGACGTCACCGCGACCGGGACCGACGGGGACGCGGGATGGACGCACGACGTGTGTGCGTCGCGCGACGGGCGATCGAACGCGAGGACTGACGGTGGAGACGATTCGACGCGCGCAGACTCGAGGGACGAGGACGACGCGTGGTGGCGCGAGGACGAGGGGCGAGAGGCGCGACGACGACGACGCGCGCGGGACCGCCCAAGGTTGATAGGACGACTGGGTTCATAGAGAGCGATAACACCGGTATGGGGAACATCTTCGCCATCGAACCGAAACAGTTGTACACGGAGTCGCCGACGAGCGATAAGTACGCCAAGCAAGGTTTGGGTGGCATCGGCGGCGCCGTCGTGGCGCTCGCCGTGGTCGGCGCGGTGGCCTTCGCGACGACGGGTTTGGCTGGGTTCGAGGAGACGAACAACGAGTTCGCCAACTACAACGGACCGAGCGTGACGAGTCTCGTCGAACAATTCGAATCGTAGACGGTCGTCGTTCCACGCGCGCGCGAGCGAACGCACGAAGAGTCAAAGAGGAGTTTCCCCCAAAAAATTGTAACCGAGAATGACAACATGTTTTGACGCTCGCCCCTTACCTCGACGGTCGACCGCGTCGCGCGAGCGCGCCAAACGTCGATCCTCGAGCGTTTCGTCGCAAATTGATGCTCGCGCGGGCATCACTCGCGCTCCACGCGTCTCGGTTCGTCGCGGACGCCGCTCGCCGTGCGGGCTCGAGAAGAGCCACCTCGAGCATGTCCACCTCTCCCGGCGTCTCCTTCGGGCCCATCTCCATCCCTCCCGAACAAATATTTCTCGAGACGTCGAGCTCTTTCGCTCTGGTCAATCTCAAGCCCGTCGTTCCCGGCCACGTGCTCGTGTGCCCGCGTCGAGTGGCTCAAAAGTTTACCGATCTCACCGACGCCGAGATTGCCGACCTGTGGCAAACCGTCGCCATCGTTCAACGCGCGCTCGAACGCGCGCACGCGACGACATCATCGACGTTAGCGATACAGGACGGTCCGTTGGCCGGTCAGACGGTGCCGCACGTGCACGTGCACGTGCTCCCGAGACGAGAGGGAGACTTCTCTCGGAACGATGACGTGTACGACGCGCTCGAGGGGCGCGAGGCTTTGGACGACGACAGGCGACCGCGAAGCATGGAGGAGATGACCGAGGAGGCGAACGCGTTGCGAGTGTTATGTAACTTAGCGTAGACTGTAATCCTAAACGCCCCCGCCGGCGCGGCGGTAACCGACCACCTGGCGACAAACCGAACGCGAGCTCGCGCCCATCGGCACACCGCGACGCCGTCTCGTCGTCCGTGGCGCGCGCGTGCGACGCGCGAAACATGTTGGAATTCATCGAGCGCGTCAAGGACGCGCTGCACGTCGGGTACGACGCGTCGAAGACGAAGACGGTTCTCCGGTTGGCGCTCGGTCGGTTGAAATTGACTCGAAACAAACGCGTCGCTCGGCGTCAATCGCTCGAACGAGAGGTTGGAGAACTCCTGCGCGAGGGGAACAAGCGAGATGCCGCGCGCGTGCGATGCGAGGCGGTGTGCTGGGAGGACGCGAGGTTGAACGCGTACGAGATCTTGGAGCTCAGTCTCGAGACGTTGCTCACGCGGTTACCCGTGGTGAGCTCGACGAAGGGGGTCCCGGATGAGCTTCGAGAGGTGATAGCGACGCTCATCTTCGCCAGCAAGTATTGTACGATAGATTTACCAGAATTGGAAAAGTTGAAGAGACAGCTCGGTCGCAAGTATGGGAAAGGATACGTCGCGGCGTGCGAAGGCGAGGGCACGGGGAAGGCGTGCGGCGTCAACTCGGCGATCGCAGAGTACCTTAAGGTGAAGGTTGTCGATCAAGAGACCGTGCGAATGCGCTTAGAGTCGATCGCGTTGGAGAATGACATCGCGGTCGGCGTACCGGAGATGCCAGAGACGATTGAACAGGAGGAGTTACTCGTACCGGCGGCGGAGTCGGCGAGCGCAGAATCGACGGCGTTCACCACCGCCGCGGAGGCGGCGGCAGCGGCTGAAGCGGCCGCGAGACGAGCGCAAGAAGCGTCTGATGCGGCTGCGATTCTCGCGGGCGTCCCATCGCACTCATCGATCGAGGACGTGACGAAAGATTTGAGCGACGCCGACATCGATGCTGTCGTCGAAGAAGTCTTGGTCATGCCAGACCTCGTCGCCGACGACGCCGTGGAGCCCGAAGTTCTCGGTCCGCCTCCGGGTCTGGGCGCGCAGATCACGGTCGAGAACAACGAAGATCGAGACGGCGAGTCGACTACCGAGCCTAGCCTTCCGGACGCCCCGGAGCCGGAGGAGGCGAAACCGAAACCGCCCGCCGAGGAAAAACCAACGCCCGCCGAGGAAAAACCAACGCCCGTCATCGAGACGAAACCGCCCGTCGAGGATGATCTCGCCAAGCGCTTCGCGGCGCTCAAGAGAACGCTCTAGCGCGCGTCTACTTCAATCTGTAACCATACCGTTAGATTCTCAACCAAACACACACACACCAGTTGCGCTTTTTCTCGCCTCGGCGCGTCGAGATTTCAATCACATCGGACGCGAGAGCCGACATTCCGCCCCACGCCGTGGCGCGCGCGTCGGTTCATCGATAGACATGGCTCTTCGCCGCGCGGCGCGCGCGACGGCGGGTCTCACGGCCACCGCGGCGGCGACCGCATTGGCGTTCCAAGGCTTTACGAATGCGAGTGACGTCGAACTTCCAAAAGATCCCTGGAGCGAGTCGTCCACGCCGCTCCCGTCGCGAGACGCCACGGTGCGAGCGCTCCGGCGCGCGAGCGATCGTTTCGACGTTCTCATCATCGGCGGCGGCGCCACGGGCGCCGGATGCGCCGTGGACGCCGCGACGAGAGGTTTGAGCGTGGCGCTGGTGGAGGGTGAAGATTTTGGCGCCGGCACGAGCGGTCGAAGCACCAAGCTCGTACACGGAGGCGTGCGATATCTGGAAAAGGCGGTGTTTCAACTCGATCCGGGACAGCTTAAACTCGTGTTCGAAGCGTTACAGGAGAGAAAGACGCTGCTGAACAACGCGCCGCACTTGACGCGAGCGCTTCCCATCGCGACTCCGTGTTATCAGTGGTGGGAGGTGCCGTATTATTGGGCGGGAATGAAGGCGTACGATTTGGTCGCCGGGACGCAAGGGCTCACGATGTCGCGATTCACGCGAGCGGGGACGATCGCGGAGTTATTTCCGCAGCTGGCGCAGACGCGCACGGATATTGGAGAGAAATCCATGAAGGGAGCGATTGTGTACTTCGACGGACAGTTCGACGACGCGAGATTGAACGTAGCTCTCGCGTGCACCGCCGCTCACGCGGGGGCTGCGGTCGTGAATCACACGAGAGTGGTCAAGTTTTACAAGGAAGGCGAACGCGTTGTGGGCGTCAGGGCTCGTGATATGCTCACGGGAGGCGAGTACGATATTTATGCGAAAGCCGTCATCAACTCGAGCGGACCGTTTACGGATGAGCTACGAAGATTATCCAACGAGGAGGCAGAGGAGATCATGATGCCCTCGGCTGGAGTGCACTTGACGCTTCCGGCGTATTATTGTCCCAATGATCTCGGTCTCATCATTCCGAAGACCAAGGATGGTCGCGTCGTGTTCATGCTGCCGTGGCTGGGTGCGTGCATCGCCGGCACCACAGATAGCAAGTGTGACGTGACGATGACGCCATCTCCCACGAGAGATGAAGTAGATTTCATTCTGGAGTCGATTGCGCCTTACTTGAAGGTTGACGCGCGTCGTTCGGACATACTGAGCGCGTGGAGCGGTATTCGTCCTCTCGCGGCCGACCCCGGCGCGAAGAATACAGAAAACGTGTCCAGAGACCACGTCATCGCGGTCGAAAAAGACGGAATGGTGACAGTGACGGGTGGTAAATGGACGACGTATAGGCGCATGGCGGAAGAAGCCGTCGATAAAGCTATCCAGACTGCCGGCCTAGAGGAAGACGCTGGCAAGTGTAGGACGCACACGATGGGCGTCGTCGGCGCGCATGGCTACACCAACGATTTGTTCGTCAAAGTTGCACAGAGGGGTGGAAGCGGCTTTGGTGGCCCTCCTGATGAGACCGTTGCTAAACATCTAGCTCATTCATACGGAGACAGGGCTCTCGTCGTCGCCGATTTGGCTGCTTACTCCCATCTGTCAAAGCGTCTCGTTCCGAATCATCCCGTGATTGAAGCCGAAGTCGTGTACGCTGCACGAGCGGAGTACTGTCAGACAGCCACTGATTTCCTCGCTCGACGTACTCGACTTGCATTCTTGGACGTTGACGCCGCGGAGAAGGCGTTGCCTCGCGTAGTGGCCCTCTTGGGCGCAGAGCTGAAGTGGGGCTACATGCGACGACGAAGAGAATTGGCGCAAGCAAAGGCTTTTCTTTCAACATTCAAAGCAACTTCGTGACGATTATAGAGGCCAGTGTTTTGCATTCTAGAATACTAGTATAATCAATTACATGTGAGTGCCGTCAAAAACCTCAGCTACCAATTTGTTTGCCTGCTTCTTCAACGACGCCGAGTTGCTGCTCATGATCAAATCGTACAGTTTCATGGAAAGCGTCGCATACTGATCGATCTCCATCTTCATGAGATCAACGGACACTTGTTTCGATTGCGTTTCGACACGAGAGATAGGTGGGTTCTCGGTGGGAAGTGTTGATAGCATCGTAATGCCCTCTGCTGCCTTTTCATTGCCGCACTCAAGACTAGCGTGGAATGCGTCCAACGCATGGTGCAGGTCTCCGTTTATAATATCAGCGTAACCGAGAGCCAGAAACGCGCTCATTATACCTCCTCTCACCGCTTTTTCGTAGTACGCTGTCGCTTCTTGGAAGTTGCGCGATACACCGACACCCTCTTCATAGCACACGGCGAGGTTATTCATCGCCGCTGCGTTGCCCTTTTCCGCGGCAGCGATAAAGTACTGAGCGGCTTTTTCTCGATCGGCGCCAATACCTAGTTCTAAGTACTCGAGTGATCCTAAATTGTTGTGACATATCGCACATCCCTCTTTCACGCCTTCTTTGTACCATCCTCGTGCCTGCTCGTAATCACTTTTGACGCCTATGCCAAGCTCGTAAATCCTACCAATACTCGAGTAAGCCGGAATATATCGCTCTTTTGCGGCCAAAACGTAGCACCTAAGCGCTTCTTTTGCCTTCTCTTCGCTCATTTCCTCATCGTACTGCAACTCGTAGGATTGCGACTCTAACATCTTCCCCTGCAAAAACAACTCGTGCGCCTCGCTCGCCGGCCCAAGAGGTAACTGCGGTAACACAATCTCCTTCCTTTGCATTTTCGTGCTCTCCTTGCGCCTCTCCATCGAACTCACGGGCTTGGACGTCAGGGCAGACGTACACATGCCGTTCGTGCATCGCACGACTCGGATGATGGACCCGACGTCGATGTCTTGACACACGTAACACTCCCCTCTCGCGTTTTCTATCAACTCCACCCCTCCGTTGAGCCCGATCCGTTGCCACCGGAAAATGGAGTCTTTTTTCGATTTATTTCTTGAAACCGCCTCTATGCACTCACCCGCTCGGACCAATCCAACCAAACGGATCTCGCTCTCCTCGTCGAGCCTCTCGTCGTCGCTCGCCTCCTCCTCGGGCAATTCCTGCGTCTCGCTGTCCACCTCGCTCGCTGGGACGTATCCGTCCTCTTCTAAGCGCGCTTGGTCGTCGAGATACTGCTTCGTTAGAGCAGCCTTGTGATCCTCTCGCTGTTCGAACGTGCCGACGTAATGACTCGACCTCTGTCGGCCGCTCGGACTCGTGGGCGGCGCATCGCTGGGAACGATCGAACGCGGCGTCGGGCTCTGCGGGACACGCGTCGGTACGGCGGCCCGCGATTGACGCGGAGACTCCGGTTCTATGTCTAACGCGTGCGCCATCGCGACTCTGCGATCGCGCGCGGCGCTCTGTCGACGCTGATCTTTTCGCCAATCCGAGCGGCTGACTGCACAAGGCGGCGCACAACCCGCGAAACCGGGCAGAGCGAAGGGCTCGCACGAAGGGCTAGCGCGACGAGTATCGTGGGACGGGAAGCGACATAGTTACTTATACGAACGTGCAGCTCGTTGTTACACGTAAGAATCCCACTAGCTGGGCCACCAAATTCACAACCTCTCTGCCTCCTCATAAACGCCTCGGTGCTGTCGACGCAAATCAAGTCGAAACAACCTTAGTTCATGCGGCGGATGAGCGCGTTGATCTTGTCTTCGCGGTTACCAGCCATACCCCCTTCGACGAAGTGCTTCTTCTTCTCGGTCATACCACCGTTCGGGGCGGAGAGCTTGAACGGCCACAAAAAGTTGGCGCACTCCTTGAAGTGCGGACCGCAGGTGTAAATTTCGTGAATCAAATCTTCGATGCAAATGATACCCTTGTCACCAAGCACCTTCTCGATCACGGCGTTGTCCGTGAGCGGGATGCGCTGCTTGTTCACCTTACCGTAACCACGCTTGTAGATCAGTTCTCTAACGGTCTTCAAGTTCGGGTAACCGAACATGATGTACGGCTCGACCTTGCGGAGCTGGTTGAGCGTCGCCTTGTTGGCGCGGATGAAGATACCGTTGTGAATTTGACGCAAGCGGAGAAGTTGAAGAATCTTCTTCGTCTTCGGGTGGATGTCGTTCAAACCACGCAAGCGCATGACAAAGATGAGCTTGTTCTCGGGCTCGACGTAGAAACCACCCTTCGCGCGCGCCTCGCGCTTGAGGCGGACGAGGTCGGCTTCCTGTGTCGCGTGAAAACAAACAAATGTCGTGGTCAGTCGTGCGTTCGATCGTGCGATGATAATTCCAGATGTGTTTCCCGCGATCCGCCATCGCGGGAACGCGTCGCGCACGCGCGCAACGCGTCGTCATCGCCCCCGCGCGCATCGCCCAGGGAGAACCCTAAAAGCATCCTCCACGCGCGCACTCATCGCATCCGTGTCGCGCGCGCATCGCACACTCACCTGGTCACGGTACTCCTTGACATACTTCTCGGCGCGCTTGAAGATTTCTTCACGCTTCGCCTCGCTCGCCTTCTTCGCGTCGGCAGCGGCGGCCGCCTTTTGCGCCGCCCACTGCTCGTCGCGTTTACGCTTCTTGAGCACGGATTCCGGAACGGTGGAAGGCTGCGCACGCGACGAGAACACCGTCGGTCAGTCCACGCGCACGCACGTTTCGAATCACTCGCGCATCCATCTTCATCCTCGCCCCCTCACCGCACCCTCGACGCCGGCCATCGCGTCTCCACGCGCGCGTCTTCCCGCCGTCGCGCCCATCGTTTAGGGTCTCTCCGTCACCGATCCCACGCGTCCACGGGACCCCGCATCGCGCGCCCGAACGTCGTCGTCGTCGTCGTCGACCACGTCGCGCCGACGACGAACGCACGCGACACAAACGACGGTTTCCCATCCACTCGCGCGCGCGCTCGCGCTCGTCCACGCACCATCGTTGCAAGTCCTCGCGACGACGAAAGAGGTCGAGGCGGTCGCGCGCGCGCGCCCACGACTCGACGCGCGACCGCGCTCGAGGGCACGACTCACGACCCGTCGAATCGTCCACCGTACCCACCGTACGTACATCGCGCGATTTTCCCCGATCATTATTGAGTGGACCCCCACGTGCTCGAGTCACGACCGCTCGAGCACCGGTCACGACCGAACGATCGCGCGACACGCCCGTGGGGGGGCGACGGAGTGAGAGCGTCGATCGAGCCAAAATCGCGAATGACGACGGGAACGAATGACGATGACGATGCGCGATTCATTCGTGTGCGAGCTGGACCGCGCGCGCGACGTTAAGTCGGTGCGTGACCGTCGGTGAGGAGTGGTGGTGCGAGCGCGCGCGTGGGAGGCGAGATGTCGGTCGGGGCGTCGGCGAGAAAGCTGGAGACGAACGCGTACGCGGCGATCTTGAAGGCGATGTGCGTCACCGGGTTGACCTGGGAGAGGGAAGAATTCTTGGGACGGTTGCGGTTGGAGCTGAACGTGTCGAACGAGGAACACATGCGGATGAGAGAACAGATGGATTCGGACGAGGGGGTGCAGAAATTGAGACAAGGGTACGCGGAGTACACGGCGGGACAGGAGGCGAAGAGACAGCGCACGGAGGAGCGGGAGGCGTACGCGGCGGCGGCGCCGAGAGCGGCGCCGAGAGCGGCGCCGAGAGCGGCGCCGAAAAGAAAGCCGCAGCATAACACGCAACGTGCGCCGAAGATAACGCCCGCGCAGTTGGCGGCGATGGGAGTGAATGAGTACATCTGTAAAAGGGTGAAGAGATTTTGGCCGAGCGAGGGCGGCTGGTTCGATTGCATCATCACGGATTACAACACGGAGACGAAGCAACACTGCCTGACGTACGATATCAACACGCCCAACGAATCGTATGAGTGGGCGGATATTTCCACGTTCTCCCCGCGCGAGTTCCAGATCCTCGATGGTCGCGTGGATATCCACGAACTTCAGGCGTTTACACAGGGACCAATGGTGGCCTCCGCCGGCGCCTCCGTTCCTTCGCCTGGAGCGCCCGCGGACGCCATCGTGGCGGCCGCGACCAGTGCGCGCGATCCCGCCAACTTCGAAGCTGTGAAGAGCAACTTGACGGCGGAGGAGGAAGCCCTCAAGCAGCAACTCGCTGCGTTGGAGGACTCGAGCGACGACGAAGACTAACGCGTCGGCACAAACAGTTTAGAAATTTAACAATAAATCACAACCCTCCCTCACGTTTTCTTATACCACTCGGCGAGCTTACTCACCGGTACACCGAGCTTGTACGCGGCGACGATGACTTGATTCATGAGCGTCACCTTGAATAACCCCCGCTCATCCCAACGCCTCCCGCTCGTTTTCACCGGAGCTCGAAACAACACCGGAGACCCGCGCCGCCGTAACTTCTCCGCCATGATGTAGTCCTCCATGAACGGTAACTCATCGAAACCACCTACACTATTGAACGTTTGCCTCCGTATGACCAACGCCTGATCACCGTACGGCATTCCGAACAGTCTACACCTCGCGTTCGTTCCAAACTCGATCGCTCGCTTTGTGAGCGCTCTCCCAAACCCTTCACCCTCCTCTTCGCTCATCTTGAACGCGAACGCCCCCCACTCACGCGGTTTTCTAGACGTTTCATCATTCAAATTCCGCTCGATCACGTCGTCGTATCCCTTCGGCAGCGTGCTATCCGCGTGAAGAAACACCAACACGTCGTCGCCGTCTCCGCCTCGGCGCATCGTCGACGTCGCGCCCGCGTTCATCTGCCTCCCCCGTCCCCTCGCGCTCTTCAACACCGTCGCCCCCGACGAACGCGCGACGCGTACCGTGTCGTCTCTGCTTCCACCGTCCACGACGACGACTCTCGCGCGCGCGCTCGCCCTCGCGCTCATCACCGCGTCTCGCACTCGACCTCCCTCATCGAGCGCCGGGATGACGACCGTGAGCGACACCGATCGCCGCGCCGACTCGTTCGACGCGCGAGTCGCGTTCGATGCCGTCGTCGACGGCTCGCCGCCGCCGCCATCGCGCCCCCCGTCGCGCATGCCGCGAAAGCGAACGCGGGACCTCTCGAGGTCAACTCTGGCGCGTCATCGCGCCGATTCGTATGCGTGCATTTTTCGCCACTTTAAGCGATGTCGCGTCGTCCGTCGCGCGCGTCGATCGCGTGCATCGCGCACGCGGTGATGTTTTCTATCGCCCGCGCGAGTGTGGAAGACGTTCGCGCGCGCGCGGTGCGGCTGTACGTCGCCGATGGTGGGACGTGCGCGAGCGGTGGCACCATGTCGGATGAATCGTTGGACGACGCCGTGGGTGGAGAGAGGCGAATCGAGCGATGGAGCGAGCGCGAAGGCGTCGATGCGTGCGAAAGTCACCGCGTGGGTCTGTTTCTCGGGTCGTCGAAGACGGATGTGCGCGCCGAGGAACGAGTGACGGCGTCCGAGGCGGTCGGACTCGCGGAGACGCTCGCGAAGGAGACGACGATTGAATTGTGGTTCAAAAACGAATTACCGGACAATCAGGGAGAGGGTGTGAGCGTGCCTTTTTTCACTGTGCGACATGATGTGTACGGGACCGAATGGATCGCACTTTCGGTGCAGCGAAGCGGGACGGTGCGCGTGTTTGGTAAAGGCGCGGCAGCGCCAACATCGTTTACTGTGAAAGATTTTGGAAAGAACGTGACGAATTTAATCCTCACCGTGGGCGTCGCCACGGTGAAAGTGTATGTCGACTCAGTTCTCGTGCTGGAATTTCCACGAGGGAACTTGTGCCGCATGTTTGATCGAGATGCGAGAGCGAACGTACTTTTAGGCGGATACTCGGACGACGTCGAAGACGCATGGTGGCGAGGATTTTTCTACGTAATCGTCGTGTATCCGTTCACGGTGAACGAAGATATGGCGGAAAGAATTTATGCAGAAGGAATCTCTAAAATATTGCCCGACGCTTCGATTCATCAGAGAGTGGTGGACATAAACGCCTATCCCACGAATGCGGTGTTCGGCGTTCCGACCAATATCGCACCCAACCTTGAGCGACTGGACGTCATGTGTGATGAAGACGAGAGTGTGTGTGACTTGGTCATACATTCACTCGTCAACGTCCGTCAACTTCCGACTTATGGCGCGCTTCACGTGTGTGAAAACGAAGAAATCTATCTCATGCAGGACGAAGAAATTGAGTTGAATGCGTTGTGCTATACAGCCACAAGCGTGCCGAGAGGTGTGAATGAAGAGACGGTACGATTCAATGATAGTACTTTACTTCAAATCAACGATGATGATGAATCACCCTGGTTTCGTGTGAGTATCGACGTCGCGAAGGGTGTGTTGTCGTGCGACGTCCAACTTGTGATAAAGGAAGATGCTACAACCACTACAACTCTCCAGATAATCGATTCCGATATAGGGAACGGAACGATGATGTTTGAGCTTTTGGATATCGTGGATCACGTCTCTCTATTCTTTGAGAACGGTACACATCTGCCAGTTAGAGAGCGAATTGTTGGAAATCCGTGCAATACGCAACCGAAATGCAAGCTTCTCTCAACTGACGATCACATTCACCGAGCGTGTCTTGATATCGTCGTGATCCCTCGTCCTGATTATTTCAATTCTCTCCAATATCCTCCATTTCCTGGTCCAGAATACCCACCTTGGCCGATGAAAGTCGCTAGCATTGCGTTTCGGGGATGGAGCGGCTATCGATGGTCACAGGCGGCGGCGCTCAATATTACGGTCGAAAATGAAGTCGATTCGCCTCAAATTGCAGTGAATCACACTATATTTTATGCTGAATATCTTCGTAGAGCAAAGATCGGTACATTCAGCGTTAATACGAGCGATTTCGACTCGCGCGTGTCGCGCGTGAGTATAGTGTCCGCGAGGGCAAACTTATTCGCCGTCTCCAATCTTACCGCGCTGGCTCTTTGTGAATATCCATTTGTTTCGGGCGATGGATCTGGCAACGCTGAGATCGTGTTCTTTGCTGCACCCAGCGTCGTGGAATCCGTACTCAATAGCTTGGTGTACATTCATCTCAAGCGCGGAGAAACGCAAGACCAAATTCTCATAGAGGTCGACGAGGCGAGCGTCGTCCTCATCGCGTTTCTTCAGCACGATGAGAGCACGGGACGAGTCGAATGAACTTTTATGATTTTATGCAGCTCAAATTGCTCGTGTTTTCGCCCCCTCGCCGCTCTCTCGCACACGACTCGATCAGATTTTTTCTCCCAAGTTGGGCGAGGTACCTGACGGACGATGAGTGACGGACGATGAGTGACGGACAGCCGTCCGCGCCGAGCGCCAGTTCCAGACCCGATGGCGGGCAAAACGCCTCGAAACGAGAAGTCACTCGTGTGTTTCATTCAGGCACTCGTGGGGACGACGGTGGTCATAGAGTGTCGCGACGACGTCGCCATCAGAGGGAACTTGGAGCACTGCGACGATGACATGCACTGCACGTTAACGAACGCCATTTGCGTCACTCCGGAGGGCTATAAGAGTAAGCTCGAGCGAGTCTATGTGCGGTCGCGCATGATACGCTTCGTCCACTTTGCTCCGAGCATCAATCCGTCGGAATTTATGGAGCAGAAGAGGTTAGATTGGTTCAACGCTTCGAGACACTACGCGGAGCAAGCGGCGTTTGGCCCAAGAAATTAGGAGAGTGAATAGAAGTAGTTAGAAGACATTAGAGACTAGTGTGTTGCGCTGTAAAATACAATATTGATTAAGCTTTCGTGTCACTGTACTGCTCCGCTTGCGCCAAGATGTCCTCGAGTCGTTCCCATTCCGCGTAGTAGAGCTCTTGCTTGGCGACTTTGGCATCCTTTTGCGTCTGAATTTCGACCGCTTTTGATACGTCAGCACCCGCATCGAAAAGCTGCGCATCGAAGCCCTCTATTTCTTTATCGAGCACTGCGAGAGCCTTTTCGATCTTGGCGATAATACCTGGTGCGTTGTGCGCCTCGCGCAGGAGCTCGCGCACTCGCTTCTCTTCTACCTTTGCCGCCTTGGCATCCTCTTCACTTCGTTGTTTCATCTGACCCATCTCGGATGTGTTCTCAGACTCATATTTCTTAGTGGTGGCGTCTTGTTCTTTGCTTTTCATGAACTCCCGCAGCTCCGAGTACGAGCCAGACCAGTCGCTGATGCCACCTTCGCCATCAAAGACGAAGATGTGATCCGCGAGATTATTTACAAACTGACGATCGTGGCTCACTATCAACACGCACCCGTCGAAATTAGACAACATATCTTCCAGCGCCTCGATCGTATCCAAATCTAAATCGTTCGTAGGCTCGTCTAAGATCAAGAAGTTTGGGCAGAGAGCCAAGACGGTGAGCATCTGAAGCCTGCGCTGCTCGCCGCCACTCAAAGACTCTATTTTGACAGCCTGCTTGCCATCGGTGAAGTTAAACTTTTCAAGTAAAGAATACACACTGATTTTTTGTCCCGCAAACCCGCCGATGAGGTCTTTCGCTTCTCCTTCGATCTCTTTCACGTAATCCACGACCCTCTGCGTCGGATCTCTAAAATTCACCACTTGACTGTAGTATCCGAAAGAAACCGTTTCGCCGACGGATACCCAACCGGAATCGAGCGGCGTCTCTCCCAGGATGGTCTTGATTAGAGTTGTCTTACCCGCCCCGTTCGGTCCCACCAAGCCAATTTTTTCGCGCTTGTTGAATGCGTAACTAAATCCGTCGAGTATCTTCTTGTCTCCAAAAGAAAGACGGGCTTCATCAAACTCGACGATGACATCACCCATCCTTGACGAAGACACTTCGCCAAGCTCTACGCCCTTTGTTTTCGTTCCCTTGTAGTTGACACGCGAAGTGAGATCCGAAAAACGCTCGATGCGAGCCTTTTCTTTCGTCGATCGAGCCTTTGGTTGTCGACGCATCCACTCTTGCTCCTTCTTAAACATGTTCTTCGCCGCCTGCAACTGCTGTGCCTCCGTGGACCATCGCTCTGCTCGCTGCTCTAAAAAGGTGGCGTATCCGCCACGGTGTCGGTACGAACCTCCTCTGCCGTCGAGTTCTAAAATGTCTGGACAAACATTGTCGATGAACATCCGATCGTGGCTCACCAATAGAACGGTGAGTTTCGGATCTTGTAACTGCTCCTCCAACCACTCCACACCCTCCACCGAAAGATGATTCGTCGGCTCATCGAGAATCAACAAGTCCGGGGTCTCCACGAGCGCCGCCGCCAAGGCTACTCGCTTGCGTTGCCCGCCTGAAAGCTCACCCATCTTATTCTCGATGAAAGAATCGCATCCTAGCTTTTTTAACGCTACTTGCGTCTTCTCTTCCAAGTCCCACGCGCTGAGCGCATCCATATCGGCGATCGCGTCCGACATGGCTGTCTCGTCCAACTCTCCGCGCGCCGCCGCCGCCATCACGGCGTCGTATTTACGCAAAGCCCGCATCACCGGCGTATCCGTCGCGTACACGGCATCGATCACCGTGAGCTCAGGATTAAACACCGGCTCTTGATCCACGAAGCACACGCGTAAGCCCTTTCTTCTCCACACGTCTCCGTCCTCCAGTCCCACCTGCCTTCCGCCCAAAACCTGTAGCAGGGTCGACTTCCCGCTTCCATTCGGTCCGACGATGGCCACCTTCTGCCCTTCGTTGAGACCGACGTCGACGTTTAAGAACTGATATCGCTCTCCATCGTACGTCTGTCGCAGATTTTGCGCCAGCAGCACGCTCTCGCGGTCCCGCGCGTCGAAACTCTCCCGTCTGCCATCCTTGTACACATCCCCCCCGCGCTTCCCCGCCCCGCGCCTCGCGTCCCGTCTTCTCGGCGTCGACGCCGACGCACGACGTCTCGGTCGTCCATCGACGACGTCGCACGTCGCGATCGACGCGCGACGGGCGACGAGGGGCGACGACAACGACGACATGATGACGAGGTGCAGTTGTGACGACAGTGCGCGCCGCGTCGCCGCTTTCGACGACGATGACGACGACGACGACGACGACGACGACGACGACGACGACGACGCGAGAACGAACGCGCGCGATGCGCGCTCGTCCGTCGCACCGCGCGCGCGCGTTCCGGTCGAGCGCGAAGCGCGGAGACGATGACGACTCCTCCACGTCATCGTCGTCCCGAGCGAGCGGTGATTACGACGTCCCGTACGACGTCGTCAACGCGGGAAGCGGAGATTCGTACGAATTACGCGTGTACGGAGCGTATTACGTCGCGGCGACGACGTATGAGAACCGAGAGCGCGGGTTGGCGACGCTCATGGAGTACATGGAGGGCGGGAACGCCGAGGGCGCGATGTATCCGCCGACGCAACCGCTGACGACGAGGTATTTCGAGGGTGGGAAGACGATGGAACTCGCGTTGCTCGGACGACGCGCGCGAGAGAGCATCGCCGAACCGAACGCGGAGGGAGACGTGCGCGTGGTGGCGACCGGGGGCGAGCTCTTGGCCGCCGTGTCCTTTGAGGGAAACGCCACACCCGAGACGGCGGAGTTTTATCGCGCGAGGCTCGTCGACGCGCTCGCGACGAATGGATTGTCGTGCGTGGACGAGAGAGAATTTCGAATCAACACTTTCGGTCCTCTGTACAGTCTGAAGACGCGTCGGAACGAGCTCTTGGTGCGCGTATCCGTCGGTTGACGGCGGCGTTCGCGCGCGCGCGCGGCGAAGGATGCGCGACGGATGATGCCAGTCCGCGTGTGCGTTCTCATATTATAGCTGCATTCATAATACAAATAATGCTTGCGTGCGGCGTGCGCGCGCGCGCTGCGGCGCGGCGCGGCGCGGCGCGGCGCGGGACTAAATATTGTTGGTGCTACGTTAGTCTAGTTGTTTTAGTGAATTCCGGTTTTAGAGACCCCCTTTTTCATTGCGCAGACTCAGCGACAACACGTGCGCCGCGTGTAACGCCTCTTTCGCTTTCTTTTCGTTCATTCTCTTTTGAATCTTCTTATCCGCCAACGCGCGCTTCACTTCCCTCGACATCGCGTCTCGCCTCGCTTGCGAGCGCACCCGTTCGCGCTGGCGCTGTTCCGTCGTCTGCGCCCTTCGTCGTCGCAAGCTTCGCAATCGTTCGCGCTCTCGCATGATTCTCCTCTTCTCCTCCTTCTCCTCTGTCGTCATCGCCTTTTCGCCCGGATCACCGTCGCCCCTCCCCCTCTTCGTTCCCTCCTCCTCCTCCTCCTCCTCCTCCTTCGCGCCGCGCCCTCCTTTCGAGACGTCGACGCCCCGACCCACTCGTCCGCCCCGACATCGAACGATCGCCTCGTCGCTCGCACGCTCGCCCGCGAGCGACGTCGACGACGCCCCCTCCCGACCGTCGCGTCCACCACCGTCGTCCAACGTCCCGACGCCTCCCGTCTCCATCGCGCGCCCGTCCTCCTCCTCCTCCTCCTCCTCGTCGTCCCGTGACGAGTGGACGGGAACGAGTACCGGTACGTTCGACGGCTTTACCTCGACGGACGACGCCCTCGACGCGCGACACGACGCACGTCACCTCGCGCGCCCACCCCGCGGTCGTTCCCCCACCGTCACCGTCTCGCGCGCGCGACGACGACCGCGCGTCGGCGAACGCACCACCGATTCGTCACGCGTCACGGCGGTCGGTCGGACACTCGTCCGCGAGGTCGATCGATCGATCGATCGGTCGATCGGTCGATCGGTCAACGTTTTTCGATCGATCGGTCGGTCGATCGGTCGATCGGTCAACGTTTTTCGATCGATCGGTCGGTCGATCGGTCAACGTTTTTCGATCGATCGGTCGGTCGGGTGACGACTCGGCACGGTCCCGGCATTGCACTACATCGGTCCCTGGATCGCACTACATCGGTCCCTGGATC